>Ga0164242_10000435_pt1 | contig 50837 bp, 64 predicted proteins | sample OricomgcompostMG_FD_108783 | JGI IMG/M metagenome (GOLD analysis project Ga0164242, IMG submission 108783) | Miracle-Growth compost microbial communities from Emeryville, California, USA - Original compost - Miracle growth compost (MG) ...
CCGCCGTTGGAACGAACCATCTGAGCATACCCCTTGACTAGGTCTAGTGGCCCGCGAATCTTCAGACTGGTCCCGAGGACTAGGAGGAAGTCGGGGCTAGCGCGCTGGCCGTGATTAATAACCTCCGTGACCTTGTCTCCTTGCCTGTAGTATCTATCCAGAATCGCGATGTCCGGCCAGGGTTGGCTAACAGCGGTACGTCGTTGCATATTGGCCGACCTTTGATCCTGGTAATCCGTGCATCTTGGGTAGCCAGCTCCTTCCCCGTGTCGATCTTCTCCTTTTAGCCGTCCCAGTCCCAGCTGTAGCAGCAATAAGACTATCGAAGACCAAGGCTTCCATGTAGTAGAATACACTCAGCTTTCTTATCTGGATAGGTATATAAGCCTGCTTTTTCTTCAAGCCTATCGATGTTTTGCATATAACAACAAGGCAGCTTGCACTTGTCTCAGAGCAGGGAAAAAACCGATGCATCTCAGTTAGCTGAGCCTTGCTAGCAATCTGGTGTAAGGCAAAGGCCTTCCGGATAACGTTTCCCCTTAATTTCAGATTCATGAAAGTGCCCTCTAAGAACATCTCCCCCTGGGCGTAAAGGCCGTCCTTCGAGCGAACGTCCTATCGTTCTTAGCACATAGGAGCACGGAGAGACAAGATGTACGAACCGACATGCCAGCCTCAATGCTAATACCAGCACCTGTAACAACTAAAACCTTTCAAGCCCTTTTCAGATCGTTCGCGATCTCTTGCAGGGTACTCCCTTTTTCCAACCTAATGGGAATCATTGTCGTGTTTAACCCTGTAGAGGGCAAATTGTGGAAAGCCGCGGTCGAGAAGAGAGACGAAGGGGGAAGATCCGCAGGCATGCGCAGAGGAGAAGAGAGAGACAGAAGGGACAGGGAGCGTCGAGGACTTTGTAGGTCTCAGTCTCAAGGGCTCATCCTGGCTCCGGTGGCCTCTATGGTAGATGGAAACCCAGAGAAAGGGGATGACGGATCCTCCGGATTCGCAAGGCGTACTTGGTCGCAATCGAGGCCCTCGGTGATCAGACTATGGAGAGCAGCTCCGCTGCCCTATCAGCCACCGCAAGGGCGTTCTGCCAGCTCGCGGTGCGGCGCTTGGGTTGGCGCGGTTTGCGGCTTTCAGGAGGTCTGAGACCTCCGCCGTCGTCATGGAGCTGCTCTTTTCGTAGTCGGGAATCCCCAATATTTTTAACTAGCAGAGCAGGAGGCTTAACTGAACTTCTAGGTTTTGAAGCTTTACACGAAAGCACAGGTTGAAAGAGCAATATGGCTACAATCCGAATTTACAAAGCGAATTGATAACAATGTTAGCTTGGCTTTTAATACCGAAACATACAGGCCCTCTATATACGTAATGGTCTCTTCCTCTCCTGCCACCAGTTGTCTTCTTCATACCCACAATTTTAAACAGACCTATTCCTCAGCGAGACTAGGGACGGCCTGCTCTTCCTCGGCAAGCTCACGTTCGGCCTTTGTCTTGAAGCTAGGCAGGAAGCGGAAAATGATGGGGCCGGCAGCGGACAGGAGAGAAGAGAACCCGGCGAAAGCAGCCACGGCCGCGAATCCCTTGATGTACCGCGGGCCGTCCTCGCTCGGCCACAACTGGCTGCCGTAGATGGCCGAGAGATTGCCGATGCAATTAACCATCGCGATGACGACGGCGCGCTTCTCGGCCGGGAGTCCAACTTCTTCGGATCCCCAGCTGAGAATCAGAGGAAGAGTCGAGTACAGGCCGGAGATGTAGAAGCAGATGAAGGTGTACCTGACTGCATCGTTCTGCACCGTTGCAGCGATGACAGCACTGACAAAGGACATGGCCAAACCGCCTGAAATATGCCACCGCCGGTCTCCAGTGCGATCCGACGACTGAGGAAGGACGAGTAGAAACACGGTACCGACCATCCAGATGGGGACGGTCATCCACTGGGCCTGGACGCCGTGGTAGCCCATATTTCTCAACACGGTGGGGATGAAGTACGAGATCGTTGTCGAGCCATTGTCGAGGAAATAAAGGATGGCGAAGAAATATGTCCGGAGATCGCAGACCGCCGCCTTGATCGACTGCCACGGTGTCAAGTGTCGCGTGGCTTGGGATGCCGTGGCGTGCTTGTCCGTCAAGATTCGTACGGTCGCAAGCTGTCGCTCCTCAAGATTGAGTCTGGCAGTGGTGTTGGGATAGTCTGGAAGGACGAAAAATGCGACCAGAGCGGTGGCAACTGTGAGTAGTCCTTCGATCAGGAACAGCCAGCGCCAGCCTTCCATGCCACGGGTTCCCTCGAGGCCGGAAATGACAGCTCCCGAGATCAGTCCACTGACGGCACCGGCGACACAGAGAGCAGTGAAGAAGATAGAGAATCGCTTTCCTGTTTTGTCTCTGTTAGTACATTTGTCCACCAGATATTGATGTCGAGAGGGAGAGGAATAGAGGTTGGTAAAACGTGCCAATTTCACTCTTCTTGTACCAACAGGACATGAGGTACATCACGCCAGGCAAGAACCCGGCCTCAATGACACCCAGGAAGAAACGGTAGATCAGGATATCATGGTAGCCCTTTGTCTGGGACATACCGGCGACGAGCGCACCCCAAACAACCATCAAGCCCGGGAGGTATAGCGAAGGCCGAGTGCGCGCCATGACGATGTTGGAAGGGACTTCCCACACGACGTAACCGATGAAGAAGATAGAGATGAGCATGGAATAGCCTGGTTCGCAATCGTGTTAGGAAAGTGCCAGCGGGTCTTGTTAAGATATAATAAAGGTTTTCTACCAACCCTGATCGTCCAGACCTAGAGAGGCGTTCATCCCAGCAGCAGCAGCGTTTCCCTGAATATTACGACCAACATTAGTAATGATATCTTCACACGGATGGACTGGACTGGATGAGGGATCTTGCAATGTTGTTTCGGTCGACATAAGCAAGGACACACATCCACCAAAGCATTGGTATCATGATCAAGTCCATCTTGCGAACTAGGTGTCTCTCCTCCTTCGTTCCGGGGACATAGCTGGCTATGGCGATACGACGCTCTTCAGCCTCATCAGGAACCCCATCAATGCTCGAAGGGGAACTCTTCATGTCGATGTCTTCGCTTTGGTGTGCCGTTACATCCTTGGAAAGCTCCATTTCTGTTCGAGTGATGGAACTTGCTGCGTCCTGTCGAGAAAAGGCGATGCGAAAAAGGAGAAATTTCAGAGAACTTTGCTTCGGACCCGATCTGTTCTGCATTGAACTTGATGAAAACATGGTTGTGTGACCATCTATTTAATCTTGTCCAAACCCAGTCTCTTAGGTTCCTTGGATGTAATTGGTAAACGCCAAGTGATCATTCGCTGGCTGGTACCGCGGGGTGTTGGGTTGCATCTCGGCTCAGGCCGAAGCACGTACGAACGCGCAAGATTTGGAGATCGGCCCCCAGGCCACAAGCTTCTCTAGGCTTGTTTCCCCTCATAGTTTATCCTCACGAGCCGGGGCGAGGGGTGCACTAGCGCGGGCAATTGATGGGGTTAATTCCTCCAGCTTGAAGCTAAACTTGTGCTAACGTTCCAATTGCGTGGCAATAAACGAACTAGAGACAGATTGGAAGATTAGCGGTTTGCGAAAGCTGGGCGTCGGATCGCCGCGAGCCGAATTTGCTTATCACAGTTATCAAAATTTTGCCGTTAGATAGGCAGCGTCTCCGAGTTGGGTTTATCATTTACACGTGACCTCAAAAAGGAAAATACCGGGTTTTCAGGCATGCCTTATCATTGATCCACAAACCACCACTAAATAATTTATACTCTCAAACACACGCCTCCATCGTACTTTGCGATTCAGAACTCCGCCCTAGGACTCTCAAGCAACTCTTCATGTGCTCTTACTCGCTTTGTCTTTGCATCAAGCTTCTCTTCCTCCGTCCAGGCCGGGAAAGGCACCCTAGCCAGGCCAGAATAAAACCAGCTACCCAAGGTGAAGACGTCGTAGACGGGTAGACCTAATGCCTTCTGAATAGCCAACGCGAACGGCGGGAACTGCGTGCACTCCAGCACGACAGCACCGATATTGGGATGTTCCTCGACAAGCTTCCTGGCCGCGGCAACCAGCTCTGCTTCCAGGAGAGGATAGTCGTACGGCATGCCGTCTCTGAGGCAGCGCTTCATACCACCTTCGGCTGGTGGGCCGGAGATGTAAATATTGTTGCAGTCGGTAATACCAACAGCGTTCAAGTGGCCGTTGTTCAGCCGCTGCCCATCGAACGAGATGATACCAATTGCCTGGTCCGGCAGGAGGAAGCTCCTGATGCTCGAGATCTGCATAAGGGAGGATGCTGCTACAGGCACAGGCAATCGTCTCGCGAGTCTGGGAAGAGATTGTAAGCATGGCGGTAAAGAGAGATTGTCTCTGATTAGATGGTGTGGATGTACTCTTTCTGAGCCCTAGCTAGGAAGCCACAGCTTGTGATGATTCCCACAGCCCCTTGACGGACTAGCTCCATTCCCGCCTCAACAAAGTTGTCGAGGAAGCCGTCCGGGTAATCGTGGTCCGACACCATCTTGACTAGGAGAGAGTCTTTCGCCATGGCCTGGACAATCGGAAAGGGGAACGTGTGAGCATTGCCGACATCGCCGGGGATGCGGCAAATGTTCATCGAAGAGACGATTAGGCCCAAAGGAGGGTTTGTCGCACTGCCAAGAGAACCCATTTTCGGCTGATATTCTTGGAAAGTAACTAAAGAGAGCGTGGATTGAAAGGAGAAAAGATTGTGAACTTTGCCAAATTTGACGGCAATTAGTTTGTATCATTCCCCGGACTCCGTTGCGTTCTTTCATTCGATACATATTTATGTGATCATCTGGCCCGGGATCGGTGGTCCCTGGATCGGTGCGTCGGGTTGGCGGAAATCGGGTCGACCCGAGCTCGGGTGTGGGTTTAACATGGGGCAAGTTCCGATTCGGAACATCTGCGGTAGGCAAATAGGTATAATAATCCCACAGCCAAGCGGCTCTGAGTGCGGGAAAATAAATAAAAAGGTGAAGAAATAAAGACAATACACAATCACGATTGGTATTGGTTCCATTTTATATTTTTATTATTCGTCGCTGTTGCATACCACCTTCCTTCATAATGGGTTCTATCACGACGGCTAAGCCCAAGGTGGTGTCTATCACCTACCCCTCATGGGCTGGGAAGGATTACATGACAGAGTTCGAAAAGAACTTTGACCTTCATGTAAGTGCGCAGATGGCACTAAGAGGGGCACAAGATAGCTAACATCCGCGGCAGATTGTTGTCCCAAGCGACCGCAAAGGTACCGTATCGGCGCTCAAGGCCAAGGTCGAGTCTGAAGGGCCATTCGAGGCCATTGTTATCCTCATGGGCATTGGCCCTTACGAGCCATTCGACGAAGAGCTCTTGGGGCCCCTCGTTCCTCATTGCAAACTCATGGTGTCGGCATCGGCCGGCTTCAACGAGTTTGACGTTGAGTGGATGACCAAGAACGGCATCTTATTCTGCAACAGTCGCAATGCCGTGAACGAAGCGACTGCTGACCTGGCAATTTTCTTCATCCTCGGGACCCTGAGGAACTTTTTGGCTCTGCAGAACAGCATTGGCCAAGGCAAATGGCGAAACGGTCTACCGCCAGTCCGGGATCCGTCTGGCCTGACGCTGGGAATGGTTGGCATGGGAGCTATCGGAAAGGTGAGTGATGATAATTTAATGCTCTGCATCTTGCTTCTCCGGCTAACTTTGGATGCAGCACGTGGCAGGGAAAGCAGGCTCCTTCAATATGAAGGTCAAGTACTACAAGCGGACACAGCTCCCGGCCGAAGAAGAGGCAAAATTGGGCTTGACGTACTGTTCGTCGCTGGATGAATTGCTGGCGTGTGCCGACGTCTTGTCCCTACACTGTCCGCTGAACAAGGAGACCACGGGTCTAATTGGAAAAGAGCAGTTCGCCAAGATGAAGGATGGCGTCTTCCTTGTCAACACCTGCAGGGGTCCTATTATTGATGAGTCTGCATTAATCGAGGCCCTGGAGAGTGGCAAGGTTACTCGAGCGGGACTCGACGTATTCCACAACGAGCCCAACATTAAGTGAGTTAATTATTTTATTTTATCATTACGTCGGTAATCTTCCATGGCATAGATGACTAACATGCCCAATAGTCCTTACTTTATCAACAACGAGAGGGTGATGATCCAACCGCACATGGGCGGCTTGACAGATGTGGCATGGCAGCGGGCGTTCAGGGAGGCTTTGGAGAATATCAAGGCCTTCTTTGGGTCAGGAAAAGCTATATCACCAGTGAATGCGACTGAAGTTTTGAGATTGAAGGAGGCGAGCACCAAGTAAGAAGACAAGTGGTACATGTAGCGAGTCAGTCGATGCAGATACCGCGGGAATAAGGGGATAATCCTGACTGTGCTAGTTAGTACACACTAACATGGTAGTTCATTACTATGTATGGCTAGGTCATACATATAGCGCACCATCAACATTATTAGCGTCCTCAAGTATATACATCCGGCCTTGAAATACACGTCCCACTGTAGGAATCCAAGGCCTGGCTTCCAGTGAGAGTGGCTGACCCGAAACCCACGGAGGAATGCTGGTGTGGGGTTTGGCACAGATATGGCCCCCCCCCCCCCCCCCCCCCTTGCGTTTTCTCGGCGCTGTTGAACTGAACCTCCTCTCGTTTACCCCACACTCTACACACATTTTGAGATTCAATTCAACGGACTTGAACGTCTTGTAATGTCGGAAACGAACACGCCTGGCGTGAAGAGTCGGGCTATGTATATGACCTCTATGTCTCGCGCATCGTCCGCTAAGCACCGGGTTCGCATCGCTTGCAACAGCTGCAAGCAGAAAAAGCAAAAGGTTGGAATGGAGTCCAACCCATTCAACAATCAAACCAAGTTGCACCCCGCTAATCAGGTTGTCGTAGTGCGATGGTAGATCACCGGCGTGTGGAAATTGCTTAAGAAACGGGAGAGGCATGTTCACCAGACTCAGATCAGTAATACCCCTCATTTTCATACTTTAACTGACAGCAGGCATAGAATGTATCGTCCAAGACCCGTCAACGAAGCGCTCTCTCCCCCCAGGATATGTAAGCACCCTCGAGGCCCGAGTGGCCTACCTCGAAGACCTGCTCGTGGATGCCCGTCCCGATATCGCCTTAGATGACTGGAGAGATGACGCTTCGGCATCTAGGGTCACTACACACACCGAAACGGCATCTAGGGTCACTACACACACCGAAACGGCAACAACTGCCATTACTGTGCCAACCGACGTCATTTCAAAGTTTGTTCATTCGCTCCTCTTTTACAATTTTGTGAAGCTGCAAAGCCTAATCAATGGGGCAGCGACACCAGGGAAATGTCGCACAACCGCGACACCAGTCCAGGGATCATAACTCAGACAAACGGTGGTTCCTCCGACAGTCCTTCTCGTATCGACATGCTTTGCATGGACTCTGCCAGAGGGCAACCATTCTATTTCGGTGCTTCCTCGCCGCTTCTCTTCACACGCCTCGTCAGCTCTATGCTGCGCGGAGTCCGATCCCAGGCGCCAGGCCTCAGCATGAGTGGCGTGGATGATGAGTTGCTTTCCGAGATGCCGCAGACAGCGCCGGCAATGCTACCAGATCGCTTCTTCAATGACTTACTGGTCAATGCTTACTTCACCCACGTCCATCCTCAGTATCCCTTTCTCCACCAACCTACCTTCATGAAAGCCCAGAAGAACGTTCTAGACGCAACAGAGAATGTCATTCCGCCTGACCCTGTTGACCTCTTCTTTGTATACATGGTATGTGGTCTCTGTGATAACGTTTCCCATAGTCCTTCCACGGAGCTTACCAAAATTGTCAAACAGGTAAATGCAGTCGGGGCTCTTGTTTGTCCAGCGTATTCCACGGCCCCCGCCGAGGTAAGGCCTGAATCATCCCTTAAGTTTTCCTCCTTTCGTCAATTTTATAGTTCATAGCTAGCTAACTCCTTTTCCAGGGTCTATACGCTTCAGCGGAAAACCTTCTAGAACATGTAATGAAAAAGCCAAGTCTTGAAACGATACAAGCTATCCTTTGCTGCGCCATGTACTCGATGCGATCATCAAGCGGTGTCTCAGTATGGCAAGTGACCCACTTTCTGCTTCCACAACATCATATTGATGACTCACAACTCTCCGCAGGATGCTGTCGGGGCTTGCGTTGCGCCAATGCATTGAACTTGGCCTACACAGAAAGTCCATCTGGAGAGTCAAGGGCGATGTACTCGCGACCGAGATGCAGCGTCGCGTCTTCTGGGTTGCCTACAATCTTGACAGGAGCGCGGCATTTTCTCTAGGAAGGCCACTGGGAATTCCAGATCGCGATATCGATGTTGAGGTGGGCTCACATTCAGTTCCCCGTCTCCCGCTAAAGAGACACTCTCAAGTCCAGCTTCCAACCTAACCACGGCGTACAGCTCCCAGCCGACGTTGACGACGGAGACATCACGCCCTCCGGATTCTTATGGGAACCTCGCCAACATTACACGGAACCAGCAAGACAAATATCCGCTGCAGTCCACACAATCAGGCTTCGGGGAATATGGGGCGATATTCAGTCATTCATCTACCCGACAGCGGACGCGGGGATCGAGGCTACCAGTCGATCAGGTGTGACCGTTGCTCTGCTCAGGCAGCGGCTACGAGACTGGCTGGAACAGAGACCAGGAGATCCAGGCCCTGGGAACAATAACTACGGTGTCCCATTTGGGTCTGACAAGTGGTTCCTACTATCCTACCATCACTCCATCCTTCTACTATATCGACACCGTCTCATTGCAAGCACTGACACAGGCACCGACACCAACACCGAGAGCAAGGTAGCATCCCAAGATCTCGCCAGCGTCTACCTAGAGTGCGCGGAATCCGCCGCGACGCTCGCGCGAACATACCAAGAGCTATACCTAGGCACAGCCGTCAGCACGACGTGGGGGGCGCTGCACGTGCTATTCCTCGGAGCGCTGACGTTCCTGCATTGTCTCTGGGCCAGCAAGGAAGTGCGGCAGGCGTACAGGCGAGATGCGGTGTCGTCTACCTGCACGTCATGCACCATTGTGCTCGTGGTCATGGCGGAGAGGTGGGCTGCCGCCGCACCATACAGGGACACGTTTAACACGCTCGCGGCGGTGACACAGTCCATGCTTGTGGATGGGGACAGTGCGCAGGGGCCTCCGACGCTACCAGTGCTGGACCCTACGCAGCAAGGCAACATAGCGAAGTTCCTATCTGGGATTGAGGAGATTGGCATGTGTGACTCTGTAGAGCGTCTCCTTGGAGAGATGGTATGAAGTAATTAGTTAGAAGGCAATCGGCAACACGGAAAATTGGACCACAGCTTAATGGTATGCACTTGAACACATCCGAGGTACGTAGCCTTTGGGCACTGTCCGTGTCTTGTCAACGTCAACTGACTCCAAGTAGTGGGTCTCGGCGGCCCCCACGGCCGGTGATGTTACTTGATTACCCCGCACTCGGCTCCGGCCGAAATCCCAGCAATTGCCATCCGGCCTGGGCCGAACCGGGGACTACCATGTAGACGGATGCCAAGGGAGAATTGCCACTTCGGAACATGGTCGTCTCTGATATTTTATCGAAGTTAGGTATGTTAGTAAACGTCAATTAATTCTTTGTATTGTCCTGCCACCGCTTCAAATTGCGAAAAGTGTATTTTGTAATAATACGCAATTAACGTTTGATCTCTAATTACTCCCAACCCAACCCTTATCTCCCTCATTCACACCATGGCTCCGACAACTAACATCACCACCTAGGCTCCCGCCGGCACCGCCGTGACTCTCATGGGAGCCGCACCCAAGCCCTCAACCGAGGGTGTCATGAACTGGAACGTCAGCGACGGCGCCGCTCCGTCTGCCCTTCACGTCATTCCTACCTTCACGGACAAGTATGCCGAGCGCCAATGGGCCTAGCAGCACATGGCCGCGGTATTCCGCACGTTTGGCCGTCTCGACTACGCGGACGGTCCGTCCGGGCACGTTGGTCTCCACAATCCCGTGGACCTGGAGCTGTTCTGGATCAGTAAGTTTCACACCATAGGGCCAAACGCGCGCGTGCTTGCTACTGACAGGCTAACTACCTGATAACAGACCCGTACGCCAAGCACTTTTCCACAATCAAGGCAAGGGACTTGGTCCTGGTCAAACACGAGGGCATTCACCAGGAGTCGACCAAGCACAAAGTGAAAGCGGCGGGCTTCATCATCCACTCGTCGGTTCACCGTGCGAGGCCAGATATCAACGCCATCTGCCACATGCACTTCAAGTATGGGAGGGCTTGGTCATCCTTCGGACGAGGAATTGAAATGCTCAACCAAGGTAAGGATAGGCGGTTTTGGCATCCCCCGAATAGTACTGACACTGGAATCATTAGGCCCGTTCATATTCTATCACGGACTCGGAGTGTACGAGGGCTTTGGCGTATTGCCTTTTGCTCAAGAAGAGGGAGAGTGCATTGCCGAGGCTTTGGGCCATGACAAACCTGAATCTTATTCTCCAAAATCATGGGTGAGCTAATCATCTCCTCGAATCCTATAGCAAACGGTTAAATTGCTGATTCTTCCTATCAGTTTCCTCACAGCTGGTAGCACCGTCGATGAGGCCGCAGCCCGTTTCGTTGCCCTGGAGCGGGCGTGTGAGACCAGATTCTCGCCGAGCCAACGTGATTCCCAAGAAGTACGTTGGTGACGAGGAGGCTGAGTACACTTACAGGTATTCGGGGACGCCTGCATGCATGTTCATGCAGTTTGCCCCGGAGTATGATTCGTTGAATTGTCCGGCGGGAAGTTGTTGGAATAAATGGGCAAAAGAATGGCCGCTTGAAATCACGATGGGGACGCACGGATGTAGTGTTTTAGAGGGGGAGGAGGTGAACAAAGGCATGGAATTTGATGTTCTACCAGAATGGAAACTCGAAACCATGGACATGAATCTTATCTCGTCTTAAAAGCAAGGTCTCGACCCAAAATATGTGATTCCAAGCCTCTCGCATTGGGTGTTCATGATCCATCAACGATCCACAGGATAAGCCTTAGTCCCAGGGGTTTTCCCATCCCCCGTCCCCTCGGCTGTCCCCGGTTTTCAGGCTCGGGATTAAGAGATGCGGGGCTTGGGTGGTGCCATGTTGCACCGGCTCGATCCGACCTTCGTTTTTAGTTGTCGGATTAATCGTAAGACCACACGGGGCCGGATCCGTCTCATTCAGGGTGCTGTAAATCCGTGCCGATATTATAAGCTCGGCCTAGTTCTGTCTCCTCCTCCCCACGAGCAATACTTCATTTTAACCATCAACACCCTCATCAATCATGCAGAACACTATTACTTGTGACGTCGGTATTGTTGGCGCGGGCATCATTGGCCTCACGTCTGCCCTGGATCTTGTGCAGACTGGGTACCGTGTGGTGGTTATAGCCCGGAACCTCCCCGGAGACCAGACAACCGAATGGAGCAGCCCATGGTAAGTTGGTGAATTATCCCTCTACAGCATAGAAATCACTGTAACGGCTGTCTCTCAGGGCCGGTGCCGCAATGCTCCCGTCAGCATCAGACAACAAGACAGACATTGCGATGCAGCGGAGAAGCTTTGAAAAGTACATGGCGCTTGCGAACGAAGGTCCAGCGACAGGAGTACAGGTGTGCATAGCCACCGCCTTGCTTAATAAAGGGAGACTGACAAAAGGCCGTGAAAAATCAGAAAGTAAAGGTGACTGAATACTGGGATGACGAGGAACAGCGGGTGAACCCGTGGTATTCCGTTGTCCCCGAGTTTTCATCATTGTCGGTTTGGGAACTACCTCCTGGCATAGAAGGAGGAAACAGGTTCACTTCTACGGCGATTAACCCGGATTTGCTACTACCCTGGCTGCAAAGCGTCCTTGAAAAGAGATATGGGGTGGTGTTCATCAAAGACACGGTTTCGTCCCTGGAATCCGCTGCTCAACGTCTCGGCTGCAAAGCCCTCGTCAACGCTACAGGACTTGGAGCCGGGCAATTGGCTGGCGACAACAAGGTTCTGGGCATCAGGGGACAGACTTTGCTCATCAAGAGCTCCGCGCTGGCCCCCAGCCTTGAGCACCAACTCGTCATCCGACGCGGAAGGGAGTATACTTACTTGATCCCAAGAATGGATGGAGGCGTGGTTCTTGGCGGGATTGAGGACCCCGGGAACACTAGTATAAATGTCGACGTGGCACTTCGGCCAGACATCATCCGAAGGGTTAATGTCATGACGCGCGGCCGGTTCCGAGGTTTCGACCTGGAGCGGGATGTGATCCGGGATATCGTCGGCTTCCGGCCCGGCCGGGAGGGTGGCTTCCGAGTTGAGCGGGAGAGTAACGTGATCCATGCCTACGGATTTGCGGGAGCAGGGTACAGATATAGCTGGGGTGTATCGTCGAAGGTGGTTGACCTGGTAGATGAACTGGGCTTCAGAAAGCAGCAGTCGAAACTGTAATCTCTGACGAGGCAGGCCATATCTACAGTACCTAGCCAAAGAACTGTGTTGATTGGGTCGACATGAGTATAACGTGGTCTACTTCAAATAAAAAATGACTCTTCTTCCCACGAGATTAACCCACGACTGAAGAATCGGTCTTTCGGATCCCTCTTACGTCCACCCACCCGGGCCCCACTCCGGACCCACCGAGTCGGCCTGTTCCGACCAGTTCCCTCGGCCCCGCTTTTATGATGGGCGACACCGGGACATATCGTGATTGTGCTCTGAGTATAATTGACCATGACCTCCACAGGATATTGAGTACCGACAACAATAAACTATCGTATGATGACACAGAGCACGCTTGCCCTCCCCAAGCACCCATTTAGTAACAATCATCATTATGGCTTCCACCAACATCAAGGCTGCCTTGGACGAGGCGCACACCCGCTACGAATCCAGGTATCCCAAGTCCAAGGCCCTATATGAGGATGCACTTAAAGTTCTTCCCGGAGGAAACACACGCAGTTTACTGCACACGAATCCATTCCCTATCATCATGAAGAAAGGCCAAAACCACATGTTGATTGACGAGGATGGCCACAAGTAAGCAGCAAAGCCCAATCACGTCCACATCCCCTCCCCTCCCCTTTTCTCTTCCCGGCCACCGCCATCGGCGCAAAAACGAGAATCTAGATTGACCCAATCTTAGATACCACGACTTCATCGGTGAACTCGCCGCAGGTCTCTTCGGCCACAGCAATCCCCTTCTTATCAAGGCCCTAACAGACGCCGCCAATACCGTCGGCGTGTCCCTGGGCGCAACTCACGTGCAAGAAGCCAAATACGCCCAACTGCTGTGCGAGAGGTTCAACCTAGAGCGGATACGGTTCTGTAATTCCGGGACGGAGGCGAACTTGCACGCCCTCGCCGCGGTGAAGAAGTTCACCGGCCGGAGGAAGGTGGTGACCTTCAAGGGGGGTTACCACGGCAGCGTCTTGGCGTTCGGAGCCACACAGCCGCCGACGAAAGAGAAGGTATTCCGACTAGGGCCGGCTGAGAATAATGTTGATTTGCCGGACTGGATTGTTCTGCAGTACAATGATGTCGCTGGAGTCCGCGAGCTGCTTCGCTCAAGTCAGAAGGATGACATTGCCGCGGTTTTGGTAGAGCCTATGCAGGGCTCGGGTGGCGCTATTCCTGCCAAGGAGGAGTTCTTGTACGCGATCCAAGAGGAGTGTGCTAAGGTGAGGTTGCTAGTTGTACTGCGCTCCTTAACATCTTCCTCTACTAACATCGATATATCACAGGCAAAAATCATGTTCGTCCTCGACGAGGTGATGACCTCCCGCACCGGCGCAGGAGGCATCAAGTCCCTCTTCCCCTCTGACCGGCCCCTCCGCCCGGATATTACAACTCTGGGAAAGTACCTCGGCGGCGGCATGCCCATCGGCGCTTTCGGCGGCCGCGAAGACGTAATGGCCGTGTACGACCCGCGCCTGGCAGGAGCTATGTTCCATTCCGGAACGTTCCAGAACAACACGCTTATGCTGCACATGGGGTACACGGCCATCTCACAGGTCTACACACCTGTCAAGGCGATAGAACACACCAACCGGGGTGACACGCTGCGCAAGAAGCTGCAAACGGCCACCAAGGGGTCGAAGCTGTTTGTTTCTGGCAAGGGGACGCTGATGTTTGTGCACATCTCCGAGAGGTGGGGAATGTCGGACGGCGGGTTTACGTGCAAGGAGGAGGGCGGTGACGAGGAGTGGGACTTGAAGACGCTGTTCTGGATGCACATGTTGGAGGAAGGGTTCTGGGTGCAAAGAAGAGGCAGCATTGCCCTAATCTTGGATACACCGCAGGAGGTGCTTGACGGGTTTGTGGCTGCTGTTGAGCGGTTCATTGAGAGATATGCTACTTTTGCCAGGCTGTAGTTCATTTGCATCCTTGCTTTGCGCTATTATAGCTTAGACTTGTGTGTACCAACATGCAGCACATAGACTGTTTAGACTGTTTCTTAGGCTTGTGGAATTTCCATATATTTTGAGCTCATACCAGACAGTGGAAGCCACCCATCCCCTAGGTGCGGTATGGAAATTCACCAACCCTGTACTGACCACCAGGCATCTCTAGGACAACGGATAATAAAACAAGCAAAAACAAAACATTTCACGCACAACAAATCCCCTTCCCACCCCATCGCCGCAACGACATTAACAATGCCCAGTACCTGCCATCCCTGTGACGGTAGCGCTTGGGTTGAATCTTGGATTGGACAACTCATGTCGGAAAATGACGTTCCTTTTCCGTTTGGTCCAACACTGACACCAATGAAAGCGACCAAGAGACCGCGTCATAACGACATTGAGGATGACTTTGCGACTCCGCGGCCTACGCGATGTATGTAGCGATTTTCTAAATTAGCATCGACATGCTGATGTCCATAGATGCCGACAGCCAGGATGCGTCGTCAGTCTCCTCGCGCTCAACGAAGAATTCCTCGGCCCACGGGTCTCGGAGCCCTGGCAAGAGGGACTTTGCGCTTCGCACCACGGCAGATTTTCCCGTCGACCGTCGAGACATATCCGACTTGCCCTAAAAAGTTTGAGGGAACATACTAGCATTAGTAGACGATCTTAGATGATCTTCAGGAAATCGGCAACCGTGAACGTGCAGTCATCCCCGCAAAATTCAGGAAATCGATACAAAAGCAATCTGGCCGTTGTCGAGTTCCCGACCGCTGGTTTCGTCCTTCGGACGACACAATAACAAGAACATCTTGCACCGATACGGATGAAGAAGACGAGGATATGTTTGATGACGACGGTAAGACTATGCTGATGTGCCAGCACTGGCGCTTGCATGAAATATGGACCACCACAAAAGCATGCGAGCGGAAGGTGGAGTATGAACCAGCGTGAAATGACGCTGTGCATGTGCCCATGTTGTCCCAATCTATTTGTAGGGACACTGTTCATTACCGGAACATGTATTTATGCAAACCAATCCTGTTGCTGAAATAGGATCTGAAAGCTAACCTCTATAACAGAACGTGTTATCGTGTATCTCCCGAATACCGAGACCCCGACCCTCTTCTTGGCGATAACAAAGTTGATTACGGGAATTTTCCTCTCTCAACCCCCCCTCCCCCCCAACAAACCAACCCATGTCATTCCACCTCCACAGGCACGCTCCCCAACTCGTTGCGGCTCTATTCCCATTTCCAACTCAGCGACAGCGCCCCGACGCCGTTAGCCGTCAGCATCGAGACTAAAAGTCTCCGTGCCGGTAGCATTGTCGGCCCGTCGCAGCTCGCAAACTGGGTACGCGCCCACTCCCGTCATTTGGGACAGATAGCGGAGATGGCCGGTGGGGTTTCACTCCCAGTTTTACCGCTGGTGTTTGTGTACGGAGCGTCGTGGAGCGTTGATTTTGCGGAAAGGAGGGACGGAAAGACCTGTATATATGAGAGCGTCACGATTGGCAGCACCAAAACGCTGCAAGGGTGTTATCATGTACAAGCAGCGCTGATGAGGCTTGAAGACTAGGTTTGTGTAGGTTTTGAAGATTGGTGGAGACAAATTGGCAAAGCTGGCCCTCGCCAGAGTTAGGATATCGTAGAGAGATTCCACAACGTGCTCGTCGACGCCCGAAAAAAGATAATTGGTAGTAATTATGTCAAGGTCGCGCTTGGGGGAGGGGGCGAAGACCTTGTCGTCAAGATTAGTGTGAATGTCCTACTGGATAAGGCTCACCTTGTAGCTAATTAGTGTCGACGTGATTTTGGCTGAACAGGAACCTGTCGGACGCTATGTACTGTACCTAGGTAGATAAAGACAAGGAGTAGAGATAGATGCGAGTTAGGAGGAGGTACGCACTGTTGGAGCTCGTTTATCATGAGCCGTCCATAATTAGGCATGAAATGAATTCATTGCCAACATACAGAATGATGGTATTGCACCTAAGGTGGGATAACACAACAGCCGAGGGTTAACTGCTCTACTCAACGCCAGCTTCTTCACGAAGCTCACACCTACGTCTATATCTCGACTTAAATTATTATTCCCTATCCTACTACGAGGGTTGGCTCCCTCGTCCAAAAACAGGCCTAGGCCCAAGAAGAGCGCCATGGGAAGTTCTTGTATTTTGCAGTGATGAACATATTAAGAGATTCCATATGCATTAAGGTACCTCCGCTCGTCACCTCCCCGCCAATCTTGAAGCTAATCACGTCGTTAAAACTTGTACCTCAGCTGATTATGAGAGAACGGGAATTGGAATAGCATAACCTGCAAACTTGATCATACAAGCTATGGCCATAGTCTTAAACTACTCAATAGGGCGAATAGACTGTGCAGATGGTTAAGAAAGTTGGCAAAATGTGTTTCCCAATGATCCACCCCTCTAGCAACCTCTTCCCTATACAGGTTCTGCCTGAAAGTCTCTAGATCGAACGTATTTCAAGTTTTCTGGATAGATGCACGAGAGGAGAAATGCAGTTCGGGCGGACATGGGTTCTAAAAGGTGTGGCACCTTGCCCGGAAAGTCGAGAAGTGTACCGGTGGCTTACCAGGGCCTGCGGGAGCGTGAGCCTTTCTCAAACGGGCTACTTAGGTTGGGAACGTTAGTACTATTGTTAGGGTTAGCTTCCTAGGTATGTTATATGTGTAGCTGGTAGTGAGGTACGTATAGTCATACGCTCTGTAAATAAGTTGATTCGGCTGGAGATGAATTGTTGCTCTAGTATAACCTTATCGAGTGGCGCCTAAGATTGCTTGTCTACAGTTATAATGAGAGAGAGGTCTTTTAACTCGACGCAATTATGAGAAAGCGGCTGTGATTCTCCTAGGAGACAGAGTGTCTTGGGAGAGAGGCCGGCTCTATAGATAGACCACTATCTCCTAGGAGAGGTACAAAGCCCACTGTCTCCTGGGATAAGCGCAGCCTGCTGAGGATTATGACTTGTATCTGCCTGTGCTGTGAGAGGGTAAGACTTGACGCTACTTGGAAATGGGAAGTGGTTCATGACTTTTGGTCTAATGGGATTTTAGAGCTAAGGAGATAGCCAAGCGAGAGAAGCGCTTTTCAGATGGGGTGCGTGTTAGCTGCAACAGGTGTCGCTCTGTACAATACTTTAGTAAGCTATGCACAACTGGCTAATAACGATAAGTCCAATGGGTACGTTTTAACGAGATACGGTGGGAATCTGTCTGCAAAGGGCGTGGCATGCCGACCGCCTCGCTTATCGGTGGTCTCCGCGCGCAGTTACGTCGTAATCCGAGCCAGTTCCAAGCCTACACGCGTTGAGTGTGTCACGATGCAAACCATAAAACTCCATCTATTGGAGGACGTGGATGGTTTAGAACCCGCCTGTCTCTGCCGCAGAATTACTTCAAACCGAAGGTATATGGCGAAGAGTTGACAGCTTTTGTTCCGGTCGTCCTTTGTTCGCGTCCGGTATTAGACCCATTCATGCAGGGGGTAGCTCAAGTATTGATTACCTTCTTAATCGCTGCATCCGATATATCCGTAGCTTGGTTGTTGGAGCTCGGTCTCCGGCCGTAATAGTCACACCATGCAATGGTTACAATGAAGGATCAACACAAGTCATATTGGTATTACAGCTGCTTTAAGCCGTGTGCATGATCCCATCTGAAAGACATTGCATCTAAAATTTGATGACCGCTATGCCCATCCAGTTCAGGTATGAGCTACATGTGCAGGTGTTTTTTTCGTATGCTTTATTATTGGTTGTCGGCTTTTTGTTCACGTAGCGTGCCACTTATGGGAGTGTGACTGAATCCTTCCGGTCTGGTCAAATGCAACACTGTATGTCAGCTTGAACTCCGACACTGTTGCAAAGAAAAGCTACCGGATCAATAGTCGCAAAAGAGGGCGCCCTTCAAAAATCCTCTGATGCTACGCCAAGCCCCGATTGAATACTGTGAATGGATTTCTGGGTATCCAGCTCTTTCGACTTACATGGCGCCTAACTTTTCACACTTCCCCAGAGCCGAGTAGTGTGTACTGTGGGAATTTCACACAATTATGCTTCAATTCTGCTCGAAAGGTCTCACCAAAACTTAGCTTTGTCAAATCCATTAATTAACCTGGCAAGATGTTGCGTAAACTCGTCACAGGTACGGCGGTGTTCTTCGCAGCGGCATCGCAAGCCCAGATCCAGCTCCTTAACATATCTGCAACGGATGGTATCCCGTCGCTTTGCATCTCAGTTCTTAACCAACAAGTGACATGCGATAGCGCTCTCTTGGCGGCTGGATATGCTGTTCAGAATGGTCCTGTGTTCGGCACTCCACAGTTCTTCAATTCGTCACAGTTGACAGCTCTGTGTACAACAACATGCCAGAACATGTTGACTACCTGGATGAGGAGAATCGCCGGTGCGTGCGGTACAACTCTGTATGAACAACCGGACGGTGGCAAGGCTGTGCCAGCAGCGATAGCCGAAAATTTTGTGGAAGTCTTCAACTCGGTTTGCTTGAAGAACGCGTGCGTCCTGTGCTCTAAATCTATATGGCCCAAAGCGACTACTAACCAAGATATCATATGTTTAGAGCAGGCGCCTTCTGCAACTTGGTTATTGGGAGTGCGTTGGGTATAAATCCGACAAACCAACAAGCCACAGGGACTCCAGGCAAGTCATAAAATGTCCCTTCAACAATGCATAGTGCATATTGTTAACGAAAAACAGCATCAACGGCATTTTGCGACGATTGTTACCTCTCGCTGGTCTCTACGCAGCTTGCCATGCCCATTGCATCCACCAGCATGCTGGCAAGTGATTTTGCAGTCTTGACATCTTCATGCCAAAAGACGGGATGGACGCTTTCTCCACCGCCCACAGCGACGACATTCACGGTTAGGTGTGTATTCAGGCCCCCCGATGATACTCTTTGACAATTCTGACTTGATGAACAAGACCTACGGCAACATCATCCACAGCGCCATCGTGCACAGGTACAATTCATATCGTCACATCATCCGAAACATGCGTCGGAATATCCATGAGTGAAGGCCTCAGCACAGATGACCTGACATCGTACAATTCCCTCGCGTCACGGTGCAACTACTTCGCGGCAGCAGGAACAGCATTATGCATACCATCCTACCGCAAATGCAAGCCGTACATAGTTCAGACCAACGACACCTGCTCCTCCCTGCAGTCGGCGTTTGGCATAAGCTACGCCCAGTTGACATCGTGGAATCCATCACTGGGGCCCAAATGCTCTAACATAGCTAGTTATGTCGGTTATGTGATATGCTCGTCTAACCCGGGAGGCACCTGGGTTGATCCGAACCCGACCAACACGACGACAACAGCCCGGCCCTCGGACCCGCCTCTCTGGACTACGACTCTCATCCCCATGGGCGCCTATCCAATTGCCACTTACGTCGCCTCGTCAGTCGGTACGCCGTATGGTAATCTGACACGCCTGGACTGCGACACATATGTCACGGCGCCGATACTTACCAACTACACCGGAAACGGGACCACCAGCTTCGCATGCCAGGATGTCGTGGCCCAGTATGGTGTAACCATGGACGAGCTCCTTGAATGGAACCCTTCACTAAACGGGTTGAACCCTTGCGTGATGGCTAACAACACTCAGTACTGTGTGGCGACGTATGCACCCGTTTCCCCAGGCATCGTCGGTGCATGCGTCGAAACGGACGTAGCCCCACCTGGCTACGACTGCAATAGATTCATGGCCAACTACGGTCTGGACCAAGCCCGGTTCTCACTCTGGAATCCCGATGTCGGTGCGGCTTGTCAAAACTTCAAGGTTGGGACACACTATTGTATAGCTGTCGCGCATTACAAGCAGCCAGGTATGTGGTTTTTCCCCCGTAACAACAATATTGGACATTGGAACTTGACACAGGCTCACTGGAATAGGCATAACATCAAACTGCAACTTATTCGCCTCTCCAAATGACACGAATTGTAAGTAACATACCCTTCAGCAGTCGCGCGCGAATGCTGTCATACTGACAAAGATGGGAAAAAAGGGGCAAACCTGCCGTGCCAAGAAATCGAAACCACATATGGCCTAAGTCACGCCAGATTTGTCGCTTGGAACCCAGCTGTGTTGGATAATTGTACTGGTCTGTACATGGGCTACGATTACTGTGTCTCGATACCCAACTACAGGCCGATATATACAACTACGACCGCGATCGGCACGGCATTCACCACATCTCCATGGACTCATGGAACAAGCTCGGTGACAGACCTCAATGCTGCAAAGGTCCAGGCACTCCAGACACCAGCTATCTCCGATTCGGAATTAGTTGCATCTGCGACCAAAAGGGCTGGCACGGTCACGAGTGTTACCACTTCGAGTGTATCTACCATTACGTCGTGAGGTTATATTAGGGGATTGGAGATGATGTGTCCTGCGATGAGGTCTTTGTCATTGTAGCAGGTGAAACTGAGATCTTTTGTGTTTGAGTTAAAAAGAGAGCAACCTTAGTTCTTGTAACAGACGCCGTGACAAATGTTCCACGGCCAGTGTTTCTGGTTTATCGTTATTTTAAACAAGTTCAGGAAGGGTTGGTGTTTGAAATAGGGTGCGGTTCGTATCTTGTTTAAAATGCAGCAGCAAGTAGTGCGTATTTTGACAAGGAACCGGGTTACAATTATCCTTGTCATCGGTACCGACCTCATGAGTTGTCTAATGCACCTCTTCCCAACAGGAACTCGTACGCCTCATTATTTCCCCTGATGGCCGCAGCACTCAAGGCCGTCCTCGGTTTTTGTCGCGTTCCAGCCTGCGACATTGCATACTCCCGCTCCGACCTATCCCTCGGATCGCCGGCTTCGGGAGGCGTGTCAAATGGGCTTTCTCCCTGGCGCATATAGTTGACATCCAACTCGTACGTGTCTAGCAACCACCCCAAAATTCCCACACCGCCGTTATCGCGAAACTCAAGAGCCTGGATGAGCATGTCGTTGGTTCCGGTAACGGAGTAGAGATCAAAAAGGTACTCTAGAACCTCGGGTTCGCCGGTAACGAGTGCCATGGACGGGAGGGTCTCTTTGAACATGGGGTTAGCGTGCATATCGAAGCCAGCAGCAACGATGGCATTCAGCAAGGCGACGCCGTCCGGGCCGTTGTTAGCAGACGCTGCCCAAAGCGCCAGCTTCGACGACGGCAACGCCCAGCCCGTCGCTACGAGAGCAGCCCACACGCCGGCCGATATTCCCTCCTCGTCAATAAGGGACGAGAGGCGCATCTGGAATACGCAGGTCTCCGGCGGCGGAGGGGTCGTGGGGGCGTGTCTGATGAGAGCTCGGACGAGTGGCTCGTGGCCGCTCTGCAAAGCGGTCACTATAAGAGCCTGGCGGAATAGAGGGGATGCTAAGACGTTCTGGCTGTCTAATGCTCGAATGGAGTCTATGGTCTGGGATACGATCGTACATGCAACGAATAGAGGCACCAATTCATCCACTGTCTCCCAGAACTTTATCATTAGTGGATTGTTGTTGCCATTGACCAGCGTTGCGAAAATGAGATATGTAAAATAATACCGTTAGTAGATCCCGCCAGGGTATTATCGGACTCGCATAGTTTGATCGCGGCGGCCGTTGGTCCGAACGCGCCTTTCCAGAATAACGGGTTCAACTGTTGATCCGCCGGATCCGCATCTTCTGGATGCTGCACGCGAGCACCGGTAGGGCCGAGATGACTTAGACACTTTGAGAAGAAGTCATGCGTCGAGATCAAGTTCTGGGCCCACTCTGATGCGGTGTGGTAGTAACAACCGGGTGTAATCCGGCTCAGCTCCATTGTTGCTAGTGTTTCGCAGCCGAGGTATATAATATGTGACGTGAATAGGGGGAGAATGGAGAATTGATATATTGGTTGAACGGAATGGTGGGGGCCGGCTGACGGGCGGCCTAACCATTTCAATAAATAGACCGCAAGGAACGCAATGTCCCATTGTGTGGTCATGCGATGTAGCAATGAGGCTGCAGGAATAGGATCAGGAAGTCCGTCCTCCCCCACGTCTGACGTAATCCTGGCCGAGGCCTTCGGCTGGGTATTATTTTTGCGCTTGCGCGAAAATACGAGATCAAATAAGGTTGGGCAATAATTGCACATATTAGGTAGGGACTGTTAGCCTGGCGAAATGCATGTACGTACTGAAACCGGGTTTCATCAGTGCAATCAGTCCTTTTATAATTAGTGAAGTACGAAACCCCGTAAATTGCATACCAAATTTACGTGAGTCTTTATGTTTGCGAATAAGGCGGTCCCCCAAAACTCGATAAAGAACTGTATACCATGTCACAGATTGTAAAAGTCCGGGAGTGCAAAAACCTACTTGTAATTAATTACTCGCAGTTCATTTATAGAGTACGATATCGTATAGCTGTAGCCTTATCCAAACCAATCCTGACCCGGCAACTCATAATCCACGTTGGTGCTGCAAGTATCTCTGCCATGTAGCGTGGACTCGTCCACGTCGAGGAAATTGGGATCTCTTCGCGTCACCTGGCCCGTTACCGCTTGCGTGGTCCAGTCCAAATAGTACTGGTTCCTTGGATTTGCCGCATCAACCGAGATAAGTCTCGTCGGGGCACCACCCAGTCCAGCCGAGTACCGAGCCAGGAGCTGCGGATATTCTACCTTACCCCAAATGAACTGGTACTTTGACAATTTCTTGGGGCGCATAGTCATGACGTCTATCCAAGGTTTTCAATGTTAGCAAGCTCTAGTGATCCGACGCATCATTCAAAGTCCCACCGGGGTTCACTTACATATCACGCCACCACAATGACGTGCCATAGCCCTCGACATATTCTCAAAGTAAGTGAACTGTTGGTTGGCTGCGACAAGGAAATTGAGCCAACTACCGTCGACGTAGACTTCCCAGTAGTTTCGCTTGCTCGGGACATCTCTGCCACCAGTAACGTCGTTTTTGCCAGAGTAGAAATTCTAGCAGAGAAGGCATCAACATTTCGTTGACCCATGGATTTATGAATACAATTCTGCGGGACTAGAAAGGCGCTACTTACCCAGATAGTCACTTTGTTGGTGGAACACGCCCAGTTCGTCGCTATCAACGACAAACCGGGGTGTTTATCCGCACCGCCGAGGTTCTTGCGATCAAAAAGCTCAATGAGGTCTTCTGGATTCAGAATACCTGCTAATGGATTGGGTACTGACGTGTAAAAGACACATCTATCTTGGAGGATCGAATCAGGCCTCAGCAGGATCTGGTTCTCTAGGTACTCGGTGGTTAAGTCTGCCAGTGTTACTGTTTGGCCATTCGATGCTTCAATGCATCCTAAGCAGCTTGGCGCTTTGATAAGCGGATCACCTGGCGCGCTGCCGGGTGTACGCTTCACGAGGTTGTTGTCGCGCGTGTTGAGTTCCGATAACGCCGGGCGAATGCCGAAGGCCGCTTGCAGTACGGGGTCGGACCACGAAAAATTGGACTGATAGCTGTCATAGAATACATGGTCCTGGTGGACTTGAGGTACGGGTGCTGACTCGGTAGATTTCGATTCCACCTGCTCCAGATCACGGCTGGCGCCTCCCGTAACTTTAATGGACGGCGCCTTGTTGCGAGGGAGGTTCCGTGGTCCATCTTGGACGACAGTTCGAGGTTTGAAAGCAGGAGGCGCGACGTTTTTCCCAAGGGTGGACAATGACAAAATGAAGATGATAAATACACTCAGAAGATTGAGCAGCGCCATGTTGGCTAGAGGCGAGTATCACACGCCCTGGAACGTTGACATGCCCGAACGGCAGAAGAGTCACCAACACCGGCGGGATGGAAACGGGAAGTGCGAGGAGATCAAGGAGGGAATAATACACGAGCGAACAAACAGAGTAAAGCCCCTGAATGCAGGTTTACCGCAGGTGGACGCTATCGGGCTCCCAACTTTGAATACATCGCTTAAATTATTGAGTTACCAGCGGGATGTGATATGGCTGCATGTGCCCACGAACTGTCCCCCAGTGCATGGCGTACTGTCTGCAATAATAAGCACCGAAATTGGCACCACAGTAAGCTGCATGATGCATCCCATCGATGCGACGTTATCGAAGATGCTACACAATAAATATATCAGGGTATAATCCTGCGAATCTATGTGCATACCAAATCAATAGTCCGTTGCGAAGCCCTGTTTTTGAGCATGACGCCTTTTTCAACTCGAAGGATTAAATTGGACTTTCTAATGCAACATCCAGACACGTCTCGGGTAATTATGAGGAGTCCAACTCTTTGTTAATACAAGCCGGCGAAGAGCGAGACTAGGACAGTTCTTGTTTGCCAAGGATCGACAGAGTGGGACGTCAACCCCCTCCCTACTCACCTTCTTCCCCCACAAGCGGCTCTAATCGAACAAGAAATTGCTGGTATTCATCTGCTTTATGGTGGTCCATCTTCAGACTGTTAATCTACTTCTCACATTCATTTGAGTCCGTCATATTGGAAGAAGCCTTCGGGGATATAGCTTCATCGTATTCAATCTTTCAATATGACTCTCACGGGGACTAGTCGGCCCCTGCTAGTCGTTGTCTCTTTTATCGGCCTCTTCACCACTCTGGTTTTGTGTCAGCACCGCGATGCTCCTACAGTTTGGAATGCGAGTCTAAGTAGCACCCCACCGGTGGAATTCTCGTTGTTTCGGAGACTAGATAAGGGGACATGTGACGCCGATACGCCGTGCGTGGGAGGTGAATGTTGTAACGCGAAGTCGTGAGTCCCCCACTGATTGCAATCAGACTATCCTTGATTTGCTAACCAGAGAACCATCCGTTAGTGGCTTTGTATGGAAGCACCTCTCCTACTCCGTGCTCGTGGCCCTCCTGCTTGGAAGATGTCGGCACTCACCGGGTTATAAGTGGTAAAGATGTGGCTAACTGTGATACTTAGTGTGGCCTGGACGCAGAGCATTGCGATAAAAGTGTGTGCACCTCAAACTGCGACGCCAGGGCAGAATGCGGTTCTTGGGCTAGTACCCCAGGGCAGGAATGCCCCCTTAACGTCTGCTGCAGCAAGGCCGGGTACTGTGGTGTAACCGAGGTAAGTGCGCTGAGGCAGCAGTCGTCGTCCATACCAAATAACACGGTTTACTGGTTCTTGTTAACCGACTATGATAACAGGAATTCTGCGATACTTCGTTGGGTTGTCAGAGTAACTGCCCACAGCCACCCAGCACGGGCCTGAATACAGGAAATGTCACAAATATTGTGATTGGGTGTGTAGTATAACCTCCAGAACCAAAACCACAAAAAATGTGAAACTAATGCAGATAATTAACCTTTTCTTCGCAGTTACTATGAATCATGGGCCCCGTACAAACGCGGAGGATGTGAGTCGACGACAATTCACGAATCATGACATAACATTCCAGAGTCGCTAACAATGTCAATCTGCGCTATAGGTCCCAACCGTGACCCGTCTTGGATCAGGACAGATTCCATCACCCATTTGTACGTGGCATTTGCCTCTATCGAGCCATCGACATACGAGGTTGTCCCCATGGAGGGGACCAGCACCGATATTTTCACCAAAATTATGGCTTTGAAAGAGAGTGCGCCAGGGCTGAAGATCTTTCTCTCGCTGGGAGGTTGGACTTATTCAGATAACGGAACGTTAGTTGTCCCATCTGTCATGTTTGGACCAAGGTGTTGTTTAAACAAGCTCGTCTAACACACCTATAGTGACACACAACCAGTATGGGGAGATCTGGCTTCTACTCCGGCGAAGCGACAGAAGTTCATCATAAGCTTGGTGAAATTTATGAGTATGTTCAGAATCCGACAAGCAACACACGAAAGTCGAGCTTGCTAACTATAGTTTAATATAATAGCCCAATTCGGATTCGATGGCGTTGACCTGGATTGGGAGTATCCCGGGGCTCCGGATCGAGGGTAAGCGAAAATGGCAACATTCCATGTTTGTTTGTCCCGTTCTTACAAAGTTCCGTGCCAACTAGTGGTCAAACTCGAGACACGGCCAATTACGTGTCTTTGCTTCAAGATATCAGAACATGGTGGACTGCGCAGAGTAACGGCGTGAGTGGTTTCCAGCCATCCCCCATTAGGCCTTGACAGGCTGACCTGATCCCACGCGCCTGCTAATACGGAGTCCTTCTGCGGAGTAGTGGGGTCTCTCTTTTACTGCGCCAACATCATACTGGTATTTACGCTGGTTTGACATTGAACAGATGGCCAAGAGTGTAGACTGGATCAATCTCATGACCTATGATCTACACGGCAGCTGGGACTCGCCTGAGGACCAAATTGGCTCGTTTGTGTATGCGCATACGAACCTCTCCGAGATTGAGGCGTCACTGAACCTGTTCTGGCGCAACAATGTCCCGGCGAACAAGGTGAATCTGGGCCTTGGGTTCTACGGGCGCTCTTACACTCTCTCGGACCCATCGTGTACGCTCCCAGGTTGCCCCTTCACAAGCGGCGGTACGGCAGGCTCCTGCTCGGGGCAGTCTGGAATCCTATCATACTACGAGATTACCCAAATCGCCGACATGTATAGCATCAAGCCCGTAGAGGATGACAAAGCCGCAGCTATGTACTTTGCCTTTGGGAAGAACCAGTGGGTGTCTTATGACAGCGTCAAGACCATCAAGGAGAAGGTCGACTATGCTAACAAGAAGGGCCTGCTCGGTCTGTTTATCTGGGCGTTGGACCTGGATAACAACAACTACGATGCCTTGGCAGCTGTCCTGGATGGACGGGGCGGTCTTGGAGCTTTTCGGGCTCAGAACGGTGTCGGGCCTTCTTCTTCGACCGACTGGCAGCCCGCGGATGGTACGTGTCATCTAAGTGAGTGCAGCGGGTCTTCTGCCTGTACCGGGGACTACATCAGTGTAGGATCCCAGGTCAAGTGCGACAATGACAATGAACATCGGTGGGTGTGCTGCCCTCGGAACAACGCGCCCGACGCCAAGACCTGTCGATGGAGGGCCTCCATTGCGTCCTGGTCGGGTGTCAAGTCGGCGCCTTGTGTGGACACATGCAATACGGATGAGATTCTGCTAGCCCAGAGCGCATGGTACATCGAGGATGGGCAAGGCGACAAAAAATGCTCCAGCGGAACGGCGCAGTATTGTTGCGACACCACCGAGAATGCCAACCAGGCTTGCGGTATGCTCACGGGGATTTGTATTGGTAACGGCGACCCCAATCACTTCCCCGTAGTGGACCCCAACGATGACATTTGCAACTCTGTTGGCCGCAAGTACGTCAGCTTCTCGCAGGACACCTGCGCCGATGGATTTTGGAGGCCTTGGTGCTGCGACAAGGTGTACGATTCGTCGCAGTGCAAATGGCAGGGCCCAGAAGGCGACGAGCAGCCCTCAACCGATTGCGAGAACGCCAAGAACTGCCCCAACATGGTCAACTTGGGCGTGTCCAAGTTGGGAGGCGGGAGCGACTGCATGCACAAGTACTACAACCCGGCAGTGGGACCCTGGTATGGACTTGGCCATCCGGCGCCGTATCAGCGTGCCCTGTGCTGTCCGCCCGGAGACCAGGTTATCTACAAGAAGACGTCCCCGGTGCCTCTAGCCTGGCTCTTTGTTGACGAGGTGCGTAATGAGATTTATGAGGGCTCAGACCAACCCCTCCCCCCTTTTACACTACCAGTAAAATCTCTCGAAGCAGCACATACTGACCCCAATGATTTTCAGGTGCCAGATTCGGACATGCAAGATTTCGATCTCGAGGTCGAGTCCGACGTCAATGCGAACGAGGATCCAAATGAGAACGGCTTTGGCTGGGTTATCATGACAGGGCCCGCAAAGGACCTGGCATCGCTAGATAAGCGTGACGGTTCACACTGGGAACTGTACGACTGTCCCGACCGCTCCTCAATCACCGAGGATTCTAGAGTCACTGTGCGGGCCGTCTGTACCGATGATTCGGACGACAGCAACTGCCACACCTTATTCTTGGGGGGTGTGCCCGAGACCGTCGTCGAGATGCCGGCTCACTGCGGAATCGGCCGGTACGCCATGGCCGTTAGCATGGAACCGGCGGCGGACCAGAACATAACTAAACATCTAGTCAAACGCCTCGTCAAACGGGAAAGCAATATTCGGAGCGCACCCATCATCTACGACTTCACCTTTGACTACAATTTCGCGATACTCCACGGGCGCGACACCTCGGATGTCCAGATTCGCATCGACTACTCGGAAGATCCGGGATACTGGAAAGCGTTCGTGGACAACGACCCAAAAAACAACCCCCTAAAACACAAGCACAAGCGCAACGTCGAGCTCGAGGTTGAGCGCGAGCACGGCGGCTCATGGAAGCGATACGTCGATCACGTCTACCGCACGGAGAAACGGGAGACTCCAGCCCATCTCTTGCCCGAGTTCCAGAAACGGTGGACGGATACGAGTGACGCTGATTGGTTGAAGTTCATGGAGCGGTTGAATGAGCAGGAGTTCGAGCAAGAAGTGAACCTCGGATCCCATCACATCACCAGCCATGTCCCCTTCTACCTTTTCAATGAGAATCTTCAATGCACGCTCCTCGGCATTCCATACAACGCATATTTCATGGTTTGGGCCGATCTTCACGTGGATATCCAGACATCGGGTCAGCTGACGCTGATTGTAAGCTCCAATCTCTGTTAACCTTGGAAGCCAAAAAGAAACCTAACCCACCGTGTGTTCTTTATAGGGCCGCTTGAACGACCTCAGCACCTTCAAACAGTCCCATGTACTTGTCCGGAATAAGGGGTCTATTCAAACCGGCCTTCACCTTGAGGCACAAGCCCAAGTGCGATTTTCTACAGGGAGAGTTGAGCTTTTTGGATTAGCCAATTTTGCAGGCGCTTTCAACGTACCCGGCGTCGTGACCATCGGTCCTAATCTCAGGATCACAGGGGTAAGAACTAAGTCCCCTGGCCCATTCTTTCCTCTTGAGCTACGGCTAGATGTGAGCAGATTGCTAATACCCATCTTCAATACAGGAGCTTTCTGGAACCTTTACTGTACACACGTAAGTATTAATTCCTTCAATTTCCAGCACGACAAGGTCTTTCTTTTCCCTCCATGTAAATCTCCGTTATCTGATCCATTACGTCTCTTAATAGTGAAGCCCACTACGATTTGGAGATATCGGAATGGGACTACACACAGCGATATCCTAACCCTAACAACGATATCCTTTCCGGTTTGACCGCAACATCCAAGATGTCGGAGGAACCTGGTGCCAAGGTTGAACCAAATAAGAAGGGGTTTAGCGCCGATGTTGGGGTTAAAGGTGATATAAGTTTGACCATGTACGTGTATTCCTCCGCTTGACCTCCCTCTACATTGCCCATGTCGGAGGTGCAAAGATATGTGTATGTTTGGGAGGCCACCGTTGGCTAACAGTTATATAGCACACCGCTTGTGGAATTTGGAATTCGTTGGAATCCCAAGTACAAGGTTCAGGATACGAGTATTTCGCTTCAGCTCGCCACGTGAGTCTTATGGCTCCTACGGCACCACGATATGAGGGACGTTTTATTGACTTGGATGATACTAGATATGCCACTCTCTACGGCAGTGCCGGTATCGGGACGAGCAACACTCAAGGTTCTGTCTGTTACGGCGCTGTTTGCGGTGCTGAGCTCTTCGCTCAACTTGAGGGACCGTACGTTTTAACAAACCCCGGGTTTTGCTTGGACTCGATAATGGTACCGCCAGCTGACTCGGTTCAAATTTAGAACCATTTTTGGTGTCAACCCAAATCGCCGGTGGTCTTTTTACAAGAAGGATGTAAGGCTAACCCATCCCCCTCCAACTAGACTTCACTTTACCTCGGACTTTTCAACGAATTTCATTAGTAATAAATGCTGACCAGTTATCGAACAGTTTGATCTTATTGCAGAAACGTGTCAGCCCTTAACAAGCTTCTTACCGTCTAATTGTGACGACTGTTGAGACAAAATATATCGTGGTTTACAATGGGCGCTCGAAACGCTCAATGCTTGGACTACGCACCTGACGCACAGGCCCTGACTTACCTGACACGTGAGCTCAACGCAAAGTCGTCAAGTACGACTGGGTACCTAGCAAGGTATATAGGGGCCTTGTGTTGGAAGCGATATTCAGTAGGGTTAATTACGCCCAGTAATTGATTGCTTTGTCTAGAGCACTACCGCTCTACCGCATTCTGCCATACCATACTGCTGCATTCTGCCATATCATACCGCGATACTTGTTATACCGCATTCTGCCATACAGACAAGCTGAGGGGGCGGGCCGAAGGCGTTCTCGCCGACATGAGGGGCATGGCGGCGCGTGTTGGCATGGGTTGTTTTGCCATGGGCGACGGTAGCGTGGAAGTAGAACTCCTTGGTGGCGGTGCACGGGATGGTAGACTGGTGGTACCTTATTACCTTGTCTACCTAGGTGCTGTCCGGGTCGGATATGGGAATATTATTATCCGGTAGAGCTCGGTTCCCATCCCGTCGATTAAGAAGACACGGATGGACGGGACAGACGCATCCCACAACTTGGCGAAATCAAACATCTCTTGGGTGGTACCTAGGTACCTAGGCAGCCGTAACAGTCAACCAATGATCCTCTGTATTGATAATAAGGAATATGGAATTACCTGGGTGTCTCCAACTCAGAATCTGACATGCCAAGCATGCACACGCACCTTGGCACCATATTTGCCTCACAATTTTATAACCCCCCATCTTAATCTCAGCCTTACCAGGTAGGTAAGTAAGGTACCTTAGGTAGAACTACCTAGGTAGGTAGTTTTAGGTTCCTGGGGTCCGTGCACGGCAGGTAAGTCCAGACCGCCAGGTATTTGACAGCCGCTACAAAAAGAAAACTGGCAGAATCAACCTAAGTTTATCCGCTCACTTGCACATAGACTCCCTTTCTTCCTTACTTCAACACACTGTACTCGAAGTAGCTATACAAGACAGCCTACTGCTCAATCAAACACCAAGACAGGTACTGAGGAAGTAAGCACTTAATCGGGCGCTGAGGAGGCGAGGACCTAAGCCGGCGCCAACGCAGGACCTGGGGGCTGCAAATAAGTTGGCGAGCTACAAAAGCTTCACGGGTTAGTAAATGATCCGCGCTTACACGAATGGACCTAATGGCCAGCGATGAACATTCATGACTGCCGCTGTGCGTACAACGTGCAATTTGTTCCTTAGTATCTCGCGTCCACGTCCGGATGAGGGGCAGCTAGCCTGATAGGCAACCGAGGAGCACTCTACGTTATCCCATCATATTAATACCATCGAACAACACATGGCTTATTTGCTTGGGAATGTGGATTTCCCCGACCCCATGTCTCCAGCAGGGCCGAGAGGCAATGATGCTTGTCGTATTCCTCAACCAACAATGACCATTGTATTCTTCAGACCGACGCCCGGGCCCGGGCCAAGAATCCTTTCCACCGCCTCCCTCGCTTCGTCTCCCGGCATCGGCATGATTTAGCAGTATCCAAGCTACGGCTAGCCCACAAGACGCTCACTCCCCGGCACGAGCAGCATGGACAACACGACCGACGATGTTATCTACTGGTGTAGGAATGGTGGCAAGGTAACCCCTGCGTATCTCTTTTCGCTGCCCTCCGTTGTCGCGCGCGCGATGGCGGCCCAACGCTTACGAAATCTGATTGAGCGTTTGTTGGGAAATTGCTGACCTTGTCTCTGCTAGACCGTCTGCGACATCCCGTTCAAGACGCCTAAGTCCGACGCCTCGCTGTTGCCCAGCCGACCCGCCGCCCCGCTGCTGTTCCTGACAAACCGACTCGACCCTGTGACGCCATGAGAGCAGCGCGGGAAATGTGGGAGGAACATCCCGGGTCTGCAGTGGTTGTGAGCGATAGGACACTGTACCATAGTGTCGGCGCCAGGCATGTGCACTGATGAAATCGTGCGCGATTACCTCGAGTTCGGCACCCTACCGGACGAGGAGGCGAGTTGCAATGTGGGTTGCGGACACTGGGACGAGGACTGCCAGCCCTTGAAAACTACGGCTAGCTTCTGGCCTGAGCATAGTTATGAAGGGCGTCTTTGGCTGAGGGAGTTCCCGTTAGGTGTCAAGTGAGAGGAAGAGTAATCTTGGTCCGCGTAGCATCATTCCTACTCCGAGATATTTACCAGTAGAAAACGAAGTACTCTACCTAGCAACTGATTATCTACCAAAATTTAGTAATCATGTGTAAAATCCCATATTTTAGCTATACATCTAACTGGCTACCCAGGTAGGCGAAGCAGTGTAGACAGCCTATGCAGCCCTTCTCCATATAGCTGTAACACTCACTTGTGTTCCGCAGAGACTTAAGCCCCACGTAATCCCTTAAAATAACAAGGAAACTACGCCCTATTGCCAAGGTGTAGCACCGGGTGGAGAATTCAGCCAACCGCCATCGACAGGGTATAGCCCTCCTGTAATGTAAGATGCCTTCTCGGAAAGAAGGAAGGCAATGAGTTCGGCTGTGTTGGTCGTGTTAGCAAAGAAAGATATGCATGAGGCGCACGAGGCTACAAAGGATAGGTAAGGATAGTATCGCTGTGCTCCCCCTACTTTATCCCTGATAGGCATGCTTACCAATCTCTGACGGCTTCCCGACGCGACCCATGGGTGTCTGCTGCACGTACTCCGCGTCACTGGTTTCTCCAGATAGTGCGAGCATGGGAGTCTGTTTACCATGTTAGTAGCTTGTAATCCTGGATCGATGAAACGATATTTTTGCACACCTCGGTGTACCCGGGCGCAATTGCGTTGGTCCTGTGAGTAAACAACATTGTGAGAAGACGTTCTCTGACGAAGGTGGAAGAAGGTTGTTGCCCCTAAGCATACCTGATACCGTACCGGGCGTACTCCAGTGAAGCTGACTGAGTGAGACCGACAACGGCATGTTTGCTCGTGACTAGGAATTATACCATCAGTGGCAAGGTTCCTTCTCTGCCCCTCTGCCGAAGAGTATGCATAAAATCCCTTACCATATGCTGATGCGAGCCACGTTGACCGCTTCCCCGCACAACTTGAAATATTGACGATTGCTCCCTTCGTCTTGCTCGCGAGGAACTCGTTTATCTGTGCCTTGCAGCAATAGAAAACGCCGTTGCAGTTCACTGCCATCATCTTATCCCAGGATCTGTCGGCATCACCGCACAGTCAGCATGGATCCACCCAGAAAAACCGAACCGCAACACCCGAGACATACTTAACAGGGTAATCAGCCAATTTGATCCCGTCCCCAATCCACGCCGGTAAGCCCGCAGCGTTGAGGCAGACATGGAGCCCGCCCAGTCCCTCGACGGTCTGTTTGACAGCCATCTCCACCTGGTCGTACTTGGAGACGTCGCAGCCGATGCCGATGCATTTAGCCCCGTAAGCCGTGATCAACTCGTTCGCGACTTGCTTGGCAACGGCTTCGCGAACGTCGATCACGGCGACGGCCGCGCCGCGTGCGCAAAGTAGTTCTGGCGGCGGGGTTAAGATTCGGTTAGTCGGATTTGCATGCCCGTCTTCAAGGGAAGAGACGAGGCGTTACTGACTCACCACATGTTGCACGTCCGATGCCAGAAGCCCCGCCGGTGATGAAGGCGACCTTGTTGGCAAACTCTTTGGATTCAGCCATGGTTCGCCGACAAGCTGCTGTCTTGGAAGGAAAAGTATAATAAAACCAAAAACGGAGAAACCAAAGCCACGCAGAGCCAAGTCTTGATCATCAGAAGACCCTCGTATAAGATCCCGGCAATCTACACCCATGCCGTTTCGCGTTCCTCATTCCTGGCGGGGGATATAATTTTCCCTCGGCGCAAGAGGTGGGGTGTCCGTGGGAAGGAGCACGCTAGCTGCGGAACCACTTCCTAAGAGCGGGGAGTTGATCGCCGCGGCCTCTAGAGTAAAGTCCGCCAACTCACGGCGTTGGTTCGGCTGTTGGTGTCGGCGAGATCGGCGGTCTTGACTAGTTGCAGTTGACTGGGCTGTCGCGATGGACGCGTGCATGGCAGTGAGCTAACTGACACTTTTTATCCGCTAACGATATCTCTCGCTATCGACTGAAGACAGATACGGTGCATGAAATCCCACTGTAAATTGTATCGCCAACTATTTAGAGTGTCATTTTTATCCCTTCAGTATGGCGACGGTGAACGGCATCTTTTCCACCGCTCTCGACGGCCATACACCAAACGAGTGAGTGGAACGGGCAACACCCCCTGCCTCCCGGTTCTTCCACCTCTAATTACGGGACACTAGACTAATGACACCGGAGTGGAAGATGCAGCTTAAATACAACGCCCAAGCTCATGACGAAAGCCACACACGACACTGATACTAAACTAAAAACCGCCGCGATGAAGGATGGTACAGGAATCGAATGTCCTGAAGTGGACTTCTCCTGGGCAGCTAAGCTAGTCGAGAAGCCCGTCGACGCGGACCGACCCATCCGTGTAGTCTGTATAGGAGCCGGCTACAGCGGGATCGGGTCAGCGATCCACATGCGCGAGCATATCCGAAAGGTTGACTTCCAGATATACGACATGGCGGACAATTTTGGTGGTGTCTGTAGGTCACACAGTACCCATTTCTCTCGGTTCACCTTTTCAACAAAGGATAGAGTTCTGACAGTCTGGGGTTAATTCCAGGGCACCACAACCGATATGCGGGCGTGGCATGCGATGTCCCGTCTCACAGCTACCAGTTCTCCTTCTGCGAGAACACACAGTGGTCGTCATTCTACGCACCAGGCCCCGAAATCCATAACTACCTAAAGAAAGTGGTTGGGCATTACAATTTGAGGCCTTTGATGAAGTTGCGGCACAAGGTCGTGGGCGCTACTTGGTCGCAGGAGAAAGGGAGGTGGGCGGTCACGGTCGAGGACCTCGCGGCTGGCTCGAAGTTCGTGGACGAGGCCGACTTTGTCTTGTACGCGACGGGTTTGCTCTCTAAGCCCAAATGGCCGTCTATACCTAGTGAGTGTGGCCTTGTATTCCTCTGAGATTTTCCATAACGGCTCTGAGTTAACGCGGGAGTAGATAGGGAAGCCTACAAAGGAACGCTCCATCACACCGGACACTGGGACCTCGCCAAGGAAGAGTCGCAGGCGGGATTCAGCTGGAGTAATCAGAGAGTAGCCGTGATTGGCGTCGTATGTGCTTTAACACGCCAAACTCACCAGACATCAAGGCGTCGCTGACTTTCCTTCAGGGCTCTAGCGCAATCCAGGTCGTCCCCGAGATGGCAAAGAAAGTGAAACACCTGACGAACTTTGTACGCTCCAAAAGTTAGTTTGCCATAGCAAATCTATCCAGAGTATACAGCTAACGGGTATTAGCATGGCTATCGTCGTCGTTCGCTTCTGGAATCCTCGATGTGCTGGAACCAGGTGGTGGGATCAGCAACCGTGAGCAATGAGTCCAATCCTTCCCATCATTGACCCGCTCTTTGCCAACACCATCCATGTTCACCTAGATGACTTCACCGAGGAGGAAAAGGCCCGGTTTCGCAATCCGAAAACGTATCGGGAGTTCCGTCGCATGATCGAACTAGACCTCAACTCGAGTCACAAAATGACAGAACAGGGACAGCCTCAGCAGAAGATGATCCGAGACACGCTCGACAAGATGATGCGCGAGAGACTTGCCACCAAACCCGAGATTGCCTCTCAACTGATCCCAGACTTCCCTGTAGCCTGCAAGAGACTGACACCAGGTCCGGGTAAGGACTGTTTAGCCTCAGCTGAGTTCCGCTCGATTGTGCGTTTGCTAATTATCTCCCTTCTCCATGTGTAGGATACCTAGAGGCGCTATGCTCCGGAAACGTCGACTTCAACACCAACGAGATTGTATCTTTCACAGAGAAGGGGCTTAGAACGGCTGATGGGCACGACCATGAATTTGACACGATCATCTGTGCCACCGGATTCGTATGTACCCCAACCGTTACGGCTCGCTACGGAATGGTAACACGAGCTAACCTAGCAAATTTGGTAGGATACGACATTCGTGCCGGGATTCCCCATCATCGGCCTTCATGGAGTGAATCTCCAACAACTGTGGGCAGAAGAAGCCAAGCAGTACTTAGCCGTTGCGGTTCCCCGCATGCCGAACTTGTACGTTCTTCAAATTCCCACACGCATGACATGTATTCACGCTTATCAAACACCGTAGTTTCTCCATCCTAACCGTCGCATCCGGAGTCGGCTCGGGCTCCCTCCTCGTCCTGATGGAGCAACAGATTAACTACGCGACCAAATGCATCCAAAAATGCTCCCGCGAGGGCTACAAAAGCCTCCTAATCAAAGACAGCGCCGTTGAATCCTGGTTGAAGTTCACCGATGACTACTTCGACCGGACAGTGTATACGAGCAACTGCAAGTCGTGGTACAAGAACGGGGCGTTCGGCAAAGCACGCATCCGGACTCTGTGGCCGGGGTCGTGTCTCCACGGGTTCACGGCACTGCGCCACCCGCGGTGGGAGGACTACGACTACGAGAGGCGGGATGAGTATTTCCACCCGATGGCGTGGTTGGGGAATGGGGACATTCGCCCGGAGCTGGATAGGGCGTTCTATATGGACGAGTTGCGGGTGATGAAGAAGGTAGAGTGACAGATTTTTGTATGTGAATGTGAGGCCTAATGCTAACTGGTTTTTAACTGAAGGAACTCCCATACTTCATTTAGGTCAAGCGAAAAGGTGGTATCTACTGGGGTGCCGACCCGCCCGCTGCCACTTGCGAGCGACGACCCTGGAGGTTAGAAGGCTAGAGTTATTAAGTAAATCTAAGAAAAAAATAGAAGAAAGTACCCGTACAACCTTGTGGCCACGAGATCCGAGTTATCCGCTCCCAATAATAAGCGGTTGTTATCAAATAGCTCCTTTCTTCTTAATACAGAGTATAGCCACTGCATTATCTCAGTATTAGCATCGACATCTGTCCTTCTACAAGCAGACTGCAGAGCATACCCATCCACGAGTATATCTGCACCAGTACAGAAGCTACTGGCTGAGCTTGCCAGGAAAAGGTAGACACCTTTCAGCTCTCTTGGGTCGGCGGAGCGGCCCATAGGGGTCAGCACATTCCACTTGGAAACCAAGTCTCTCGGCAGAGAGTCTGTGATAGTACGGTGGCATCTTTAGTCTGTTGACCCATCCAAATATATTCCTGGTATAGATATATTTTGCGTTGTGCACTGACCGTTGATAGATGTAGCGACATATCCAGGGCTTACGGCTGTAGTGATTCGGTTATTGTTAGCTCATATCAACCATGAAGGAGACATACTATTCGCTCTAGCCCCAAAGGCAGCAAACTCCACGGCTAGCGACTTTGTTAGGTGGCCTAAAGCCGCCTTGCTAGCATTGTACGCGGTTGCGATCTGTGGCCTGTTCACAATATGCGCGCTGATGCTCGACGTGGTGATCAGACTGCCTGATAGTTGCTCTCGGAATATGCGTCCGGCAGCTCGGGCACAGAACATTGCGCCGGTGAGATTTGTGTCGAGAACATCGGACCACAGAGTATCGGTAGTGTCGAGTACCCCCGCCACTTGGGATATTCCAGCATCTAAGTCGTGGTCGACTACATCAGCGACGCAGCTACTTGTAGGAAGCTGCCCATTTCCCATTGACTTACTGATGACCATGATATCGAGACCTCCCAGGTCCTTGACTACTTCGTCCATGGTTCTATCGACCTGGATATTATTGAGAATGAGGGAAATAATAATGGGATAGTTTGCTGATGCTTTTGGCATATTTACCTCGCGAGAAGTGGAAATTGTAACCTTGTAAGACTTTGCTTTGACCTTGTATCTTGCACGAAGCTCTTCGCAGAGTTCGTCTGCCGTAGGAGTTTGACGGTGGTACCACACTGCGATCTACAGTGGACGTGAGAATCAAATTCTGAGTCAGAGAGGACATCCGGCCTCTATAGAGTGTTTCTTGACCTTACATCTGCACCAGCCTCAGCATAGGCACGGGCAATTTCGGAGCCGATGCCACCCGTTGCTCCTAGTTTGACATACAGGTCAGTGGCCGCAGTCAATCAATCCCTCGTGTGTTTTTATAAGGTAGAACACGCCCGTACCGGTGATAACAGCCACCTTGCCATTGAGGCTGAATAAGTTCCGAATGCTGTTGAGAATGTTGCCTGGTGGCATTGTCGATGGAACGCCTTCCATGCTCGACGGTGTGGTCTCTGCTGTTCCGCTTTGCGGCTCGGAGGAGGCTCGTGGTTTGGCACCAAGGCATTTGATACTTTGCCACTGCAACGTGGTGAGTGACTTATCGTCTCCAGCCAATATTGGGAAGAGTCGCAGAGACACTGCCGAGGAGACCAATCTGGCACCCGATCCTAGTCCCCGATTCTAGAATCGCCGGCAATTACAAATATGGACCGCGTAATACCGCCCACGCCGCTAGAAGCCCGAAACGGCTATGCCTGGCTACTCGCGTGGGTGCTTCGACCCAGGATGAAATCCCGCGGGGACTAGAAAAAAAATGAACCTAAACGCCCCGCCAACCCCCTTTTTCCAATCCAAGTTCTCGGTCCCTAACACCCCAAGCCTTCAATTCCCGATACGATTAAACTAGAAGGCGCCAACCCTGACATTCTCCTAACTCAGGACGAGGCGCTCTCGCTCACATAGTCGGAGTTCCCGGGAGGGCCCACCACGATGAACACGCAGCTACAGCCAATCAGCGTGAAGGACCGCAACCCCAGGAACACGTCAACATCATCGGGGACCTCAACACTGCAGGGTCAAGCGGTCGAGACTGTCGGAGCTGAGCCGACCGGAGTACGGGAGCAGACACCCGTGCAAACCGTACCTGACGGCGGGTATGGCTGGGTTGTTGTGATGTGCATCGCCGCCATCAATGCCGTAACCTGGGGCATGTACTCCCGCGCTACAGTTTGATCCGCTTCTCTGTACTAACTATCATGCTTTGTCTGCCACCTAGGGATGAACACCACCTACGGAGTCTTCATATCCTATTACCTAGAACACCAATACTTCAACGGCGGAACCCAGCTGAGGTACGCATTCGTAGGCGGTCTTTCCGTTGCTTTCGGATTGCTGTCCGCCCCGTTGGCAAATTACCTTTCCAAGCACTTCGGCTTCAAGGTTCCCATGTTAACAGGTCTCCTTACCACTGTGACGGGACAGTGCTTGGCCGGGATCAGTCGGCAGTTTGGCGCGTTCCTGGTTTTCCAGGGTCTTGTATTCGGTTCAGGTAGGAGGCCCTCATCCGCGTGCGTCCTCTGTCTTTGTTGTTCACATCACATCTACGTAGGACTCGGCCTGGCAAGTAACCAGGACTTTGCGTCACCGTGCCATGAACTGCGGCTAACTATTTCTGCGTATCTCTCCCACGTAGACGCTAATTCCCTCGCAGCCACTTCTGGCACACTGGTTTGACCGTCGTCTGAGCCTTGCACAGGTAAAAAGACGCCTTATTTTCTTCATCAATCTTTTGTCCAGACACGAAGAGGTTAACTTTCTTTCGCAAACGCCCTTAGGGTCTAGCAAACAGCGGCTCTGGACTTGGAGGTCTCATCTTCTCCAACACCACCCGCGTCCTCCTCGATACCATCGGCGTCAAATACACGCTTGTCACCAACGGGGGTATCTCCGCCGTGGTCCTCGGGCCAGCAATTCTCATGCTGAGGGGACGCACCAAGGAACTCAAAGCCAAGACCGAGCCGCTGGAATTCCATTGGCTTTGGGACCCCAAATTTTGCTGGGTCTGGCTCTGGGGCGCCGTCGCTAGTACGTCCAGTCCTCCCCCGTATGGGACCAAAGTCAACAACACAATTAACAAACGCGCGCCACGAAGTGATGGGTTATTTCGTCGCCTTATACTCCCTCGCGTCCTACGCCACCGACGGGGTCGGTCTTTCGCAGACCAAGGGCGCCGCGCTGCAATCGATCCTTGCTGCAGGCCAAATGATCGGGCGGCCGCTATGCGGGCTCGCTCTAGACAAGGGCGGCCGGCTGAACATGGCGATAGTCACCAATCTCGTCGCGGGGCTGTCGTGTCTAGCCATCTGGCTGCAAGCGCGGTCTTTTGGTGTGTTGGTCGTGTTCTCTATCATCCAGGGGGCGGTGGGCGGCACGGTATGGAGTGCTGCCGCGCCGGTGGCTGCGCGGACGGTGGGCGTCACACATGTTGGGTCGGCACTGGCGATGTTTTGGCTGAGCATCGTTTTTCCGGTGACTGTTGCTCAACCGATCGCCGTTGCCTTGATTGACTATTCGCGCGCCGGACTAGGGAGGAAGGGCCCTGATGCTTACATGATTTCGATTGGTCTTTGCGGAGGACTGTTCTGTCTGAGTTCCGTGGTTCTATTCGGAGGGAAGATTGCCCTTCAAAGAAGCTTTAAACTTTTACAAAAGATATGAGCTTTTTGGACGTCTGCTGTTTTAAGAATGGAAGGGTTGAGACGATGTTATAGATTGGTAATGGGATAGACCGGACGGGGCTATTTGGTTTAGATTCGTCTTAATTGACCATGGTATCGTGGCTTAAAGGTAGTTGTGATCTTGAATGGGACGAGTGGCTTTTGGGATACTGCGCGGGTCATTTCCCGCGAAGGGACCGATCTGCGGCACACCTGAAGAATTATCCTCGTAACGCAGGCCACGGACTTGGGGATTGAGTGGCAGCTACCTAATGGAAAAATAATACATGGATGCCGACAGACTAGCGAACAAAAACACTCAGTCACCGATTACCTCCCACAACCATCTGCGAGCGGTTACGCCCGTTGATAGTGCCGCCTCCGCAGAGACTCACAGCAGCAGTCCACATATACAACACGACCCAGCGAAATTATGCGCTAGAACTACTAGCATTCTCAACATGCTGATCAACCGACCTGTCCTTTGTTGCACCCTCCTCAGCCGTAGACGGGTTCATAGCGGCCTCAGCCCCGTCTTCCCGGGTCGCCCAAGCCAACAGCTCCATCTTGGGCTGGTCGCGGTTGTAGAGGCCAAAGCGCTGCATGGCCGCCTGGGTTTGGAACGTGGCATGTCTGGTGACGCCCACGCTAAAGACACGATCCAGTTCCTCGAGCGTGTATCTGGGATTGGCGGGGCTGGATTAGAGGGAACGGTTGTGCGAGTGGGAAGTTGAAGATGACGTACTGTTTGCTCTCGGGAACGAGGAAGAAGATCAAGAAGTAACCGAGAACGCAGAATCCGGTGTAAAGCCCAAACGTGCCGATATTGCCCAACCTCTCCAGACACGAGGGAAGTGACAGGCCTAAAAGCCGTCAGAACTGTCTGTGATGTTGGGAGGTTTGCCCCAAAAAGAAACTCACTCAGAGCCCAGCAGAAAATCCATGTTGTGGCATTCCCGAAAGCCATCCCGAGGGAACGGATTTCCAACGGGAACACCTCGGCGGAGTATGTAAATGGTACCGCTTGAGGGGTATACGCAATTAACATGCTAACTCTTGAATGTAATACGTCAAGCCTTGGAGGTTTAAACTTACGTCCTTCGCCAAAAGCATAAGCCAAGGTATAGAGGTCTTGTGGTTTCATCGGACATATCAGCAACAAATAGCTCCAGAAAGACCCGTGACAATTCTACTCACAGATAAAGAATAACACCGCGGCAATCCTCCCCATGCCGGCGGGGATTAGGAACGATAGCCCGGCAGCAAGAAGCGTGATGGCCATCAGGGGAAACGTCCACAAGGTCAGGGACCGACGGCCGGCGCGGTCGATCAGCGGGATCGCACATAAATTGCCGATCCAAGCCAGGGCGCCGAACTCCAGAGGGGCTTAGCAAAAATACTAGAAGAGTGGAAGGGAGGGGGAGGGAAGACATACGCCGACTGAGCCTCCGAGAGCCACGATCTGTGTGAAGCCTCCAGACACCAAGATCGTGCTGACTGTTGATCAAGACCCGTCAGCCTTAAGCCCTGAAGGGGATGTGGCAAGCACGCAAAAAGCGTATAGTCAAGGGCTGCTTACTATAGAACGTGAGGATATTAATCCCGCACATTTGCTGTAATACCATGAGAGTAAACGCCGCAACGCTTGCAGACCGACACCGCGGCTGCGTAGCCATTGCCTTGAACCCCTCCATCATACCCAGTGCTTTGTTATCTGTCGTATGAAGGCCTTCTATAATGAGTAAATAGTCCCTTGCGGCGGCAAGGTCGCACCGACGCACGCGCATCAACGATCGCAACGCCTTGGGATGCTTTCCTCGGAGAACCAGCCATCGCGGACTCTCGGGGAGGAAGAATATAGCGGTGGCGACGAGGATCGGCGGCACGCAGGGGCTTCCGAACATATATCTCCAGTTTCCGGAGACGTTGAAAAAGGCAATTCCCCTGGGAAACCAAACGGGTTAGTTGGTTTAAACTCAGCCTTTTCTGTCCTGAATAAGGCTAGATGATGTTGGAGGGCTTACATGACAGTCCCCATCATAACACCGAAGGCGGTGAATGTCTGCCAGAGCATGACTAGGCCGCCTCGGAGGATCGCAGGGGCGGTCTCAGAGGTGTACACGGGGGCTGTTGCACTCTTGGCTCCTGTGAAGATAGATGTAATGTTGGTTAAGGACCTGCCATTTCAGGAGATACCCGGGGGTTAATACCAATGGAAAGTCCCATGACGAAGCGACCTGCAAAGAGATGCTGCCAGGATGGGGCGAATGCCTGCCACAGACAGGAAGCTACATTAATGATTTCGAACCCGAAGATGGTCCATCGACGGCCGATCCAGTTACTACCGTCCATCCGCGTCGGTTTTAGTTGTGGTTTAAAGACTAGACCTAGGGGAAACGACACGATTTCCACTCACTTTAGGGGAACAGCAATCCAGCCTGGAACGGATATTGTTAACAAGGGCTTCTTTGTAGGCTAGGGGGATGACGAGATTGTTTTCCTCCTTACATCCAACTGCACCTGCCGCGAGGTAAGGAGCACTCCCAATGAGACCCTCCAGAAGCGCTGGACTGATGGAGGTATATTCCTCAAGCTTCAGGTCCGTTGGATAGAAGAGACCGGCTCCGGAGAGGACACTCTCGTCCATTCCTTGCACGCAGGCACAGAGTGCCACCGTCATGGCCAACCCGATCATGGTCCAGCTAGATAGGTACCGGTGTTTAGTTGGACCTGGAAATACTCCCGTTGCCACCCCGGCTACGTACCTCTGTTTGAACCGGTGGGTCTTTTCTTCAACCAGTACTTTCCTCTCTGTCTCGGTCACCTCGGCAGCGTCCATGTCGAAATGGGCCAGCAAGGCAGCCCGGGCGAGGAGGTCCTCATGTTCCTGGAGTCCGTGATCGCGGGCGTGCTGCCGAGCTCTGTCCGCGTGATACCTGAGCGTCCCCTGGTGCTCATCTAGTAGAAGCGATTTCGGGTTTTGATCGGCCATCCTAGTCCAAAACTCGCAGAGAGGCTGGGGAGGTCAATAACAGGGCTGAATCGGCAAAGCAGAATAGTATCAATGCAGAAAGGAGTGTGAATGTGAGGGTAAAGCGGGCCACCGACGATGACACATCATCAGGCTTGCGGCGTGTGGGCGGGAGAGGACGTCTAGTTATACGGTGGGTCTCGCCCGTTCGACTGCCACTCATCGCCGCCGTGTAATTACACGAGGCCGTGGAAAGGCAGGTACAACGCATTTCCGGGAAGGAGGTCCACTCCCAGGCCCCATGGGGTTTGGGGTGTGGAATCGGGGCCTTCGCGGGGATTAGATCCCCAACTCTCCCCCTCCTCCCCGGCCCCGGAGCTTGTGGGTATCGGCGGGGAATAGACCTAATCGCCGCCCCCTGTCACAGTTTAGCTCCACTTGCGGGGAAAAGAGGCAAAATAACAACCCACCTCGACCGTGGTTACAGGCAGTCCTCCAAGCCCAGAAATCCCCGCCACAAGCCATTCAAAGAGCCGGGATAAACCCCTCTCAAGACAAGCCAGACACTCGATTCTTGAAGCTATTCCTCTCCTCAACTGGCACTTGGCACCGACACTCAAGTTGACTAGCCACTAGTCCCCACAAAAATTTCTTCGGACCTTCGAGATCGTCAACGCCCTAAATCCATGGCGCAGCCAAACATGACCCACCGCCACGCCTTTGTTCTCTACGGCAAGCGAGACACGCGGTTCGTCATCCAGGAAGCGAAGGAGCCCGAACCCGGCGATCTGGACGTCGTAGTTTCACCCCAAAAAACGGGTATTTGCGGAAGCGTAAGCGATACACCCTCGTTGATAGTACCCGTGAGGATCGAGTTGGAAGCTTACTCATTCGCCCCAGGATGTCCACATGTTTGTAAGTGATCGAAGCCCTACACGTGTAGTTGTTCTGGTGGCGGTCATTCAATCTGATAGGTCCCGTTGAGCAGAAACACGGCCATGTTGGAGATTACCGGGTAGAGAATCCAATGGTTTTGGGGCATGAGTCTGCCGGGATCGTGGTCCGTGTTGGCCGGAAAGTTGCGGGCTTGCAGCGGGGAGATCGAGTTGCCATGGAGCCCGGCGAGGTAAGTGTATAGTCCTTTCCCTGCGTGTTTTACAATGTACCTATTAACGTACTGTGAAGACCTGCGGCATCTGCTCCCTGTGCAAAGACGGCAAATATCACCTCTGTCCACACATGGTATTCGCCGCAACCCCGCCTCATGATGGCACGTTGCAGTCGACTTATACATTGCCATATCACCTGTGCTACAGGTTACCCGAGTCGATGACCTTGGAAGATGGGGCAATGATCGAGCCGCTAGCTGTTGCCGTGCATGCCGTCACCCGCATCGGTGAACTGCGAGGGAACCAAAGTAAAACCGTGATATTCTCTTATCATGTATGAGCATCCCGTCCAATACTAACAACTATTTGTAGATGTCATAGTCTTCGGGTGAGTCATGCTCTCTGCCACAGCAATCCATCCGATCCAGACACTGAGCGGGACATATTGCAGGGCCGGGCCGGTAGGTCTCCTTGCTATGGCTACATGCAGGGCCCTATCGGCTCGCCGCATCGTGGCTGTCGATGTCCTCCAAAAACGGCTTGATTTTGCCCGGCAGTACGCAGCAACCGATATCTGGAAACCAGTAGCCAAAGAACCGAGCGAAACAAGTCCCACATATTCAAAGCGGAATGCCAGAGAGATGTGCGGGTCCTTGGGATTAAACGAATTTGGCGATGGAAACGATGGAGTCGACTTGGTCGTGGAATGTGCTGGCGCCGAGGCAAGTAACGAGGAAGAAAACGACAAATGGGTCGTATCTGTATGTGTCTACTAACAGCCGTCACAGGCTTGTATCCAAACAGGTATCCATGCGGTAAAGTCAGGAGGGACTATCGTCCAGGTTGGGCTTGGGAGCGAGCATCCGACTGTCCCGTTGATCACTTTCGTCTTCAAGTATGACATGCATCGAGCTACATCTGGCTAACCCGATCTTAAAAAGTTTACTGACTACGCTCTTTGGTAGAGAACTCAAGTATCGAGGATCGTCACGATACGGACCGGGAGTCTATCAATTGGCAATGGACCTCGTCGCCCAGGGCAAGATCGATCTCAAACCACTCGTGACGCATCGGTAGGTTTTCCACTCGTTAATGCTTATGGCGCCGACTTATGTTGCTGACGCCTTCTCTACGGTGCAGATATGCCTTTGAAGATGCCGATAAGTATGACTGCTCTCCTTTTCGACAACGCATAATACATCTCGTAGCTAACCATTTACACTACATAGAGCATTCCAAGCGATGGTCGAGAACAAGGGATACGATGGGAAGCCGCCGATAAAGGTCATTATTGACGGCCCTGAGGCGGCCGACCTGTAGCCGTATTGGGGTTATTGAAATGGCAGGTGGTAATAGATTTGTCACGGCATTCTGATGATTCGTGTTCTTCTTGGAAAGATGTAATATCTGTCGAATCACCGTGCCGGAATAATTTGCCCGGTCCGGTCGTCTTTTTGGCGAGGTTTTTACACTAGTCGGAGCCTGTGCTGCTAGTCCCTCCCCACCTTTCTGGCGGGGGTTGAGTGTGTGGGGATGGTACTTTGCAGGTGGACCGTAATCCGGGGGTGGATTTGATGCCTTGTGCGCGGGGACCAGATCTGTTCCGGCAACAGCATTCTCAAGTTCGGGGTCTACAGTCTACACTCTTCGCAAAACACCGTTTCGAATATCCAAGTATCTAGCAGAGCGTCAGTAAAGCCTGGGACCATGAACAGTTGGTCTGTGGGTAATGACAAGTTGTCCCCATCGTCGCCGCCCCTGAACGATGGGCATGGCGCAGGCCGCCAGACGGGTTCGCAGACGGCCTGCTTATCCTGCCGCTCTGCTAGGCAGAAGTGCGACCGGAAGCGTCCTTGGTGATTTGACTCTCCTTCCCGTCGATGCGTGATCGTTCCAAGCTAATGATTCCTGTTTACGGATAGCTCCCGGTGCGAAATCCTCAAGCTACCATGCGACTATCCTTCGCGGTCGAATCGCGGTCGGAGGAAGGGCAGCTCAAAGTGCGTGCAGTGAAGCTCCTTGGGTATGACACTGCAGCAACTGAGGTTGAAAAATGATGCAGCAAGCCGGACACAGTCGAAAAACTCCTCGCACGCATCCATGGTCCAGCCATGGAAAACGACCTCATAACGGCTCTTCTCAGGCGGAAGCTGCCAAAAGACACGCAACAATCAGACGAAATATCCTCGCAAAGCTTTCGGGCGCAAATCCAGTCTGGAGATGCCAGGTCACCGTCCGATGCTGGACAGTACCCAGACCACCCGAACCCTACTCATCCAACGCGGTTCCTTCCCCCTACACAAATCTCAAACTCCCTAGTTGATGCCCCCGCCGATTCATCCCCCACTTACAACATCGAGACTAGAGACCACATGGCAGATATGCCGCCTCGGCAGGAAATAGACGAGAGTCCTGCTCCAAGAGCCGAAATGGCAAATGAACTACCACCCACAGACACCGGCGCCGAAGAACTCCAATGTTCCCCACTGCAGGTCCTAGCTGAGGCGGTTGCGCGGCACCGAGCACAGTCACGCCGCTCCGGCGGGCAAGGAGGTCATGGTTTGGGGTCGCCTGATATCCCGTGCTGTGTTGATCCTCGGACGGATATGGCGGCGCCGTCGGCGGACGATTCAGGCGGCGCGTTTGTGAGTACCGTGCGGCAGAACCGATTGAGTCGGTATTTTGGTAGGACTTCCACGGATCTTGGCACAGTGATGAGGCTGCTGTACTGTGCTATTTCTGGAGACTGACCAGCGCCTCTTCTTTTCTTGTTACACAGATATGCGACAGACGATTCGGACTGACTGGGATGTACTCTCCTCTCAACCCTTCGGCGGACCTTTTTACATGGATAGCACCACGTGTGATCCCCTGGCATCCGGCCTGATAACACGGGAAGAGGCTATGAATTATTTCACTCTGTGAGTTGTATCCGTCATGCCAGTCAGTGTTGACTTCCGGCGGCAGCTGACAAATATTGCCATCCGCCACTTAGCTTTATTCGAATCCGCAATCCCTTGGTCGGCTTGCTTGACCCTGTGATGCACACTGCGACGTCAGTGTACTCATCGTCGTTTACCCTCTTCGCCACCATCTGTGCTCTGGGTTGTGCTGTCTCAAATCGGCCGAGAGACCAGCTCCTATACCCGGTGCTGTACAACATCGCTGAGCAGGACATCAAGTGGTCGATGGTGAACTCGGTCAAGTCCGTGGAGACTATCCAGGCAATCATCAACTTTACCTACTGGTGTAACGCCTCTGAGCGGCATGCAGATGAGACTTCGTGGCTGAAGATGAGTCATGTATGTTATGCCGCCTCCCCGTCTTTCAGAGTTCCGTGTATTCGCCGTTCTAATCAGGGCACTCCGCATAGGCCGTGCAACTAGGTCGGGAACTTGGCGTAAACAGGATTCAAACAATAACACGCACGGTAGATACACTCTCGGTTTTTTCGGACGACATGAAAGAGCGGTGTACTCGAAATTACCAGCGCACCTGGCTTTTCATCTGGATAATGGATAAGAGTTTCAACATCACCACTGGTCGCATGCCCTGTGTGTCCTGGACAGAGATAACCCCGGCAATAGCGGATTGGTGGCAGCGTCCGACGGCAACACCGTCAGACCGCGTCACCTGTGGATTAGTTGAAATGAGGGCTATGCTTGTGAGGATGCTACGCCGCCGCCCCACCCCCTTTTTTTTCCTTTGGGTATCGAGATAATTAATACTGACAAACAACTCTTCGTGCCCCTCCTTCAGATGAAATCCCTGGACGAGAGAAGAAACCTCACCTCATCCAAATCCTCCATTCTCGACTGGCAAAGACGCTCCTTTAACTCTCTCCAACAGCTCCGGGACTCGCGCTGTGCCCAGGACGAGCGGAACTCATCAATCTACCTCCCGATCCTCGCCTTCTACATGGACCATACCCTACTCGTGGTTAACACCTACGCCGCGCGTGATCTCCTCACCTTCGCCGACCACGCCGTCTGCCCAGACTGCCTCGCCGTCTTCCAGCAGACCCTCACAGTGGCGATGCATCTGATCGATCTACTGCTCTTCGACCGCCTGCTCCTCAGCATCGCGCAGGGCTTCCATAACATGCAGCTTGTAATGATTTCGCACGCGGCTATCGAGATCCTCAACACCCTCAAGCGCGGCTGGCAGCTTGAAGAGACGGATCGGGCCGTGGATAGGCTGCGCTTCATATCGGCCCACATGGAACGGACGTCGGACGCGCTGCCGGGCGCATCGTACGCCAAGCTGTATCTGGAAATGTTCCGCCTACTAGCGCTGCAGCTGGATGGTCTTTTGACGGCGATGACGGTGGCGGCGGGGGAAGCGGTCCGAGTAGATCCGTCGATGGTAAGGATGGGGGGTGTGAGCAGATGGGCAAATGGCTCGGCGTCGGGGCTGACTGCGCCTGTGGATGAGTTTGGGTTCGACCTTGTGGGCGGATTGGATTTGAGTTTGTTTGGATTGGGTTCTGCGCCGCTAGAAGAGACAACCTGGGATTTTGGGTCGGGATTTATTCCTAGTGAGTTCCGATGAAGCAGAGAATCGTGGAAAGAGGAGCACGGGCACTGCGGCTTTGAATTTGCTTTTGAACGGAGATGTGACGAAGCTTTTCGCCTGTTTTCAATTTAAACTAAGTACCTAGTCATAGCCCGCTCGTCGCACCTCGGAATGCTCGAGGAGAGAGGGAGACTCAAATCGACCACTGCACCCTGGAAAGTTAGTCCCATTGATCTACGCGTCTAGGCCGTCTTCCTGCTTATCCTTGCCAGGCACAGGTGGCTCCGTATTGACAGTGCCATTAATTCTTCAGCTGACGTAGTTCGTTAGGTTCTGGTTGATATCCTTCGTGAAAATGCTCGCGAGGACAGCGATGCAGCCGAAAGCAATCGAAGCGAGGTAAACGGTGCTGTAGCTAACCGAATAAACACCGCATCTCTGACCGCCCCCTCCAGGGTAGAGGTTGACCAGGCCGTTGGCAACGAAAGTGATAAGTTCAAGCTAGACAGTAAAGAATCCAGCTAAGACAGAAAACTAACATATATTTATGAGTACATTAAGTCCTTAAATCACATTGGAGTCCCTAATACCTACATCAATGGCCATAGCTTGAGTTGACTAAGTTATAGCGGCCATAGCTCTAAGAAAGGCAGTTAGACCAGCAGAAGAGACAATTAATTGTCACTCCGTTAGGTTAACCGACGAAGTGACTTCCGGTACAAGGGCGGACGCTTCCTTGGGGGTGTCAGTCCCTTATACTCCACGCCAGCCAAACTGCTCCTTGAAGGCAGTCCATTTGACGCCAGTTTTGAGGAAGCTTTCCACACTATTCAAACTTCATAGTAATGCCGATCGCCAGTCGGACTGGAGAGTCTAGCCCATAAGTAATATACCAAAAGTACTGTCACCGTGCGAGGAATGACGATAGAAAAGTATACCGAACCACACTGAAGTCGAGTATGGGGACGGACATCAATGTCTGAGCTCATCGTCGTCAGCTATCCTTTCTGGGCGCGGGGTGAGGGTTGACGGACAGTAACGAATGGCTCTAGCGTCAGCATCCGTGTACCCTAGCAGGCAGAGCATGGAAGAGGGACACAAGGGAAGGGATGAAAAGGGTAGTGTGCCATAATGATAAAGTCAATATTGCCGAATGTCCTTCTGAAGACTGTCCGGACCGGGTGAGTTTGCTATGTGGTCAGGCGAACACGAGTTAGCGAACAGCTAGGAGGAGAGAATACACTGTGCGAGTGCTGGGCAAACTGAGAGCGTAACTGAATAATAAAGGGGGGAGGGGGGCCCGAGTGTCCCGGTCGAAACGGGCGCGGCCAAA
>Ga0164242_10000436_pt1 | contig 50663 bp, 32 predicted proteins | sample OricomgcompostMG_FD_108783 | JGI IMG/M metagenome (GOLD analysis project Ga0164242, IMG submission 108783) | Miracle-Growth compost microbial communities from Emeryville, California, USA - Original compost - Miracle growth compost (MG) ...
AACGCACAAACGCCAGTCCCCCCAAAGTGGCGAGAAACCAAAAAAAAAAAAAAAAGCCAAAAAAGAAGGAAAAAAACAACCTCGATACCCCCCCCCCCCCCCACCAAAAAAAAAAAAGGGAAAAAGGCGTACAACACCAGAGATTCGCTGGTCGTCACCGACCCAACTTCTTGTCTAGCGGTCATCGGCGTATCTATAGGAGAGTGAACAGTGGCTGGCCCCCTAACTGCCTAGTCATTGGGCCAAACATTGACATCGACAGGGGGACTTTGGGACTTTGGAAATCTTTGAGGTGTAAAAGTATAGGGATCCTTGGAGGGATGCGGGCTCCAAAAGTCGGTGGGGCTCTCGTATGGTGGTAGGACAAGCGAGAGTCAACTCACGTGTAAGACTTCTAGTCGCCTGGAACCTACGGATTACATGATGATGGTGCACATCTACGAGGTCTCACAACCCACCAAGAGCACTGGCCCTATTCATCTCACCCAGGTAGTAGGTAGTGACGCCAACACACTTCCACCTTTTTCATCCTGCACTCGCCGTGATCATTCCTCCCCTTTCTTCCCAGCCAGAGTGATTGATATCAACCTCCTGTTTGATAACGGCAAGCTACGGCAACCCTGGAATACGACTACTTTCCGGCAGTGAAACATACTCTCTCACCCCATCGCCCCTTTTACCATTTAACCTAAGATCCTTGCGTGATGCGTCCATCATTCGACAGTTGTCCGGTTGAGGTGGTCCACGAGATATTCCGATATCTGGACCTAGATGCTGTTCGCAATCTCCGCTTAAGCTGCAAGACTCTGGCAGCCAAGTCCTCCTCATCCCGCCATATCGCAGCCTTCTTCTATTCGAAAAACATTGAGTTGACAGAACAGGCACTTCACACTTGTGCCGAGGCTACGCAGGCCGGGGGACTCCCCTGTCTTGTACGGGAATTGACACTCAGCGGTCCTGCCAGCAGTAATGCACCGCGAAAGACACTGGAAGAGAGAGAACAATCAAGACAACGTAATATCCGTCTACTTAGCCGGTTGTTCAACCACCTCGCAAAATATGGTCCGACTGGGAGGCTTGCATCGCTATCGCTCGAGGTAGCAATAGCCCCTGATCTCATAGAAAGTCATCAGCCGACCAATTCACTGCGGGTTTTTACCTGGAAACCTGTGTGGACGACTGCAGTGGATGCTTTTTACACCACTTGTGGAGCCTTGGCGGCCAGTCAATTGCAAATCGAGAGTCTCAACGTGTTCAATAATACCGGGCAGCAGCGGACTAGCTTGCCTTGCGATGTACTGAGCAGGGTCGATTGGAACAGCCAAGGCCTAGCTAGGGCTCTCTTATCTCTACGGTCGCTCTCCATTAGCATGTCGAACCGAGTCTCCAAGTTTGGCACTGTCGTTGATGGAGAAGAAGTTGTCTCCGACTCCGACATATCCGAAGATCCTGAGGACGACTACAACGATAACGACGATAAGGGGGAGGAGGAGGAAGAGGAAGAGGAGGAGGAGGAGGAGGAGGAGGAGGAGGAGGGCGAAGACGACGAAGACGAAGATGAGGATGATGTGATTAATACCTTACCGCCACGATCTCCCAGTTATCAACGAATGGAACAGCGAATGGGACAGCGAGTCATAGCGTGGGATAAAAGCGATTTCACAGGGCTCGCAAGTCTCTTCCAGGTTTTAAAGCAGCTTGAGAGTTTTGAGATGCACTATTTTCTCCTTGGTGGGAATTTCCGAGGTCTGCCAGATATGAACTGGTCCCACGAAAACCATCTACAATCTCTCGTCAAACTGGACAGTCTGCCAAACCTAACCCGTTGCAAGCTTAGAGGAGTCTATGCCAGGGAGACAGACTTGCTCGCCTTCATCAAGCGGACAGGAGTACGCGAACTGTCTCTGGAGGTTATTCATTTATGTTCAGGAACGTTCAAGTCAATATTTGATCACTGCTCGAGCGCCGCGAGCCCTATGAGAAAGGTTTACTTCGACGTACTCTACGAGATGAATTCACCGCATCACTTGGTTTTCTTTTATGGGCCTGGGCATTGGTCACAGCATGGGCATGCTTGGCCAAGATCTGGAGGCGAATCATTGGAGCGGGCTAGCGACGATATTAAGGAGCCTATCTCTTACGACACGGACATGTCTGGTCGAGGCCCATGGGGAACTCCTTACATGATGCAATGGATAGAGTTCCTGCGGAGAGAATATGGGAATACCTACTACTAAGGTTGCTGAGTGCATAATGCTGAGTTGGTGCTTGGCTCCCTGTGCACAAATCGAACATCTTAAAAGCCGGCATTATGGTAGCTTTTCAGAAGAAGACAAGTACACAGGCGGCTGCAAAACACCGTTGAGGAGGCTACTTGACATGGCATGTAGACGGAACGTAAATATATCTAAGCACTACCTACCTACCTAGGTAATGAGCTCCGCTTAGTGTACGCCATTTGCAACAGAAGCAATCAAAACTAAAGCAACAGAAGCAACAGAGATAATAGAAGAAATCAAAGTAATAAAACTAATAGATTTGGGTAGAATCAAGCATAGCCAGACACAAAGTAGGACTGCGTGGCTAAAAGTTGAAAATGGCGTACACTGAGCGAGAAAGGGGCGTACACCTAGCGGACCTCTATCTAATTACACAGCAGCTGCAGATACCTAACCTTAGTCGTGCTGACGGACGGCTTGACCAAGCTGGCTCCATCTCTCACTTGCAGCTTCAAACCAAATACGCCAGTCTGCATTTCCATTGCCATCGGCGTTATTGTCGTACTCGAACAGGGCGACGCCGTTGGATATTGCAACCCCTCTTGGCGTAGCGTACTCGAAGATGTAATTGTAGCATATTATGTTAATCCCAGGTATCAGTCCGCTGTACGGATCGACATGTTTGGGCTTGGTAGGCCGGAGCTGCTTGTATGTTCCTTCAAAGGTTTCTTGGAATCTGGGCCAGAAGAACTCAGTACATCTCCGTAAATAGGGTGGAATAATTCCCCGATTGGTTGGTTACGGAAGATACCTATGCTAGGACCAAGCGAGTTTGTTACAAAGCCTGCGCAATACGCGTACTACGTACTGTACGTCCGTATGTGTCTTAGTTAAACACTGCGAGAATGCAACTAAGATTGAACAAAAAAAAGCAGGAAAGAAAGGAAGGTACAACACCAGGGATTCACTGGTCGTCACCGACCCAACTACTAGTCTGGCGGTCATCGGGTTCTATGAGAGAGCGGAGGGGATTTTTCTGACGCCAATGGCCGTACGTGACAGGTTTGGTGCTGGGTCCAAGTTATATGGTCAAATGTAGCCATCATCAGTGTCACAAGCAAAGGCGGTTTTCTCGAACATGAACAAATTGCCCCCGAGTTTGGACGATTCGGCCAATCAAGCATTCATGTAAGACCTAGACCAGGTAGAGTACGCTGCGTCGAGTCCTCCACAAGTCGGATCAAGCAAGTCTAGGAATGCTAGGGGTCCGTGTTCTTGTCGTCTTCTAAAGTTCCACCGCGTCCGGCGATTTCCTTGCGTGACAAATCGATGCCAAGAAAAACCCATCGATGCTTTGGGGGGGGGGTGTCAACGCGTCACATTGCGGGGAGCAGCAGGGGCGGAGAGGGAAAAAAAGATAGTAGGAGGGTAAAAAAAGGCTGGGCGCCGAAATCACCGAGACAAGGGGTCAGTGGGCGCGCGGCTCCTCGCTACCACAGCAAAGGGCTGTTTCCGGGGTGACGTCGACTCCCCATTGCGCGGCAGCGGCAGTGGTGGCTTAAACACGGGCGAGACCCTGGCGGCGGGGTCTCTTTTCAGCACGACGGCGAGATTGGAATGTTTCATACGGAAGCGTAGGTCTCGGGTAGGCAAATCGCAACGAGTTCCGGAGAGTCGTGCTTGGTGGTATCTAGTCTTAATGCAGGTCGATGGCGGCATCTGCCAGGGCCAGAGTCGCAGTGGACTTGTGTTGATGTTGCAAGACAGGGCGGGCGATCTTGGCCTCTTGGCCTCTTGGTCTCGCACCAGCCTCGCCGATTTGCACTAGTGCGCCCCCAACTGCCCCACCATGCTTGCCAACCCCTGCCACCAGCCACCGCCATTAACCCCAAAGCGGCTTAAACCGGATCGTCCACAAACTTGGCTTGGTTAAGGTACTTGCGTAGGCACGTAAGCCAGCCAGCCCAGCCAGCCCGCTCCAGTGGGCTCCACCAGGGCTTTTTAGTGGGAGCCTTTCCAAGTCCAAGGCAGGTTGTCGAACCAAAACAACAGTCACAGCAACAGCCATCTGCCTCTTTTTTTCTTCCTCTCTTCTCGATTTTCGACTGTATAGGTTTTGCCCAATGCTTCAACCTCGGAATTGGACGTGTTTCTTTCTCCTTTTCGCCCGTTTTTAGGTTTTAGTTTCTCTTCTCCGCGGACGGTGTCACTAACCCCGCTGCTCCGGTTTTGTTTTGGGTTGTCGTCGGCTCGGGAGAGGAGACCCGGCTCTGCGAAGTAAACAAGGTCGGACAGAACCTCCCCCGGGGAATTGCAACAGTTGCACCACGACGACAAGGCAAGGTAGCTGCTAGCCTTGCAGCAAACATCTAAACGACAAAATGGCCACCAAATCAAAGGTGCACCCCCTGAACGGGATGCACACCGCCGGCATCTTTTCCGACATGACCATCGACGGCGATCCAATTGGCACTCTGGTCGTCGTCGTCGACCGGGCTAAGAACCTGCCTAACCGGAAGACGATCGGGAAGCAGGACCCCTACTGCGCAGCACGCCTAGGCAAGGAGGCAAAGAAGACGACCACCGATATCCGTGGCGGACAGACCCCGAAATGGTAACCTCAAGCTGCCCCCCCCCCCTGCAGTCGGTCAGCCTTAGCTGACGTGTTTGCCCAAATTTAGGGACCAGGAACTTAGATTCGCCGTCCACGATTCCCCGGATTACTACCAGCTGAAAGTCTCCGTCTTCAACGACGACAAGAAGACGGACCTGATTGGCGAGACATGGATCGATCTGCGGGACGTCGTCGTGCCCGGCGGCGGCCAGAACGACCTGTGGCACCAACTCGGCTGCAGGGGCAGATATGCTGGAGACATCCGCATTGAGATCACATACTACGACACCCGACCGAAACCAGAGAAGCCAGCGGTAAAAGCGAAGCAGCCTGGTTCGTCCGAAGTCGACGGGCCGAGGGCCCTGCCGAGGACGACTGTCCCCAAGAGGCGGCCTCTCCCTTCCGATCCCGTAACAGGGCAGGCCCCGCCGCAGCAGCCAGCCCCGGAGCTGGCTCAAACTCCTTCACGGCCCCAGCCGAACCCGCCCACTTCTTACATACCGAACCAGTCCCCACTCCAACAGGTCGAGTATAAGACACCTCCGCCGGCACCGACCCAGTACTCACCTGGCGCACCGAACGGCGGATACGGAGCTCCAACACAGCGCATGGAGCTTCCGGCACAGCAATACCAGACGCCGGAGCGTCACGACAGATTCTCGACACAACTGGATGATATGAATTACGGTAATCCTAACTACCAGCAGCAACCGCCTTTTGAGCGCCATAATTCCAGACCTTCTCCAGAGCCTTACATGCTCCAAATGGGCGAACGCGCCGTGTCTCCTGAGGACGATAGGCCGCCTCCACCCCCCGTGCATAGGAGCCGGGGCAGTAGCGGGGCAGCTCAGGAACTTGGCACTCGAAGCAGCTATGACAGCATCGGGGCGAAGGGCACCCCGCCGATAATGAGGCGAGACGTCCTGCGAAATGAGGCTCACAGGCGTTCCGTCCCGGCGGCCTACCCGGGGCGCCCTACTTATAAGGCCTTGGACTCCTCCGCCCCTACTACCCCGTTGGCCCTACAGTATTCTAGCGAGGACCATCATCACCAACAACAACACCACCAGCCTTCGCCCCCCTCGCACTATGCGTATGACCCTTCATGCGACCCGAATAGTAGGGCGATGCAACCAACCGTCGAGGACGCACCCGAGTCCCCGGATAACATGATGGTCAGCTCGTTCCGACGAAGCGGCTCTCGGATGCCTCAGTACGAGCCCGACTTCGACCCCGTTGCGAGCCCCGCCCCGTTGAACGTTGGCGCCCGCGGCCGCGGCTCCTCTGGCCACGGCAGCCCGGCAGCCATGGCTGTACCGGAGCATCGGCGGAATATCTCAAACAACGACCAATATCCTGACCCGAGGGATCTGACCTATGCGTCCTCGCAAGCCAATTCTGACTCGTACAACGCACAAGGCCAGTTGCTTCTCCCCTATCGGAGCGAACTGGACGACACGTCGAATTCGTATGACCTGCCACCTGTCCCTGCTTCTTTGGTTCCTGGCATGGACCTCAGCCTCGTCCAGGAAATATCTCACCGGATCAACGAGGACCGCCGCACCGAGAGGCGCTACACGCAACCTGCCGTGTCGACCCCGCCTCGAGGGCGTCCAGTGAATGGTCATGCCTCCAGCTACGCGCCAGATAGTTCTCCGGGCTCTTACACAATGCCACAACAGACCAATAGTCGGAGTCCCGTCGCGTACAGCGGAGGACCGACGACGCCTAACGCCGTTAATCCTCGTACCGTTTCCCCGCTGCCGAACCGGGATCCGAGCCCGAACCCGCACCACACCATCCGACGGAAATCCATAAGCCCCGCTCCTCCTCCCTCTGATGGTCGACGTTTGTCCGGCGTACCATTCGGCCCGGACGACTATGACGCGCTGAACCCCAGCGCTTCTACCCCTCCCCAGGATCAGTCCTCGTCTCGTGGCGGTGACTATGGCGAAGTGAATGGGAAAATAATCACTCATGACGGCCGGGAAATCGATCCTTCAGATCATTTACCTATGGACACGTGGGCTCCGGAACCCGAGCCGAGGGACAAGAAGCCCACGGGCTCGTCAAGGCCCTCGCCTGCCGGGCCGCAAGCTTTGCCAACATCCGGCCGCAGACAACTGCGCATCGCGGGCCGCCCACAGTCTATGGCGCCGGCCTCGGGATACATGTCGAAGGACATCTCATTCTCGGGCGCGCCTGCGCCCTCGACGCCCGCCAGCGGCGGCCGAAACAGACTCCAGAAGAAGTCCAACCGTGCCTCCGCCATGCCCGCCATGTCCGGCTCGCCCAGCGGCGGCGAGCCCTTCGCATCCCAAGGGTCCAGCCCTCTCGCCCCGCTTCCGCATCACCAGGACAACTTCACGCCGCCGCGCACGCTGGTGCGGGCGTCGACGTTTGATTACCCGAGCGAAAACCACGCGCCGATGTACGGCAGCAGCCCCGGGGAAAGCTCCAGGGCGATGACGCGCGGGGGCTATTCTGCCCCGCCCATCCCTGCCAAAGTCCCTCTTGCCATTGCTGGTCCTCCGGTCATGAGCGGGGCGCTGCCTGTGAGCCGGAGCGGCGGCGGCAGCGGCAGTTACGATGAATGGGGTGGGAGTACGCGCGGTGGAGGGGGCGAGCTGACGCTCATAGAGGAGATGCGTCGGATCGACATCGGGACCGGTAGGTCTTCGAGGAGACATGGTCATGGGTATTGACGGGGTTGAACGACGCTCGGCCAGAGAGCGGTATGATGAATCGGCATGTAATATTACGGACTAACGGTGGACAAGGAACCGAACACGGATCTCGTTGGGTTTGGGATGGGCTCGTAAAGAATGCGGCATCGATCTTGGCTTCTTCTACCTTCGCTTCTGCAAATCACGAGCAACAACTTGGCGGGATCTGTTCTACACTTTTATAGCTATCGGAGGTTTGAACTCGAGGCGCAGGCTGGACTTGACTTAGTATTTGGTTTGACTGACAATGATACCTCCAAAGGCGTTACAAAATACCTAACTTGTGCTCTCACCACATGATTGCTTGTAAGTGAAACCACTTGGACCGCAAAACCTGCCCAGCCTTGTGATACGAAGCTCAGCGGCGTGGATCACAACAGTCTATTTTACTTGATGACCGGTCGTGTACACCCCTCTATACGGGGTATATTGAAAGATGCTCTGGCTTTTTAGTTCATCCCCCCTTCCTTCCGCATGTAAGCTGCCTTTGAACGCCGATGCAATGCAGATAAAATACCACCCCGGGGCCGTCCGTTGTCCCACCACACCATGTGGGAGCAATCAGATCCCTCCACACCTCTACCCCTATCCATTCCAACAATCAACCCCCCGGCCCAAATCATACCGCACCCGCCCCGCCTATCAACAAGCTCTCCAGCATCCCGGTCGTCTGGCACGCCATCTGGGCCTTCTCGGCCTCGCGCATGACGCGGTTCCTCAAGAACCGGAACCCCTCCGCCAGCTCGGTCGACCCCCCGACGAACTCGCTATACAGGTCGAGCAGGTGCAGCGCCACGTCGACGCACGCGGCCGTGTACCGCGGGTCGACGATGTGCCGCCCCACCCACCGCAGCACCGGCTGCACGCTGACCTCGTCGCGGCCCTCGAGCGCCTCGCGCAGCCCGCTGCGGTGCCGCAGCGCCACCAGCAGCGTCAGCGCCGTCAGAGGGTCCTGCGACTCTAGCACCGCGTCCAGCGCCTGCGCGTACCGCCCGTGCCGGAAGTCCATCTGCCACGCCTGCTCGCGCGCCCGCCGCTTGCGCTTCCCGCGCCCGCCCTCGGCCGCGTTGGTCGGGATCACGAAGTCGACTGTCTCGCCCAGTGTCTCCATGGAGCGGCCCAGGGCCACGGCGCGCGCGGCGCGCGCGCGGGAGGCGTCGAGCCGCTGGATGGCGTCCGGGCCGGCATCCAGGGCGGCGCGCTCGGCGGTGCGGGCTTGGTCGCGGTCGGCGGCGGCGCCCGTGAGCCGCGTGCGCAGGGAGAGCACGCCCGACTGCATCCCCACGGCGAGATGGCGGTCGCTGTGGCTGGCGCCGGCGGAGATGACGGAGACGGAGAGGATGGGGCTCGGGTACTTGGCGCCCGCGACCACGTTCCACCCGCTCGTCTCGAAGATCTTGACGTGCCCGTCCAGCCCGCCGCTGACCACACGCCGCCCGTTGGACGCGAGGCAGAGGGATGTGACGGTTTTTTGGTGGTTGGTGATGAGGTGCAGCGGTTTTGCGGCGACGAGGTCGAGGACGGAGATTGTTCTGTCTGAGGCGGCTAGGATGGTGGTGCCAGACGAGAGGGGGAGGACCGCTTCTACGGGGGCGGTGTGCTTGAAGGTGAGGATGGAGCCGCCAGGTGCTCGTGGGTCCCATAACCGGACTGTGGTGTCGTAGCTTCCTGATACGAGGGTGTTTCCGTGTGCTCCAGGGCCTGGCATGAATGCTCCACACCGGACGTAATCTTGGTGGCCCGAGAAAGTCCGCGTTGACGTGTTTGACGGTAGATCCCACAACCGGACCGTCTTATCGTCGCTCCCGCTCATGAGGGTCGTTAGCTCCGTGGGGGACCACTTCGTCACCCACACGGGCTGCTTGTGGACATGCCACGTCTTCAATATCGCTGCCCGTGTCCCGCCGGCGACGTCGAACACCTGCATCTTCCCGGAGTCGTCCCCCGCCACCAGCACCCTCGAGTCGGGCCGGATCTCGCCGCTCCGCGCGACGCTCTCGAAGCGGCCGATGGTCTTAACAGGCTCCCGCTTCCGTATCGAGTAGACATCGACGCGCGGGCCGGACGTCACGGCGAAGAAGTCGTTGGCCTTGGCCGCCGTCGCTAGCGAGCTCGACGTGGCCGTCGCGGCTGAGGGAGCGGGAAAGCTGATGTGGGCGATCGGCCATGATGCCGTCGAGGTGTGCAGTTTCGGGTTCTTGAATGACTTCCAGTACTTCTGCTCGGCGGTAACCGGCGATGGCCCTGAGGCCAGCTTCAATTGGCGAAGCGGGACCACTTCTGCCGCCATGGTGGTGATCTTGGAAAATCTTCTGGGTGGTTTGCACTGTCAAGCTTCGCTCACAGGCGGGCTCTTTTTTTTTCTTACAGATACTGAAGCCCTGGGCTTATCAGAGTCGCTGATTGGTTGACGCGGATATACAAATATCCGGACCCGGACCCAGCGTGGCCGCCGACCCACTATGTACCCACCTTTGCAACCGTAATTTGGCACGGACCTCTTTCGTTGAAGGTTGAATCGATAAAACGATCGACGCCCTGGTAAGTACCCGCCACATATTGCTTTTGTCATTCGACCTGTTGAGTTGTTGGTCGTACAGCGTTGTATCTTTGTACAGCAGTCGGACTTCTTCCCCGTCCACCTCGTACGCAAAAGAGGTAAGATATATACCGCTAGCGATTATCAAAGTAACCCTATGACCACTATATTTTTGGAGCATTTGAGGACTCATGTGGACCTAGGAATAGCCGTGTGTGAAGGCTCGTATTGCCAAAAGTACCTGTCACTTTCATGGAGTGACATAAGCCTAATTCGTACCCTGGAAAAAAGCATGCATACTTGGATGATTTCGGTCTAGTGCGGTCCATGGACCCACTAGGCTGGCAGTTGGTTGTTAAGAGCCTTGTCACGTGGACTCGGGCTTGTGCACTTGGCCCTCTCAAACCATGTATCTAAGTGTGGACGGGGTTGCCTCATATCGGAATTTGAACAGAATACAGGGTCTCAAAGTGCCAACCTTATTAGTCCCTTTAACCATATTTAAAGACTTTGCGGATACGCACCTACCTTACTTAGTACGAAGGGTTCAAGGAGCAACTTTGCCTGCATCTGCGCTCCTTCCCCGAGCGAAGCGCTCACAGGTGATAGGCTAATCTGATTGGTTGGATTCCCCTGGCCAGAACAGCCTCGATTTGGTGAGGAACCCCCGAAAACCGCAAGCGCGAATGTCACAGAAGAACAGACTTGAACTTCTCACTGGAATTCACGCGACAAAGGCGGCAGGCACTACGGACCGCCTTGCGATCTCCCAAAAGTTAGCAAATGCGCAAGCCATCCCACCTGCAAGGATAAGTTTTTGCGCACGTTGATATCTATCGGCAACGCCACTCCTAAAGCATCACATCGTCAACCATCCCTCAATAATTGCGACCTTACCTACTGATTGTCCGACACCTTCATCCCCAGCGCCTTCTTCCCCGTCGCCACCTTCTTCCCCGTCGCCGGCGTCGCTTCCCCTTCCGCACCCAAAGGATCACACATTTAAGGATCACACAACGGCACATAAATCCTAGGGCGCCCCATGGTGTGGATTATTCTCCCGATCCTGCTCCCCCCCCATCAGGCGCTGACTTTGATACAAAAAGTCTCGAGATACCCGGCGGCTCGTGTAGCTGCTCGGTGACAACCCGGACGATCTACCATGCCAGCGCAGAATACTGGTCGCCGAGTGTCTTCCATCTCCAATGAATTCCAGGTAGCCTCGTCGAACTCTACTCTCAACGCCTTCCTTGGTGGTCGGAAGCCATCATGGGCCGTAAATACGCCGCCTGCCAAACCTACCCCTAGACAGCAAACCTCTCCACGCTCAAATCAGCCACCGCAGCCACAATCGCAACAGGGGGTTCAACCGTATGGGCCACCCCATCCCGTCCTCCCAGCGCAAATTATCCAGATAAAGCTAATGCTGACAGTACGATAGGGTACCATTCAGCGTACTCCCATCTCCCGCTCCTAGCGACGAACCGAGCCCGGCCGTCTCAACCTCCGTGAATAGCCCAAATCCTCACCCTGCCTCTCTCCCGGAGGCTCAACGTACGGGGCAGCGGCCGCCAACCTCAAGGCCGACTCCGCTCCCCGTCACCGAAGCTCGATTCGTCCCCTCGCCAGCCCTCCAGACCACTCTCCCCTCAACAACCGATGCGCTCGTATCTCAAGAGGCGAATGGGACTACACCCCTAGGGCCCGCTATGGATGTCCGATTCCCCTTCGTCCCACAACTCTCTCACTCCGACAGAACTCACAGGCGACCGTCGAATAAGCCTTCGCCAAGCATAACAACTCCTAGCATAACAACCCCCATGACCGCCCCGGCACCGACAACCCCAACATCCGCAACCATAGCACATTCAAGCCAGGCTCACCCCGACACGCATGTACTTGGTTCTGGACTGAATGTGTTGCAGTCGCCCACTACAGGGGCGAATCCAACACCCCTAGGCGACGGCCCTCCCGCGAAGCGACGACGTACAGAGTATGTTGGACTCCCGTGCTGATAAATCAGCCCAGCCTGATGGTAATCTAACGTAGCACAGTCAAGAAGGTACCGGCCCGCTTCGATTCTCAAACTGCGGCGAGGCTATCGAGGCATGGATTCGATCCCGTGGCGGCGCGCCAGCTTTCTCCACCGAGATCGAATGGCCCAGGATACAGCTTCTGAAGGACGCCTGCAAGTCAAACGACCTCTTCTTCATCACCCTGCATCAGGTGTTTTGCGTTTGGACCCAGAACCGGGGTGTCGCCCACAGCTACCTAGCCGGCCCTCCCGCTGTTCTAGACACCGGCTTCTTCATCATTGAGCAAATTCTTAAGAAGAACGAGCTGCTTAGGGCACCCGTTTTATCTTTCCTCACAGATTTCCCGAGAAGGCTCCCCGAGCTGATCCGCGATTCACCCCAACACGCTTCCGCCCTCAGCTCCGTGGCGTCGTTCCTAATAAGAGTCTCGAGCAGCTTCAGCACCCTTACCGCGACGGCAATACGCCGAGGATATCCGTACCTCGTGGATGAGCTCCTTACAGAGCTAGGCTGTTTCTCAGGCATCCTGCAGTCGGTGCTCTTCACGGCATCCCGGCGAAGGCTAGGTGTGCCAGATGGGCCGCATGCTGCGAGCATGGAAGCTGCATTCTCCAAGGATCAAAATTCTCACTTGAACCCCTCTGGCGGAGGTGGATTTGCACCCCTCCCTGCGTCGATAGACTCCGCCCAACTAGAGAGTCGCAACTCCAGCTTGATTCAGCATTACAGGCAAATCGTAGCCTATTCTAACCAAAGGCGCTCGATCCAATCGCCGGGGCAGCAATCGGTTACGTCGCCAGGCCTACCGTCGCCTTCAAATTTTATGTCGAACGCGTCGGCGCCCCAGCAGCAACAGCCAGGCTCTGCTCCCGGGACCGCAACCTCTCCGACCGGCAGCTTCCCGGGCGATACCCTTACTCAGAGACGGCATACTCTACAAACTTCGGCTAGCCCGGGCTCCTTGCCGTCTCCAGTGATGTATGCAAATGACGTCGCTCACCAACCGCTCAGCCCACCCGGTGGCGGCATACCAGCTGAACAGGCAACACCTCAACCCGTAGTTCAGAACCTCGTCACCCTGCGAACATCAGGGTCAGGTCATCCGAATTTCCCCTCATATCATATAGGACTCCCACCCCAAAACAACAGTACCGCACCAGTCCAACAGCAGATAGCTGAACCGCATCAGCAGCAGCAGCAGCAGCAACAACAACACCCACAGCAACAGCAACTACAACAGCAACAGCAACAGCAACAGCAACAGCAACAGCAACAGCAACAGCAACTGCAACAGCTACAGCACCCACAGCAACAACAGCAGCAGCAGCAGCAGCAACAACAACGACAGCTGTGGAACCAACAGCTACAGCTACGTCACCAGCAACTGCTACAGCACCAGCAACAGCACCCACTCCCACAGCTACAGCTACAGCAACAGCAACAGCAACAGCAACAGCTGTGGAATCAACAACAATGGCTACGTCGACATTCTGGGTATCCCTCCCAAATGCCTCATCCCTCAATACCCGGGAGTCCTTCTATGACTGGCGGTCCTACCCTCCAACATGCGAGGGTAGTCTCTCATAGTGATGCCCGCTCACCCCAATCACATGCCTCCATGACATTGCCAGGAGGTGTCGCGCCGGTGCCAGCCCCGGCCCCGGCGGCGAGCCCTTCCTTGGTCTCTCAGAATGGGAACATCCCATTCAATCAACAAATGCCGCAACAAATGCCGCAAGTGCTTCCAACGCAAGTCGTGCGAGATATGCAGGCGAAATTGAGGTCGACAGCAGGCCAGGATCGTTTTCTGCCACCAAAAGGAGCACATATACCTAGACATGAGTGGCCTGCCGATCACCAAGACAGGAAGTCCATCCTGATGTCTCTACACCAGGCCACAGCTAGAAGCCCGAAGCGAGTGGTGCTGAAGACGGACAAAGCCGGCTTGGAGACCGCGGAACGCTATTACCAGGCCGTCCAATCACTCCCTCTATTCCCGACCGCCATCCCCCCCGTTGACCGCCTGTATAAGCTGGCATTTACCGTAACAGGTGAGCAATATGAGCTAGCATCCTTCGGAGGCCGGCGTCCTGGAGGTCGCTTGCCCGTGATTGAACACTTTGGCGGATCGCTTCGGTGGAGACTCCGGTCCTGCGCCTTCAATCGCGGTTTTAAGCCTATACCCGAACATGAATGGGTTCCCATGGACACGCGCTGGCCCCCTCATATTTCCATCAAGCTGAACAACCATGTCATTGACATTCGGAGGCATTCACAAAACGGCAAAGACCTCCCAGCAGAGCTCACTCCGTACATTGTTCCCGGCCAGAACGAGCTCCGGATTGGAGTAGCTCATTCGAAGCCCCAGCCCGGTTGTGATTTTGCAGTGGCTGTAGAGCTTATTGAGACCCTGAGCCACTCGGACGTCCTGCGTTATGTGCAGAGGCACGGCTTTATCAGCGAAGAAACCACACTGGGGATTATTAAGTCCCGGTTGACAGGGACTGCCGATGATGATGGCATATCCCTTGTCGATAAGGAGCTATCCATTGATTTAGCGGACCCCTTCAGCTCGGTCATGTTCAACATCCCCGCCCGAGGCATAGCCTGCACGCACATGGAGTGTTTCGACCTGGAGACCTGGTTGAATACAAGACCGGCCAAACCCTCGACGAAATGCCCTCATAGCAGTGTCCAGTGCAGTTGTCCAAAGTCTAGCGAACCGTCGAACCCGGACAAGTGGAAATGCCCTATCTGCTTTAAGGACGCACGGCCTTACTGCCTACGTATAGATGGCTTCCTTGTCAAAGTCCGCCAGCAACTAGAGAAGGAGGGGAAGCTGCATGCCAAGTCAATGCTTGTTGATGCGGACGGAACCTGGAACGCCATCGCCGAGGATGATATCGACGAAAATACCGACGACGATGAGCCAATAACTATAAGTGCGAGGGTGAAGGCTGGCCCCTCATTGCCTCCTGTGGCGCCAAGGAATCAGGCTGTGGAAGTTATCGACCTGCTCGATGATGATTAATAGGCGCGAAACATATCCGGAGTTGTTGTAGCCCAGCAACCATAGTATATCCCATTGCAGGCGTCAACCAAACACCGGTTCGCGATCAACGAGGACGGAGATTGCCTCCTGAGGCATAATAACCCCCGCCGAAATGGGGTTTTGTTCACAGCTCAAAAAACGGATGGAGTTAGGTGCATGGGTTTGGATGGCCCGGCGTTTCCACGGTTATGGTCTTGGTCTGCTTCTCTTTTATGACGCGCTAGCCTACATCACAAGCGTCACTGCGTCGGTGTTTACGGGAGCCGGCAGGCTATAAAAACGGGCGTTATTGGTTGCGGGCCTTGCATCTCAAAGCCCATTTTACGGAGTTGCATGCTCTTGTCGTGGTTGAGGAGGTCGGCATGGGGGTCAACCGGTCAAGGGAGCATCATTGAGTCTCCTGCCTATCTGTGACATATACTCCAACTAAGCATGGGCTGATGAATAGAGGTTCACATTGAATTCAAAGGTACAGCTTTCTTGTGTGTGTGTATATTCTGTGATTTCGAACCAAGAAGTAATATCTCACGAACTCTTATGCCTCTAAAACCAGGTACTATTATTCTGCACTTGGGCTACAACCAGACAGAGTCGGTTGGATCGACAGCTCTCACCACCTCAAACTTGGCAACCTCTTCGGAGAAAAGGAACAACGATTGTGTAGCTTTGGCGAGAAACTTTGTACTTTCAAACACTACCAATATGCAAGACAACAGCATGGATGTAGCAGGTGCACGAAGAGAAAGGGTATAATATATCCTCGAGGATCTGGTTACGTTTCCAGGATACTCTTAATGCTATAAACCCATCTAGCAGTCACCGCTGCATAGAGCCTACGCCTATTACCGCCCCCTTCCGTATCCCTTTGACAGCTAACGGGAGAATAGCCCATTTCCCCTTGTCAGATATCTCTATCCCATGAAAATCCCGTAATTCGTCTAGCATAACTCACTCCCGCTCCCGGGAGCTCCAAGAACGATGCCTCTCCTCTAAGAGCCTTCCAAGTACCCGACAACCTGCATGGCATCCTCGGGGCGCTGCCTCGGTTCTAGGACTTATTAAGCTGGGCCTCCCGCCCCGAGCCTATCAATCAGTCTCCCTTCTCCGGTATTGTGCTCGGACCGTTCTCATTGGTCACCCCGCTATACGCCGGTCTAGATATCCCGTCCGGCACCACTGGCCCGGCCATGGACTCGGCCATCGCCTCGTCGTAGCTCGGCGGGGCGTCGTCCAAGGCCGCCGCATCCTGACCTGGCGCTAGCTGAGGCGGGTATAAGGGGTCATGGTGGTGCACCGGGATTACAACCGGCTGCTGCTGGGTCGTCGGACGAGGCGGGATCGGAGGCCGTGCTTGCTGCTGCTGCTGCTGCTGCGGCGGCGGTCGTTGCTGCTGCGGTCGTCGTTGTGGCCGTTGTTGGCCATATGGTTGAGGCTGTGGCCTTCGCCTGCCGCCCTGCTGTTGCTGCTTCCGCATCGCCTCGACGAGAGCAGGTGGTGGCGCGAGGCCAGAGTATACCTCCACTTCGCTGAAGTGTAGCGGAAGGTGGATGGCCTGGGAGAGGTCGGCGGAGCGAGCTTTCCCCTTGAATAACGACGAAACCCCGCTAGAATTGGAAGATGGAGGCCCGTGGCTCAGGCCGAGTTTCACCTCTAGTTCATAGGTGCGCCTGAGGTTGCAGGTCGCAAAGCTGGGCATGACGGTGTTGGGCAAGGCGATGCTCCGCCATAGAGTGTCGGGGACGACGAACTCGGTGCCGATGGCGTCGGAGGGTTGAGAGACGGATATGGAGAGGCCGTGGCGCGACATCACCACCCACCGGGAGGTTTCCTTGTTGGCGAGGTCGTCGCAGCGGACGTGTGTCGTGCCAATGAGGTCGATTTGCATGCTGACAAGGAAGATCTCGGCGGTGGCCGGAGAAATTTTCTTGGCGATCAGGCGGAGGGGGACGGGTTTGTTGCAGGTGAGGATGGAGGGGTGTGGTAAGCGCGCTGACATTTCGATCGATGGTGCTACAGAGGATGACGGCGACGGCGGTTGTCCCTTGCCGCCTTCGCCCATAGGGGAAATAGGAGAAGGCGGGGCGTTGTTCGGGGTGATGTTGTTGCTGGATCGTCGGCTGCCTTGAAATAGTGACCCTGACCCTTGGAGAGAAGGGCGGGACTGGGACTCTCGGGTCCGGAAGGTAAACGGCCGTCGTGCGTAGGCTTCCTGTGCGGACGTTGTCGACCTCGGTGGCTCAATGGGTAGGAACTTGAAGCCGACGTGATACCTCCAATTCTCCTTGAAGAGCCCGGGCCTTTGAACCGTAACTTTGATGTAATACCGGATCTCCGCCTGCCTCGGAAAGCCTGTGAAGCTGGGGGGTAGCGTCTTGGTGACGTGCGAATAGAGCAGTTGCCTCGACACGGCCATGGTCCTGAGTTTACCGAGACTTAATAAACCTTCAACACCACCAAGGGATCCCGGCCCTGATGATGCGCCTAAACCTGCCATCTCGGGGTCGCTGCAGCAGTTGTTGAAGGGGATCTTAAACCGGAAGGGGTACGCGTGCTGCCCCGGGGCAAGCATGAACGGCGCATAGCCCGCGGTGTTGTCGTTGGGGAAAACCTGGGCGACCTTGTAGAGGATCTTGTGGTTTTCGTGTATGACATCGCCGCTCGACGCGCGGTTTCCTTGCCCCGGCCCCGGGAAGTCGTCAGGCACGGCGAGCGCCGTCTTGGACTCTCCCTCCAGCTTCACCATGATGGCGGCCACGTTCTCATGGCGGCTGATACCGAGGATCACGCGACCCTGGACGATGTCCAGGTTCGTGTAAAACTCGGGGGCGTTGTCGAGAACTATCCGTATCGACATGCTGCGTGGCTTGGTTCAAATATCGCCGGCGCGCCTGTGGATGGTGATGATCGTTTGTGATGACGTCGAGTACCGCGGCACTGCCATGGACTACTCGGAGGAGACACAAGAACTGATTATGAATTTCGTATTCTTAGAGGGGGGTCGTCGCGAGCAATATTATTCCTCGCGATCCGAGCTCCAATCCGGGGGCGACGTGGACTACGCGGCTCAGCCTCCACAGCTTAGTCGCCTCGGCCGGGGGATCTGCGAGGCCTCAGGGGGAAGGGAAGCGGAAGGTCCTGCAGAAGCTATATTCTTTTCTAACCTTAGTATGAGACCCTGCAGCGTTCTCTTCTCCCTTTGCATTTGAAACGGGGATTCGTGGCCTGTCTGAGCCGCAGCCATGCATCCGAAGAATTCGACTGCGGTTCTTCGTTTTTTTCGCATGCCTCAAGTGTGACGACGTCAGCGACGATCGCCAACTCTCCAAGCCGACATGCCGGTGCCCCACCATCGCCCCACCCGGGATTGCAGGGATTCAGGACGGCGTCGAGCTGATAAGATAAGGTGTGACCCACAAATATTTTTTGACCTTCGCATGCGAATTCGATGCCCCGCCGAGTTGGGGTTCGAAGAAGAACTCTACCTTCCTCCCCATAGGCTTCTGAGTGAGCTGCTGTAGCAAGTTCCGTTAATTTTTCTTCCTATACACATCCGAGAATGGGCAAAGTTAAAACACCGAAGCGAGCCGGCTCAGCGCCGAGCTCGCCGTACGACCGAAACTCCTCCACCTCCAAGCCATCCGGGGCGCCCAAGAACAATGTCTTCAAGTTTAATAAGGACTTTGGCCAGCACATCCTGAAGAATCCCTCGGTGTCCGACCAGATTGTGGCGGTATGTGTGTCCCTATTTCATAGCATTGTGCCACTCTGCTCAAGCCCTGACCGCTAACTTCCCCTGGGGACTTAGAAAGCCGATCTTAAGCCGACCGACACCGTCCTTGAAGTCGGACCAGGAACGGGCAACTTGACGGTCCGGATTCTCGAGAAAGCCCGCAAGGTCATAGCTGTGGAACTCGACCCGCGCATGGCTGCCGAAGTCAGTCCGACGAGGTCCATTTGGGGGATAGCATTGCAGGGCAACTCGCTAATCGTCACTGCGGCACATAGGTTACGAAGCGAGTTCAAGGGACGCCACTCCAGAAGAAGTTGGAAGTTTTGCTCGGCGACGTGATCAAGATGGATCTCCCTCCGTTTGACGTCCTTATTAGCAACACTCCCTACCAGATCTCCTCGCCTCTTATATTCAAGGTCCGGCCTTTCTCTCATACCTCAGCGTTTGCGGATCGCGGGGCGTTCATATGGGCTAACGACTGATATGCAGATTCTTGCTCTACCTAATCCCCCAAGGACTTCAATACTCATGGTACGCATCCGCTCCTACCCCTGGGTCGAGACCCCTTCGACGTCGAAGCCGCCTCCAAGGGCCGAATCTGACAATGCATAGTTCCAACGAGAGTTTGCCATGCGCCTGACAGCAAGGTCTGGCGATGCTCTTTTCAACCGCTTAAGTGTAAACAGTCAGTTCTGGGCAAGGTGCACGCACATTATGAAAGTTGGGCGCAACAACTTCCGACCTCCCCCTCAGGTCGACTCTAGTGTGAGTGGTGTAATCGATCACTCCCTTGGATCCAAGAGCATGTGCTAAACATACTTGCTACGTAGGTCGTCCGTATCGAGCCGAAACTCGGGAAAGACAGACCGTAAGTATCTTCCCGGGACTCAACTCGAACCCTCGTTGGAGTTTGGCAGCCACTTCCTCTCGAGCTGTTACCGAGTAGTATGCTAATTTTGATGGGCGAATTAGGAATATCAGTTTTGAGGAATTTGACGGAATGCTTCGCTTTTGTTTCAACAGGAAAAACAAGACGTTGCGAGCCTCGTGGTTCACAAAAGAGGTGCTGGCGATCGTAGAGAAGAATTATCGGATATACTGCGCCATGAACAACATTCCGATCGAGGAAGGAGTCGCAGAGGGCGCCGAAGATGTCGACGACGATGACGACATGGACGTCGATAACCACACCGGATCAAGAGGGGCTGCCCCGGATGCGGAGGAGGAATGGGGCGGCATAATGGACGTGGACGACGACGCCCCCGAGCTCGTCAAGGAACTGGAGAAATCGACAGCTGCAAATCAGCTGGAGAAGACGCCAAGCAGGAGGAAGAAGACCAAGATGGGCCTGATTGTCCGAGAAAAGATCAGGAAAGTCCTCGAGGACGTCACCGAGCTGGCGGACAAGCGGTCGTCCAAGTGCGACGAGAACGACTTCTTGAAGCTGCTCTTCGCGTTCAACTCAGAGGGCATCCACTTCGCATAGGGCATACGGATTTTCATGGAGTTGGCGGCGTTACTAGCCTTGGGGTAGACAGGTTTGTCGAGAGGATTACTTGACGTATATCATGTGGCTTAGACGTAAATGGCCTCAAATTAGGGGCTCGATATCTGACTACCATGAGTTCGCATGTTCCACCTGTGTCATGAAAGAGACACTGGCTAACTAACGTCAACACACAATCTATCGTCTGCTTCTAGGGGGTAGACTTTTGTTAGGGGCACATTAGTGTAACACCTGAGACTAAACCAGAGGCGCTCCAACATCCTCCATTTACTAAGGTCATCGAGTCTAGTACATTTGGTGTTGTTGGGATATAGGGGCTTGTGAACAGGCCTGTGCGAAAGTCAAGTAGGAGATAGGGGTTTATGTCTGTGCGTTTTTTTTTGTCCACTTGCATCGTGGGCGGAAAGCAGTCGGGCATTCGATATCACCTCTGTTTCTCACCTGTTGTGCGACATAGTATTTGATACACTCCTTCGGAGTTCTGACGCACCAACTCCATCCTCGTTTGCTTTGATCATATGTGACTGTTGAGCAAAGGCAAGCACCGTTTGGAATGCGGATAGGGGTAACGAAGTAAGCCTGGTCGATTTTTCTTCCCCAACTAGGTAACCAGCCCACGCTTTAGGTCTCACCTCAGCAAGCTAGTGGCTACCGCCCAAATAACATTAGTTGTAAATGTAGCTTGAGCAAGGAGGCCCTAGCCAAGTTTTGTTTGAGGTCTTTGAAAGGCTGATTTGGAAGCACGGACCGATGGTCGACTTTTTTTTTGGAAGACAACGGTAATACGACCCATCCATGGCTCTCGCTGAGGGACCGGAAGTTGCCATGGTCAGACCGTTCCACGACCATTTCCCTCCTCTAGCGCAGGTGAAGTGCATATCAGGAGCATCAACTAGCATGGTCCAGCCGGTCTGTGGGTGTGTCTTGGTGGCGCCACCATAGGCGGCCCACGCAACCTGGGGTCCCATCGGTGTTACGTCTCGGGACTACGGCGGGCACGGACCGATCGTGTTGTCCCGGTCGACACGCCAAGATGGGTGTCTGGCCCCGGCCCAGCGAGCAGGCCGGAATGGCTTACCCTGGGTCGTCCCGGGCCATCGCGCTGGCTCGCTGTGTTCCTTTTTCTGTCTGGCGGGAATGCCGAATTGGGCAGGTTGCCAGCACAGATTACCCAAGGGTAAATAGACTTGCCCCGGTTACAACGGCCACGCAGGAGACGAACCCTTGGACCCCTGGCCCCTGTAGCAATCTTTGTTGGTAGTTAAGACAGTCATGCTAACCCTCTAAATACTCGTTTGCATCGGGTCTGTTAGTCATATATGGGCATTCCAGGATGAAGTCTCGAGGTACAGTATGTATAGGGTACTCATCCAGATATAGGGTTTGGCAGAATTCTCGTCAAAGGCTAGGCGCCCGGGACGTGCAGTCTGGGGAACGGCAATTTGGGGTGTGTTCTGAGAAATTAAAGAGCCTGAAAATCATGGGAAAGAGATTCCAATATAGTTTGCATTCCGCATCTCGACACTGTTTGGATGCATTCGTCTAGCCGCATGGGTAAACTGGTAGACGCGGGAACTCGAACACGGGATTTCGACCATGGATCTGGGGAGGAAGAAGTCCGCCTTTCCCCGCGGGACGGCCGCGGAGAAGGCCAAGAAAGATGCTTCCAAAGCAAAGGGAAAGAAGAGCAGAGCAAACAGCCACGCGCAGCTGGAGTCACGTGCGGTGGATCAAATCTCGGCCATGCCTGCAATATTGGCCGGCGGAACGCTGGTTTGGGAGCTGTGGAACGAATCGATATCTCGCCTAATCGACCCGAATTTCTAAAAATCTGCGACCGGGCGCGTAGGGAGATGGGTGCGCGCGCTCGCTGGGGGAAGACGGCAAAAGGTGGTTTTTGGGGCGTTCGGCGGTGGGGGAGCTGAGTCAAGCTTTCAAGCCCAGTTGACAGCTCAACTACGACTGCTTGGCTGGGGCCCATGGGACACGGGTCTCGATCAGGATCGCCAACAGGCGGGGCTGAGAGACCACTGTGTATTGCGTTAGGGGGCGTAGGGTCTAGTGCGACAAGGAGACACATCCATGATCCACTTCATTCCTGGAGGAATTAGGCCACAGGATGTCAAACAGGAGAATGCAGCTAGATTCGCACTAGTCGGGGGGCAGTTGGCCTTTGCTTGACGGGGGGGTTGCGCGAGCCTCGAGGAAGAGAGCAGACCGACTCTCTTGGGTTGCTGCCTGTACGGAGCACAATTGTACATACAGTACTGTGCTCGTGCGAACTGACAAGCTTGAAGGTATCCTGGTGTGCCCGGTTAATCAATCTGAGAAGACCCAGACCTGTTCCTCGGGGCGTGTTCCGAGACCCTGTCCTTGAAGAAGCTTCCCCTCGAAGAACGGACCCCGTTGTCAGCGTTGCATCCAACTGTGGACAGCGTAAACCTGCAAAAAAAAAAGCTCGAGCACAAGCTGACATGTGACTCTTTCACCAATTAGGAGAGCTCGTACGTGGCTAGGAACGCTCAAGTCAGTGCACTAGAAAACGAAACAAAACTTCGGATGAAACAAATCAATCGGAAGTAAAAGGAGGATTCCAACGGTCGACGTGCAAACCCATGCACAGATCACTTGGCAGGAAAAGAATACACTTTGACTTCCAAGAACGAAGCTCCGTCAGCCCTGAGATCGGAAAAGAACAAGCTACCCTGCTCTCGCCTCGTCCCTCTCCCCCCTTCCCTCTCCATCTTGCCAATCTTGCAACGCGGGAACGCAAATACACTAGTGTTCGTTTTCTCTTGCGGGCCTGACTAGTGCGCTTTTTGCCGCCCGCAAATCCGGAAGGCCGGCTATCCAGCCATTCAGCGGTGGCCAGCGATATTAGCTTGGACCCGCAGACGGCCAGCTCGCACTTGCTGTTTTGCTGTTAAATGCTAAATTTGGGCTAAATTTACCCGTGCTTTTTTTGGGGCAGGCGAGCCAAGTGGGTGGGGGGAAGAGGGACAAGGAGAGTCGGGGCAAGAAAAGGTGGGCAAAAAGGTGGTGGGAGGGGTGGGGAATACAACAGGACACAGTAGGGCCGGGGGCTAATAAGCGGGCTGGGCGATGCCGCCTTCCCGGAATGGGACAAGGGCGGCCCGTTGCTCGGCCAAGTCCACAAATAGGAGGCGCAGTAATTAGATGACTTAGCCGCGCATCGACTCTTTTGCGCTCTTTTACTCGGCACGCAACATTTGGAACACGAGAAGGAGAGAGAGGTCCAGTCAGTGGTGCCTCTCTACTTAGGGCATTGGGCCGACCCGAGGGTACCTGCCTCCACACAGATTACACCGCATTCGACCACACTAGGCATTGCCGTGGTGGAGAGGGAGAGTGAGAGAGAGCGGTAGGTACCCGCCTTTCTTTTTTACTTTTGCCCACATACTGCATTACCCCGGACACCATCGCTTGGAAGTGGAGTTGGCTGTGTTCGTTTTCCCAGATCCAACAGACAACTTTCTTTATTACTCTTTACCCAAACAGGGCGATCCGAGTGAGGGGCAATGGATCTTCGAAGGATTTTCTTGGAATCCCGCGCAAAGTCCCAACGGCCATGTGCGAGCCTGTAGATCCCAGGAGCTCTCGGAACCGCGCCACTGAACAAACCCTGCGTGCTGTCGGCTTGTCGGGGCCCTTGTGGGTGCAGTGCCCAGCATCCAAATCGCGCAGAGCTGGGCCTGTCCTCGTCACAAGGCTACCTGCCTCACATGGTGCATGTATGCCTTATTACTGTACACTACCATGCCTGCATGGGCCCGTTATCGAGACCCAAGCGCCGCGCCAAATTCTAACAGTAGGCGTTTCTTCATTTCTTTCGACAGGCTGTCAGCAGCCCGCGGCAACCAAGGACGCCTGACCGCTGTCCAACAAAGCAGCAAAGCCCCAACCCAACCCCCATCCTTCCTGGTTAGCGCCCGTAGGATTCCCCGCCAGCAAAACCTCAGACCATGGTGGCGGATGCAATGCTACGAGTACGGTGGGAGAGAGGAAGTGTGAGAGAGAGAGAGAGACCCAGGTTTCTTGCTTTTTCCGTCCGTGGGCTGCGGGAGGAGGGGGCTGGGTCTTCCCCCCCCCCCCCCCCCCAAATGGTTGTAATAAACTACCCACTTAAGAAGTCACTCAAAAGAGGTCTTGATTGAACCATGGTAGTTCATCCCAGCCATCGTTCGCCCAGAGGACCACCCACCCATGTCCACCCCTGCCTGCCAGATCCCAGTAATTTTAGACGCAACCACCTGCATCTGCCCCATGTCTACGATGTACCCCTAGTGTGGTAATGTAGCTTTGTACCCTGTACGGGAAAACGCCTCCTCGCCTCGCCCATTATTGTTTCTTTCTTCCCACCCGCTCACGCCAAATTGCGCGGCCGATTCCCCTGCGGCCGCTCCCAGTTGACTGTGTCCCGGTCCCGAGTCAAGTATACAAGTGTATATGACTACACATGGGGCCCAGGGTCCTGGGTTAGAGTTTCCTTTTTACTCATCCTTCTTCCCACCGAATAACCCTGCATCGAGAACCCTTCCTACCAACGGTCCTCCTTCCCTGCAGCTCGGACCTGTCGAACGAACTTCTCTCTCTCTCTCCCTCTCTCTGCTAACCCCCCCGGTCTTGTCTGCTTGCCCTTGTCGACCCAGAGGAATATAAACTCACTGTCCCTCCCGCCTTGCGATCAGCACCCCTCCTCCCTTATACTGCCAAGTCACTACTTCGATCTGCAGGCTTGCATTCTTATTCTCGCGTTGCTTCTACACCTTCTGGGCCCTTATCCAGAAGCCTTTTTCACTTCTTCAGTTGCTCAGGAAGCTTTACGACACCTATACTCCCTTGATCTGCTTGCTGTGCCTTCTCTTCGCTACTAGCCACCCAACAAAACTTACGAGGGTCAGCTCTGAGGCCTTACTAGCTGCCAACATGCTTTCCAAGACATTCGTCCTTCTCGGTGCCCTCGCGGCAGTCGCCTCGGCGGCCCCGAAGTGCAGGCCGGACACTACCAGCACCAGCACCCTCCCCAGTCCAACACTCCCTAGTACCGGTGGTGGTAAGAATGCCCTCCCTCTCGCACTCTCCCTAGCTCTTGGGATGTTGACTAATCCCCCTGCTCAGCAACCGAGCTACCTCTCCCCCCCGCTGGCATCAACCTCAAGTACATAGCCGCCGGCCACGGCATCCAGAACTACACGTGCCCAACCGCCGACACGGAGAAGGCCACCTCGGACGGCGCCCTCGCCGTCCTCTACGACATCACCCCGCTCTACCCGGGCACGCCCAAGACGGGCCTCAGCGTGGCCGCCTTCAACGCCCTCCCCACCACCATCCTCTGGTCGCAGCCCCTGCCCCTCAACCTGCAGAACTCCAGCGCCGCCGCCTCGGGGACACCCTCCGACCCCAACGTCATGCCCGAATCCGCCTACGGCGCCGTCCTCGACAACCCGTTCCCCGACGCCGCGCCCCTCGTGCTCGAGGGCCTGGACCCCATCGCCTACCTCGGCCACCACTACTTCGACTCCCTCAATGGCCCCACCTTCGACCTGCGCGACAGCCACGGTATCTTCGGCCGCGTCGGCAACAAGGTCGCGGTCCCCGCGCCGTCGGGTGCCGATCTCGGCGTCTTGGGCACTGGCGCTGTTGACTGGCTGAGACTCTCCGACGACGGCACGGGCGTCAGCGACGGCATGTGGGGTGTCTTCCGCGTCATCACCGCGGGAGGCGCCGCGCAGGCTTGCGCCGAGAGCGGAGAGGGCAGCGGCAGCGTGCCGTATACCGCTATGTACTGGATCTTCGGATGAGCATTTCAGCACGCGGAGGGGCGGTTTGTCAACCCCTTCGGACAAACCAAGACCCTATCACGCCCAAAAAAGGGCAAAAATAGGATTGAGAAAAATATCAGCATCTTCGCTTCTTGGGAGGTAAAAAAAAACATACCATTTATAGCTTTGGGGGTAGGAGAACAACACATTTGTTGTTCGGGATTATACCATGGACCCAGTTGGACGCTCTTTTTAGAGCCACAGAACACAACAGAGGGACTAGATAGACTCTTTTCGAAAACGCAGTAGGGAGGACGCAGCTTATAGCAAGCCGCGACATCATCGGCGTCGGCTGGCGTTGATGATCAGGGAACAGGGGGCATAAATTCTCGGGGCTAATCGTCCCGAAATACTCATGGACGGATGACGAGCTTAGGCGCATGTTTACATTGTAGTTTACCTTTAATGCCGAAAGGAATTCAAGTACTTATTTATGAAGCACTGTTTATAATTGCCAGCACTTATTTATGAAACATATCTTTGATTGTCAGTGTTGAGAGTAAACCTAGCTCCTTTACCAATTAGAATAAGTTCCGTATATCGTTGGGCAATCTTGGACAACGGACATCAAGACAAACCGAGGGATAACCTTGGACGAAAGAAACGCAAAATTGTTTGTATTCATGTTGAATCATTCATCTCATAATTCTCCTTTTTCAACTTCTCCCAGCTCAAAACCCCCCCTTCCTAGCCCACCCGTTCTAGCATGGCTGTGCAACAATAAAACTAGGCTAACATCCGAGTTCTAATAGGCAAGTCTTCCCGCAAAAAAAAGGGGGGTAAACCCTTCTAAGTCGGCGATCCGAGACCTTTCCATTCCTCTCCGTAACGCCCTTCCACCCCTGTCGATCTCTCCACCACCGCCGAAACGGCTACCATAACCAACGACCGGAACACCGGCAGAGAGGAAGATACCGGCAGCGCACACAACACCGGCACCAGGGGCCGTGAGGTCTATAGGCGCCCTACCGCCCGCCCAGCTCGGCCTCCAGGTCCTGGTGCTGGCCCATGTACTCCTCGGGCCTGGGATCCTCGGCGGTCCACTGGTTGTGGCCGATGTTTCCCTGCGGCATGGGGACCTGAGTGTTCCCGGGCTGCTGGCCCGAGCCGCCCTGGCCGCCCTGGCCGGGGGCGGTGCGGACGAGCTGGCGGAAGCGGAAGACCTCCTCGAGGATCATCTTGCGCATGTCTGCGACCTCGTCGACGACCTCGAAGTCGAAGTTGAAGGTGGTGGGGCAGTCGGGCTCGTCACTAGCGTCGTGCCAGATCTGCAGGTAAGGGTGCTCCAGGGCGGACTCGACGGAGACGCGGCTGGAGGGGTCGAAGGCGAGCATGCGGTCGAGCAGGTCGAGGGCGTCCGGGTTGGCGTTGGGGAAGAGGGCGGCGAAGGCCTTCTTGGCCATGAAGGGCAGGTTGCGCACGTACTCCTGCGCGCGCGGCGAGCCGATGCGCGAGAGCGTCTCCTCGTTGGGCGTGCCGAGGATGTGCAGGATCTGGTTCAGCTGGTCGACGTAGTCGCGGCCCTTAAAGAACGGTCGACCGCCGAGGAGCTCGGCGAGAATGCACCCGACGGACCAGACGTCGACTTTGTGGGGAGGGTTTCTATGTCAGCAGAGGGTCCCCAAGACATGGCACGCCGAGGCGAGAGGGCGAGTTTGTTAGGCTGGAGGGGCCGAGGGGAGGTTTTCAACATACTGGCTTTCGTATAGTTCTGGAAACTGAGCATGATCTCGGGGGCACGGTACCATCTCGTGGCAACGTACTCCGTCATATACCCGGCATTCTCGTCGGGATCGACTGAAAAGCCACGCGCCAGGCCGAAGTCGCAAATCTTGAGCTCGCAGTCGGCGTTGACGAGCAGGTTACCGGGTTTCAGGTCTCGGTGCAGCACGTTGGCGGAGTGGATGTACTTCAGGCCGCACAAGATCTGGTAGATGAAGGACTGGAAATGGGCGTCGGTGAGAGGTTGGCCGGATCGGATGATAGCCGCCAGATCGCACTCCATCAACTCTGTGTAAGATTCTCTGGGTCAGCGCCTAGATCGTGTTTATACCACCCCGACGCAAGTCTGCCTGTTCACGCCCGTTAGGGGTCGTCGCAGTGGCCACATACCCTCGTATAGATAGGTCTCGTTGAAATTGTCGGGTCGAGGGATGTCCATGTCATAGAGACAGGTAATCTGTCATGCGCGCGTTCGGTCAGCCTTGTTCGCCATCGCCCGCTCCGACTATTCCCGCTGGGTGCGCATCGAAGCTTACGTTTCGGTGTCCCCTGAAGTGCTGCAGGAGCTTGATCTCGCGCAAAGCGCGCTTGGCGAGAATCTTCTTGCTAAAGACATTGGTGACCTTCTTGATGGCGACCCCCTCGTTGGACTGATTGTTCACGGCAGCGCTGTCGCGGCGATGTTAGCTAGGGGGCTTCTCTGGTAATCTCTCTCGTAATAGCTCAGAACTGGGTTGCGAGGCGGGGCGATCGATCAATCAAGGGTGGCAGGAGGGGAAGGAGGGGCTCGCACCAGACAATGCCGTAGGCGCCTTGGCCGAGCTCCTTGGTTACGGTGTATCGCTCGTCGACGATGAAGTCCTGGTTGAACACCTTAAACACTTTGCGGCCCTGCAGATCAGCCATGGCAGGCTAGCTTTATCGAATTGTTGTTGTTGGTTTCGGGGAGAAGGGATCGTCGAGGGACTCCGGCTTCTCGTGTGCGCAGCCCGAGTCTTGATCTAAAATGGAGGGGTAGTAGTAGCGTGGGCGCAAAGTAGAGACAACGGCGCCAGCCAAGGTGAGCGCAACAGCAATGTAGCTCAAAGCAACCAAAGGCAAAAAGCGCAAATGTGAAGAAGGGCGAGGCTCTAGGATTAAGCAACGGGAAGCGGGGAGCTCGGAGAACGTTATTTAAAGATGTCGTAGGAGGGAAAAGGGGTGGGCTGACGAGAGACGCTCCATCGGCCGCTGTATTCTGTACTCCTTTCCCTGCTTGACGACGGGACCCAAAGGCGGGAGTGACAAGGGAAGCCCCGCAGTGGTTGGGGACCTGGCCAACGGGAGCGGCCAGCCGGGTTCGTTGATGGTGGTCTAACTCCAAGCGAAGTAAACCCGTACGGACCCGTACCTCTACAGCGGATTCTATACGGCGGGATACCTTGGAGCCCCATCATTGACTGTGATGCGCTCTGGTCAGGAGGGCTGTGATTGCTCGAATCCTTCCCTCCATCAGCAGCCGCGCGACAACCGTGTCTATCTTAACCTCCCTAGGTAGTGTACGGTCATGCAACCCTTTCCAGCTCCTTGAGAGTGCCGAGACGAGGGCGATATGTCCAATTCGGTGCATCGCTAGAGAGCGCGGCCAACAAACATGCAGTGGAGTGCTCAATGCTCGGCCGGTATATTTGGAAGGCAGGCAGGCACGCAGCCGCACTTGCAGGCGCTTGCAGCTCTCCCAAGCTCACAGCCCCCATCCCATAGCCACCCTTCCGGGAATCACGACCGACGAATCGCGCAACGCCGGCCGACAGCGCAATGGGCCCCCAAAATAAACCTGAAACGAGACTGGACTAGTGCAAGTGCCGAAGGGAGGGATAGAGCGAGTTGTCATCGAGCTTTTCGCTCGGGAAGCGACATGATCCATTCAGCTTTGCCGCTCCCCCGCCGGGCGGTTCGCCCTGGGAACGACCGCCTGCTGGGTTATTTGCGTGACTGACAAATTGTTGAACATCTCATACTCGCCGGGTCTGGTTGGTACTGGTGGGTAGGGCTGATGGTTGCCCGCTATGATTTTGTATGCGCCGTAGGCAAACTATTTGTCAATCCTGACTACCTAGTGACAAGCAAGCAAGCAGCAATGGTATCTTGGGTCTATCCGCCGTTTCGAAAACACCACTTTGATATGTGCCCATTTATTTCGCTTCATTCTCGAGGGGAAGGGGACTCGATAAAGGTTTCTAAGACGTGCATGGAGAACCGTGCTACTTTCTCGTACGCCAGCTCGAAACCGCCCTTACCCCCATAGTAGGGGTCTTGGACTTCCTCTGCCTTTTTCTTGCCGGAGAACTCGCCGAAGAGCATGACCTTTGCCTTGCTGTTCGGCTTCTTTTTCTGTTCCCTCTGCACGTCGGCGAGGTTCGACTTATCCATCGCAAAGATGTAGTCAAACTCGTCAAAATCGGACAACCGCAGCTTTTTGTCTTGGTTAGTCTCACAAGCTAGACATTCCGCCTTGTGGGGCGGGAGGGGAGAGAACTGTTGCAATATACCTTGCGTGCGGCGTGCACATAGTCCTTGATCCCGTGGTCTTTGAGCACCAGCATGGTCCGGCTATCGGGCGGTTCGCCGGAGTGGTATCCAGCTAAGGTGTATCTGTTAGTCGTGTGTGACAAAAGTCCCGGCTCAAGGAGGCCATGAAGAGATTTCCTACCCGTCCCACAAGAGTCAACCCTGCTAACAAAGTGACTGTACGGGGGGGATGAAGCCATATATCGGAAGACGCCTTCGGCCATGGTCGACCGGCAGATGTTGCCGAGACAGACAAACAGAACCGCATGTTGTTTTACTGGCAGGACTTCTGGCGGGACTTCTGGAGCTTCCGCCATCTTGACTCGTGAAGCTACAACCCGATCCGGGGTTGATTAAATGCAGATATGAAATTTATCAACGACTGGGGAGGTTTCTGCCACCACAAGTGAGGGCTGTGGCCACCTTCAACACTCTTATTATTGTTGCGACTTTCCAAGGATATCCCGGCGCTGAAAACGACCCCGCGATATGGTTGTTCGCCAGCGGAGGTATGGCGGGGTGCTTCGACTGATAAAGGGGGAGACGGATAAAAGGGCACGATAAGAGCCGTCACGTGGTACCCCTGAGATGCACCACCGGGCCAGATGACTCTGCCCTGTTCGTGTAGCTTCCTGGGCGATGGATTTACTATCCGTGCATTTTTTTATTTTATTTTATTTTTCATATTGAGACCCTGGCTAAACACTTCTTACAATAGTTAGTGGCCAATAGTGTCCTATACAGACAATTGTTCTTGGTCATAAGTTAAATGGAACAATGTGGTTCCTAGCCAGTCCCTCTATTTTGTGTAGACAAGTCAGACCAGGCAATCTCTTACTTGCAGGATGATTTGCGGCCTACCACTGCTCTATATCTCATCTGTTCATGATCTGGTCTATCTATCTAGCTGGGGGATAGACCTGAAATTATTAGGTCGTTGACGTTGAATCAGAACCATCATGCCATGATATCAACGCCCTCCCCAACGTCTAATTAACCCAAATATGGGACACAACATGCAGTCAAGACAATAGCAAATATCCTCTCGCTAGGAAGGAAATACAAGACTCAGATAACACGACCTGGCCGTCTCTCCCTCCTCAGCCCATCTCTCCCCCTCTTCAAGCCTCGATCTCATCCTGCGTCCACGCCGCGACCTTGGCAGAGGCATTCTTGCTCCCCCCACCCACGACCCTCCCGCCAGCCTTCCGCTTGACGCGGCAGGTGATGCCAACCTGGTCGTCCCAGATGAAGCGCCACAGCGCATACGTCCAGCTACGGTGGTGGGGGAGGTCCTTGTAGAACTCGGAGGCGGCGCGGTGCAGCGCGGGGAGGCGCGTCCACGGCACGGCGGGGAAGTCGTGGTGCTCGTTGTGCAGGCCCACGTTGTACGTCAGCAGGTTGAGCGGGCCGTAGTAGCTGAACGTCTCGGGGACGGGGATCTCCGACGACGGGTTGCCGCGCGCCGACGCGGGCACCGTCTCGTAGACGTAGTGCTCGGCAATGAAGTGGCCCGCCAGAGGGTGCAGCGAGCCGGCTAGGAAGGAGGAGAGAAGGAGGTAGAGGAGCGACTTGATGTTGAAGTACGAAGGTAGGCCGGCGACGAGGACGTAGTCGAAGGCAATCTGAACGGCGAGGTTCAAGGAGGACACCCAGGTGAAGGGCACGCGGTACACAGCCATGGGCCGCACGGCGTAGAAGAAGATCTGGAAGGTGCAGAAGAAGGCCTTGCCGAGGATGGAGTCGAGGAACCAGGCCTCATAGGCCGTCGGGAGGTCGGTGTCGAGCCCGTCGACGCCGAGCGACTTGTGGTGCGTCAGGTGGTACGGCTGTGGGCGGAGAATGTCATGTTAGCTTTTTCGTACGTAGCCCGTCTCCTCATTCCCGACGGGAGGAATTCTATCCTTACCCTGAACGAGGCGCTATACGGCACGCCGATGGGGAGGTTCGCAAAGATGGCGAGAAGACGGTTCGCGACCGGCGACCGGAACGCCAGGTTGTGGGAGATCTCGTGGATCGCGAGGAAGAGGTTCTGGTTGGCGGTCGCGCCGAAGACGTACGCCACGGCCCAGAACTTCCATGACCAAAAGGAGGTGTCGCGCAACAGGTGTGCGAGGAGGATCTGGAGCGAGACGACGCCGAGGACGACGTATTTGGTCAAGGGTTCGGGTCCGCAGAGCTTGGTGACCTATACGACGTAGACAAGATAGGTTAATCAATTGAACGGCGCGAATTGATTCTTTAGGGAGGGGACAAGGAAATCGAACCTCTGGGTGAGCCTTGATAATAGCCAGTCGCCTTGTCCTGTGCGGTTCCTCGGTGTATGTCCAGAAGAAATCGCGGTACTTGGTCTCCATCTCCTGTTCCTGCTGCTGCGCCTTGGAGACGCCGTTGGCCTTCGCGGCCGCCCCATTGCTCTCTTTTATCCTCTGAGAGGACGAATTCGTCGTTGTGGTTGCAGACGGCGCCATCGTGTCGAACTTTGACGGACCAGCCTAGAGAGTTGAGGAATTCGGTCCTCGAAGTTGGATGCGGCAATCTCTCACAATTTCACAAGGATGGCGTGGCACAAGCCGCTACTAGTAACAGGGGACAGGGGCTCTATCCACATTTTCGGCGGTGGCGGTGGAGAAAGTGGTTCGACAAAAGCCCCTCCGGATGGCAGAACTTCCGCCCCGTCACTCCCAACAATCCCAATTTAAATATCTGCAGCTGGCTTTGGTATATTATCTATTTCGCAAACCTGGTAGTTAAAAGTATATTTCAGGCCCTACAGTTAAAAGAGGTACCCCAGAGACAACTGCCTGCACCCCATTTTAGCGGACCACCTTGCGAAGTACACCCTAACCCGTATCCAACCCTTAGTATCTCATCGTGATCGCCGGCGGCTTGTTGTTTAGGATATCGTCAATCTCTTTCAGTATCTCCGGCGTCAACTTCTTGTATGCCGCAACAGCCTGCACGTTCTCGTACACCTGGGCAGTGCTGCTCGCGCCCGTGATGGCCGAGCTGACGTTGGGGTTAGCCAACACCCAGGCAAGAGCGAGGACGCTCATCTTGATGCCAAGCTTCTGAGCAATAGGCTCGAGCTTGTTGACCTGGTTGATGGTCTCCTGCCACGCCTCCTTGCCGGTCCGCTGCCAATGGCCCTTGATGAACTCAACTTGCGTCTGCGCAAACCGTGAGTCGTCTGGGATTCCGTCCTTGTACTTTCCTGACAGGACGCCCTGCCTCATGGGCGAGAAGACGGTCAGGCCCAGTCCGGTTTCGCGGTAGAGGTGCGCGTACTCGCTCTCCACCTTCGTCCGGTCCAGCATGTTGTACTTTGGCTGTTCCATAAGGGGGCCGATCAGCCCCAGCTTATCGGCGTACCGCCATGCCTGGGCGATCTCGTCGGCGTCCCACTCCGAGGTGCCCCAGTACATGGCCTTGCCCGTGTTGATGAGGTGGTTGAATGCCCGCACCGTCTCTTCCATAGGCGGACGCCGGTCTGGCCGGTGGGCGTAGACAAGGTCCACGTACGAAAGCTGAAGTCTCTCTAACGACTGGTCCATCCCCTCAAGGACGTGTTTCCGAGACAAGCCAACGTTGTTGACCCTATTTTTGCCAAAGGCATGACCCCAGTAAAGCTACCGCGAGCTTGTTAGAGTTTTCGGCTTTCTATAAATCGAGGACGGGGGGTGTTATGTTACCTTTGTAGAGACGACAAGGTCATTGCGGTTCCAGCCGAACTTCTTGATGGCTTCGCCCATGACCTTCTCCGACTCGCCCTGAGTATACTCCTCGGCACAGTCGAAGAAGTTTACGCCAGAGTCGTACGCTGCCTTCATGCAAGCAAAGGTGCCCTCTTTTGACGGACCATCGGTTAGCTTGCGACTTCGAATTATAGCCAAGATGGATATGCCTCGCTCTCCTCACCTCGATCTACGTGCCCACCAAAGGTGAGCCAGCCGCCGAGGGAAATCGCCGAGACCTGGAGGCCAGAGCGTCCCAGGAATCGGTATTCCATCTCGGGAAGACCCTCTGGTTTCTCTGTCATTGCGATAGCTAGCGCGTGTAGGAAAATCTCTCGACTTGAGTGAGGGGTACGGAAGGGCTAATTGAGTGCTCAAAAGCGCCTGGTATTCACTACTGTTGTGGATGTGCTGGAGGAAACGCAACCTCTTTGGCTGCTGTGAGCCTTTTTATAACCCTCCGGGACGGGCCCGGTTTATCATGACACAAGCCCACCGGGACATTGTCCAACCGTCTTGCTTCAAAGCCGTTTGAAGAACCAGCGGTATGCAAATCACACCTGCAGAATAGGTAAGTCAGAGGAGACCTTGACGTTGCTGTTGGTCATAACAGGGCCGACTAGGGGTTGAATGCGGGGTCATACCGGCGTATTTGGAGAAGCTCCTGCAGGGACGGGCCCAACAGTTCCGCCACCCGGCAGAAGAGCATTTCAATAACTCTTGCAAGAACTATCCCGACTTGGCTAGATCCTCGTTAAGCCCCTATGATAAGAAACATTGCTCGTGGCACTCATGGGGAGTAAGGTGTGGCGGGCCCTTGGTCCACCCCACGCCTAGTGGCTTTGGAGGAGTCCAAGTGGGTATCTTCGTTTTAGTCGATCTCTAAGGACCGTCAAGCCGTTAGCGTCGTCCTAGGGGTCAAAATCCAAGTTGAGGGTATTCCGATCGCATGAGAAGCGTACCTCAACCTCGGGATTGCGTACCTAGCCGTGCTTGGGCCGATGTCTGGGCCTCTGGCAACTCTCTGAGACCTGTCAGAAACGGCGACGAGTAGGAAAGGGGAAGTTGGCTGGGAGCACATCGACAAGCCGAGCCTACCTGATTACCTCTTGTAGGTACCTTAGCTGTGGCATCAGCCATGACGGGCAGGCGGGAGGCAGACGTGGTATTGTTAATAAGCTTCTCCCTCCACGATCCTAAGTCGCATCCGTGGTGATCTTCCTACGCCATGCCGGGCCAGTCTCTGGAGTGAAGGGAACATGGAAAGGACTCTGTAGCGAAACTTGTTGCTGCCCCAACGTACCCCAACAAAGGACCTTTATAGGGGTAAGTAAACAATATCTTGTTCTTTATCCTGCCCCTTACTGTCGGCCACCATGCTTTAGTAGCTACGGTACCAATGCACTTTATTTAAAAGGGGTGAGTTACTTTTTCTTGGGGAGTGCCTCTTTTGCGTGTGCCTCTCCTGGCAGAGCTATCTTCGTGGTGAACCCGGGCAAGTCTTGACAACCGCAGGTCTTTGTCGTTCACTCCTTCCCCAAGTGCATATTTGGCAGCCACAGCCCAACGACTCAGTGACTCTGTGAGGGAAGTCGCGATCCGTGACAACTGGCGTGTAAGGGGGCACTAGAGAAAGAATCTTTTCCAAACAGGTATATAGCTGGATATCCAACTCCTCCTCCCTAACCTACCTCTTCTTTTTTTTTCTCACCACGTCTTCCTCCCCAGGGTATTTTTTACGTACCATCCCGATTTCCGCACACAACCTTCGAGGTAACAGAGGTCATCGTATCTACGGTGTCAACTGCTTCATCGAATCGATCCGTATCCGACAGGTACTTTCTCCTTGCCTTCCGCGACGAATATCCCCCCTCGCGCGTACTCTATTTAGTCTGACACGCAGCTGTTGCATTGCCAAAGGCCAACTTGACGTTTTGGTATCATCAACACCACAACTTTTCTCGAACGTGAGTTTAGAGTGCGTCCTTCCTTCCTTCCTTCCTTCCTTCCTTCCTTCCTTCCTTTGGCTGTAATCCCCTTCAACGCTCTCTATTTGCAACGCACGTCGATTACTATGCTTAGCGGAGTTCATAGTTGATCTCTTCCATTTTTTTCCCCTGCCACATCCTCCTCCTCACCTTCTGTCCCTCCCTACGCGTTATCGTCCACGGTAATCACTTCTCCAACCCGTTCCTTCCTTCCTTCCTTCGTCTGGTACGACGCTTACGTCTTGCCTCATCCCCAAGTCCGCATCCGTCACTCCACTCGGTGAGATTACCAGGTCTGCTAAGAAATTATTCTTCCCTCTCACGTGTTGTATTCCACCTACCACATTTCCCTCTCCTTCCTTGGAGTTGACGATCTCCAGTGCGTCCGGCCTCGGCTCTCACTGGTAGGTTCAGATCCCACCACAGGCGAGAGTACCCCCTTGATCTGGATGATATCCATGTCAATAGCACCTGATTCATTTCCTTTCCGTCTATTTGCCGCACCAGCACCCCTCACCTTTGGTTCACTTGTCCTAGAGGTGGCCTACTCCTCGGATGCACCCTACTTCCTCTGTCGAACCCTCAAACTCCACGGTCCTTCCCACCTTCCACTTTCACTCGCTAATACTCTACCTAATTAGTCTCTTAACTCACATCCCGACGTTACCCACATTCGACATGTCTGACAACGTCGACGAGTCCTGGGCCCTGCCCACCACCTCCAAGACTACGCCCGACTCTACCTGGGGCGAGAATGGTGGCGTTCAGGCCGCCAGTGGTGACAACGATGGTGCGGACGGCCCATTCGACCCGACCGGCGACGCCGGTAATGATGCAGGCGACGATGCCTGCTTCCGATGTGGGAAGCCGGGGTAAGTTGACCTTCGTCGACACAAAAACTTGACTCTCAAATGACTTACACTAGAATAGGCATATGAAGGCTGACTGCCCGGAGGCTGGTCCGATGATGTGTCGCCGCTGCGGCGAAGAGGGGCATCTGGCCAAAGAATGCCCCCTTCCCCTCGTCTGCAAGAACTGCGGCGAAGAGGGTGAGCCGTCTTCTGCCCTCCCCCTACCCTTGCCGTGCTTTCGTTCATAGCTGACTCTGCATCCGACCAGATCACACCGCTGTCGCGTGCAAGGGTGCTCGCAAGGTTGATCGTACCATCTACGCTGACGTGGAGGTCGCCGCTGCTTTCGATATGATCATCAAAGCCGTCGCTGAGCGCGATCTTGACGACGTGAAGGAGGCAGTCCAGACATACGCCAAGGCCAACCCAGAGGTCGCTTACTTCCGGCTGGAGGAAGAATTCCGTACCAAAGGTGTCAACCTCTGGCTGATTGCCATCGAGAAGCCTCTCCTCGCGGCAACCTTGACCAACATGGATCTCCAGGGCAACTTGGATAAGAAGTACACTGTTACTTACCGCTTCGACCCGAACCCGCCCCGCCCCCGTGAGCGTGAAATTTGGCCCAAGTCCACCGAGGAGAACATTGAACGCCTCAAGGATGCCGGTGAAGTGGTCGATCGTGGCATTCCCAAGTGCCGAAACTGCGATGAGCTGGGCCATACAGCCAGAAATTGCCCCGAGGAGCGACAGGAGCATCAAACCGTCATTGCCATCAAGTGCTACAACTGCGACGGCGAGGGTCATCGTGTCCGCGACTGTAAGTTTTGCTTCACCTTCGCGATTTCGAAACGTAACTGACCTTTTTCTTCTTCAAGGCCCGGTTCCGCGTGTGGACAGGTTCGCTTGCAAGAACTGCGGGTAAGGACCAACTTGCTCCCTGGCATCCCCTTTGTTTACATCCCGTCATCGGCCCTTGATGACTCAACAACGGTGCTAAAGGTTCAATGCTGACATATTTCTACAGAAAGTCGGACCACAAGGTTGCTGATTGTAAGGAAACCCCTCTCTTGCGTTCTGTAGAGCATAACTGACATGATTCTCGCAGGTCCCGAGCCCCGGTCCGCCGCTGATGTCGAGTGCCGCAAGTGCAACGAGAGTGAGTATACCTGCATGAGACATTCGGCCACTCCGATGCTAACACTATGTGCCTAGTTGGTCACTTCTCCAAGGACTGCCCCAAGGCAGGCCCTCGTGGTTGCCGTAACTGTGGCGAGGAAGGCCACATGGCCAAGGATTGTACCGAGCCCCGGAACATGGCCAACTTCCAGTGCCGCAACTGCGACGAGTTCGGTCACGGCGCCAAGGAATGCCCCAAGCCGCGTGATAGTGAGTCTCCCAGCTAGCCCGTGTGGTGTCATAGGTCAAATGCTAACTGCCTACACAGTGGCTCGTATCAAGTGCTCCCACTGCCAGGAGATGGGCCATTGGAAGTCCAAGTGCCCCAACCCCATCAAGGAGGACGGTGCCGATGAGGAGTTTGGAAACAAGGATGGCGGCGCCTTGGAGGTCGCTACTGGCGGTGCCACTGCGGATGGCGGCGATACTTGGGGTGCTGCTCCGAGCACTAATCTCAAGGATGATTGGTAAACTCCTGGGCACTGCCTCCCCATAGCACAATGGTGAGAAGGCTGGAGGGCAACATGTAAAACAATGATCTCCAAGGTCCATCTGTTTTCCCTGCTGGCTTGTCTGACGGACATCTGGCGGTAGACGGACATGCCAACCTGGTTATACCTGGTTATGGAGATACTCGCATAGATAGGCCCCTCAATGGAAAACCCCCGAAAAGACTTCCTTTGCTCGTGATAGTAAGGTAATACGTGATGGTTATTGATATCGCCGCTCCCGGTCTTAGAATCTTGGTAAGGCGGCCATTCTAAGCTCCTATTCAGGTATTGGCCGGTGACCTGGAAGCCTGGAGAACTAGGGGGACAAGATATATCTAAGTTACTGACAAGTGTATCAGGACCACGGAGGGCGACGGCCGGGAGGCTGTTCGGGTCAAATCTGTGGTCCTGTGGAGGAGGAGGGGAGCTAACCGATTCGCAGGAGAGATTAGGGCACTTGTGCCCGAACTCTTTTGCTCGAATCGTGGCCCAGGCGGATCTTTTTTACCCCTTTTCTCAGTTCACTGGCTCTCTGCGGGCGATACCCCTTTCCCCCCACACAGGGGAGCCATCACCACCCTCTAGAAGACGAGGATTCTAGGTCATAGGGACTATAGTTCTTTAGGTATATCTATCATGGCATCTATATAGGTATCTAAGTTTCGGTATTCTACCGCTTCGACGGAGCTCGATGGTGACACTTGTCCACACTTAACCAACCGGGAAATGGCCCAGAGCTCCACCCTCCCCGCCGTCAAACAAGCTATTGGTGCCGTCCAGCGCCCCGAAAAGCTCAGCATACTCCATGCCCTTCCTCCGCTCGAGCTCGACCCTCCTCCAGTCCCACTCGCCATCCTCCGCCACGTCGCCGAGATCCTCCGGCGTCCCCACGCCGGACTCGCCGCCCCTCCACCCCTCGCCCGGCCTCTCGGGGAGCAGGCCGCTCTCCTGCAGCACGATGGCCGGGTGGACGGTGAACCGCCCGAGCTTGAACACGTACTTGCTCAGCGCCGTGGCGATGACGTGCTTCGAGAAGTCCTCCTCCTTGCCGTCGGCGCCGACCGCCACCGTCTTCGGCCTCACGCGGCCGCCCCCGCCGCGCCGACCGTCCCACGCGGTGGGGCGCACCTTGCCGCCGGCGACGAAGTGCGTGATGATGTACACCCACTTGCGGTCCCAGGCGAGGATGCGGCTCCACATCTCGTAGGGGGCGTAGGGAGCGATCTCGCGCCGGAAGCTGCACGACACGGCGCCGAGGCCGATGCCGAAGCTGCCGGGGACGGGCTTGCCGGTGGCCGGGTCGAGGACGAGCTTGTTGCGCGCGTTGGCGGCGACGCGGGGCATGCCCTGCGAGAGGAGGTGGGTGACCAGGTGGGAGCGGCTGACGTCCAGGTCGCTGAAGTAGGTCGAGTTGGACTTGTGCATGTTGTAGTCCGTCTCGAGCGCGGAGGTGCGGCTGCTGGTTATGCTGAAGTGGAAGAGGGCGCGGGGCGGTAGCGCGGGGCGGCCGCCGACGAATTGGTAGATGAAGGAGTGGAAGATGCGAGCCTACCGGTGGCGGAGTCCCGGGTCAGCCTTGACGGTCCTTCTGAGAGCAACAGGGTTAGGGCGGAAGGGGAGCTCACCGTCCATGCGAAGGGCATGCTCTTCAAGTTCGTAAGCACGAAGAAGGCGAGGAGGATGCGGCTTGTCCGGCCAGGCCCCGTCAGGAAGGCCTTTAGCCATGCGCGCCAGTCGACAAAGCGTGCCCGGTGTCCTAGGTACGCCACAGCCGCAGCGCTGGCCGGGATGAAGACGGGGAAGACGAGCGAGAGTGTGCCGACGGCCATGGTGGGCGGACAAAGCTGGTGGTGTGGTCCGGGGCTTCCGATATTCGCGATCGCGATGTCGGGGGGGGGGCTTTCCCGACCGGGAGCAGAGGGCAGTAAGGAATGACTTGGTCTAGGAGAAAATGAAGGTAATGCGCCGCTCAACGGGCAAGACGGAACACGGACAGCAACGGCCCTTGATCCTTTAAAAGTCTTACGCGTTAGGTTGGCTGCGAAGCTGGGCGAGACGTTCGCGCTAGGTGAGCCGAGGTTCGTCTGACGGCCCGTTATTGATAATCGGGATGCAGGGATTCCCATAAGCATGTGCCGTTACATTCACTTTGGACCCCTGTTTTCCTCAACCCCCCACCAAGCATGGGCCTCGTTTTGTCTTTTTCGACCACCTCACGTAGCACGGATACGTCCCGGAGAGATACGACTACTCCGTAGTCTTCTAGATATTCCATTGGTCAACCCGTACCCTCAGCGCGAGGATTGCGCTGGACTTGCATGCGCAAGGTCCCGGTGCTTTACAACTACTCCACTAGAGTAACAAGTAACAAGGCCAGGCTATCGCGATATCTATATGGTTCAGGTTGGGAGCCATTGGCCAGCTCTCAGAGCGTACTGAGCAACTTTTTAACTTCAGCAACCAGCTCCTCTTTGTCCACCAGCCGCCCTTCCTTCTCGGCGTGATCCTCGGGCAACCCTAGGACCTTGACTCTGACTTTCCCGGACGCCAACTCGTCCTCCCCGAGAATCACGGCCAGCGGCACACCTCCCGACTCTGCAGCCTTGAACTGCTGAGGAACCTTTGGCTTCACCTTTGGAGAGAACTCGGCCTTGACTCCACCTTCCCACAGCGTCCGCGCGATGTCCATCCGTTCTAAAAGCAGACCAGACTTTGCGCCGAACGCCATGACGAAGACGTCAACGCCCCGTGGTCGCTGTTTTGCCTCTTCGTGTCGTGCCTTTAAGATGGTGAAGATTCGGTCCACGCCAAACGACACTCCGACGCATGGGATTTGGTGCTTGCCGTACATGCCGACCAGATTGTCGTACCGGCCTCCTGCGGCGACGCTGCCGACCCGGATGTCGTTGGACTTATCTTGTGGATTAGGCGGGAGTTCCACGATAACTTCGAAGATGAGACCGGTATAGTAGTCGAGGCCTCGAGCAAGCGAGAGGTCGAACGACACCTTGTCCGCTACTTTGAATGCGTCAAGGTAGCTGAAAAGCAGATCCATATCAGCCAAGCCTTGTTTGACTTGATCGTTCTTGGACAATCGCTCGCTAGCCCTGAGCAAATCTATTATCTCTTTGCCACCGCTGTATTTCGTATATTCGCCAATCTCATCTGCGACTTCGGGCGCGAGGCCTTTCTCCAGCATTTCCTTTTTAACCTCCTCCCATGGTAGTTTGTCAAGTTTATCGACGGCCGAGCTGATGGAGCGTATCTTGTCTTCGGGGACGCCAGCAACCTCGAACAGGCCGTCCAGAATTTTCCGGTGGTTGATCTTGATTGTTATCTCCTTCCGAAGGTTGAGCGCTTCGAACACCTCGACCATTATCCGTAGGATCTCCGAGTCGGCGATCATGGAATCGTACTCGCCGGCGATGTCGAAGTCGCATTGGTAGAATTCGCGGAGTCTGCCACGCGCTATTGCCTGCAGCTTGTTAGGCAATGGTCCAAATTCATGGCAACATCGGAACGTACTGGCTGATCTCGTCGGTAGACCTTGGCGATCTGATACCGCTTGATCTGCTGCACGTTGTTCATGGCTAGCCACCGGGCAAACGGGACAGTTAGATCGTATCTCAGCGCGCAGGACTCGCCGCCCTGGTCGGCAAGATCGTAGATGAGCCGCGAGTCCTCGCCGTATTTGCCAGCGAGGATGTCCTTGAGCTCGAAGACAGGCGTGTCCAGAGGGGTAGCTCCATGGCGGTTAAAGACGCCACCGACAGCCTTGAAGATCTTGTCGCGGAGCATCGCCTCGGTGCCGACCCAGTCGCGAGTCCCTTTCGGGATCTTGACCGCCGCTTTGCTCTTGCTATTTTTCGTCATGGTGTCTTCTTCGTGCTGGCCCACGTCAGGGACTTGTCGATTGGGAGTGAGGGCGAAGTCGCGAACCTGTTGTTGTCGTCCGTGGCTGTTTTGCCACGCTGTTGCGGTGGAAGTGCGACTTATCTGACGAACCCAGGGTTTGATCCGGGGAGCAATTGCCTTGGCTCGAAGGGATACGATCGGTTGCATGGAGGAAGGGGGAAGGACCTGAGTCACAACCTTAGGATATTCAAAAAAGTTATTGGCGGGGACGGGAATTTGGGCGAGGGCGGGGCGACCTGCAGCTCTGCCGGAATTTAGTTTCCCCACTCCCCAGAGACGCGACCAGGAATGTTGCTGTCAACTTTTAACCTCGTCGGGTCATGAAACCAGCATGCCTCGGACGGTTCGTGATTTGATGCTTGGTATTATTATTGTCGACTAATGGCAGGCCATTCTTATGCCTGTCGTTAAGTGAGACAGTATATTCTAGCCAGATTCCATCGTCCATATGGACCCATTCCATGGCCGATACCCAAGCAAGATGGAAGCTAGATAATGCTGACATTGATTGAAAATGGTTACCGGCTTCCTGCGACTCAACTTACTCAATCCCTCGTCGCTGAAATTGGCCAGACGGAAAGTCGAAACCCCCTGCAGATACATACTAATATATCTCGGATAACTCGTACATCAAAAGTGCTGTCTCACTGGAATTCATAGCCGTCTTAGCCGTCTAGAGTCCGACGATTGGAGAAATCTCTTGCTAGTACGCGTCTCATATCTGCATATATTACACCGGCACGCGTAGGAGGGAAACAGGCCCCACCTCCTCATATCCAACGCCATCGGTGTTCGATCACGACTTCAGCTATCAAGTAACATGGGCCTCGAGACCATATTCCAGGGATTCTAGCTAAGGCTAGCGCTGGGGCAACGAATACACTAACAATCTATTGAGAAAGCACAACCAAGCAGAAAATAACCGAGGCCGTATTTGAGGACGGCATATCTCCGCCATAACATTCTACTAGACGCCAAAGCTTTCCTTGATCCCCTACCAACGGCCACTGCTGTAACCCCCAACCTCGGAATCGCTCCAATATCCCTGATACTGGCGGGCTCCTCGGGATACGTTCCTCGGGTCCCTCCTCACCCATGGATCCCGGCCGGCCACATAGCGGATACCGTCCTCCCACCCGCCGGCACCGGGACCACGGCGCTCCGCGGTGGCCAAATCATCGCAATCCCGGCAATTCCCAGCGGGCCCCACTAGTTGCCTCCGACAACATCCGCGGCAGTACCCGACCGTCCTCCGTGGCCGGCTCCCGGACCCCAAATCGCTTCCCATCGACGGTAGACCTAGGCCTATACCGCCCATCCCCATTCCCGAGCCCAGGCCCGGTCCCGGCCCCGGCCCCGGTAGCCCCGCTGTCATCCTGCCCCGCGTCGGGAACCCTTGTTCCGCTGCCGCGGCGCCAGGGGCCAGGTGCAAGGCGCCGCCAAAGTTCAGGACTAGCTGTACGGGTTGATCTTGGCGGGCTAGCATTGCAGGGACTAGATGCTGCGCTACGTAGGCGCCGATGCGCTCTGCCTCCGCGCCCGGTGCCGCATATGACATGGGTGGCCGGAGGTTGCTGCGACGTGTGGGCGGGTGGGTGCGTGGCACGCGGTGGGTGTGCTCGTGAGTGTGGTCGTCAATATCGGAATAGTAATACTGCGTCGACATGGTTGAGATGGAGAATCCCAACAGGTTTGATGGGTAGAATGAAGCTCCTTGGCTAGGTGGACGGCTAGTTTGGTAGCCGTGCTCTGTGGGCGGTTGTGACTTTCAGGACCCCTTTGAAGATGCTGCTTTCAAGTGAAGCGTAATGAGGAGAGTAAGTCAACCGATAGAAATTGACCTCGACAGAAATTGAAAGGCAAAGGTGGAAGAGATTTCCGCCATAGTATACCAAGCGGCGCCACGCTGCGGATACTCCGACAGGCGAGGCTCTCACAATCCCGACACTTTGCCCGACCACTTGGCCGGCCCTCCATCATGATGCGTCCTGATACAAACCGGGCAACTGTTGCTAGCGAGGAGACGCTATCCTGTAGCCTCCGTACAGCGAAGTGGAACCTATCACGCTTTCATCTGTGGTGGCACTGCAGTGGGAAGCCAGATCGGGCCATGCCTATGCAGGCGGAATGGGCATGATACGCTGCCGAATCGCAGTGCTGTGTGTTGACGGCTTCGGTGGCTTGCCCAAATTGAGGCTTCTTGAATGCATTATTACCTCAACCCAATGCATCAGCTGAGACGTCAGCCTCTCGCCCATAGACGGTAAAATCTGCCCATGCTAGGTTCGAGGCATAGAAGACACGTAACGATGTTTCCGGGGCATTCATATGGTTGATACGCTTGTTGTATATAGCTCGGGCGGCCTCCACGAGGCTATCAAGGGTGATTGTTTTCCGGCCGATTCCTTGCATATGCATACACACCCATTCGTTGAGATGCTACTCAGCCACTGAAGCTTGTGCCCTCTGGAGCCTTGTCCGGATTTGATCATTTTATTTGGTTAGGCTACAACCAAGTCTTATAAAGATATCGTTCGAAAGTGATTTAACACGAAGAATATTTGTAGGCGGCAGTCTCGGCTCCAGGCCATGTTTACAACTTGTGTACAAATGACTTGGAGGACATGCCCCTGAATTTCTTCCCCCAAAACCAGAAAATGATACCGCACGAAGAAAAGATGGTGATTAGTGCCATGTTCAAGAGGATGGGCGGCATGAAGCCACTTTCTTCCGCCCAAGGAGTGAGGAATTTGCTGTTAGAAAGTTATGTTAGACAAATCCGTTCCAACCTTCATTAAAGGGGGGCAGTCGCCGCAACGTACCTGACACCATATCCCCACAGGTTCTTATTAATAGTAATGGTGACGAACATAGAACCGGTAATAGGCTTGTAGCTATCAATGGCGTAGGTGCTCGCAAGAGATGGTAGAGCCGAAACCTGCAGCCCCAGGCAGCCGTAGCCGATGACAACGATGGCCTGCCAAGGCCAGTGATAATCGTACCCGACGGCCGTGACAACGCTCCCGAGTATCATGACGAGGACATACGGCACCATGGCCACGAGCCGCATCTCAGGCTCGCGCACGCCGCCGTTGCGAGCCGTCAGCCGGGCCGCCACCCAGTCGGACAGCGGCCCGCAGGTGACGAGTCCGATGACTCCACCCACGAGCACGGCAAGGTTGAACAGGCCGATAGTCTGGCTGCTGTAGTTGTACGGCGGCGCGCCAAAGGCCTGCGACTGCGACAGGTTGACGACCAGGAAGCCGGAGGCGGACCACGACACCACGAAGGCGGCGAACTCGACGATCGGGAAGGCGTGTAGGTAGAAGGGGAGCCAGAGCTCGCGGAAGATGCTGCCTTCGTACCGCTGGAAGGGCAGGAACTGCTTCTTGGACGGCGAGCCGCGGCCTAGATATGGGTCTTGGTGGGTTGCCTGCGGGGCGAGGTCGGTGGTCTTTCCGTTGCTCTCGGTCTGAGCTACTGGTTCGGTGCCCTCGCTCTTGTTGTCCAGGCCATTCTCGAGCGTTCCGGTGTCGATCGCGGCATTGCCGGTTTGTGGGGCCACCACTTTCTCTCCAGACACGTCGACCGAACGCCGGTACCGGGTCTCGGGGAAGAGGAACACGTTGACGAGCAGCGTGAATGCTAGAAGACCGGTGTTGAACCACCAAAAGTTTCGCCAGCCTAGGTGCTCGGACATGGCGCCCGAGATGATCGGCCCGACCATCAGGGAGATGAAGTACATGGAGAAATACAGCGTCTGGTACTTTCCCCGGTCGTGCAGGAAGATGATGTCGGCTATGACTTGCGGCATCAGGGTCTCGCAAGGCCCGGCGGCCAGACCGTTCAAGATACAGGCGCCCATGAAGGAGTCGTAGCTCGTCGCGACAGCCCTCCAGACCGACGAACCGACACATATCGTGGTCGCGAAGATGGCGACCGGCCGCCGGCCGAAGCAGACCATGATGGGGACCCAGACGAAGTTGCTGAAGCCCAGGCACAGGATGGCCACTCCGGTGAACTGGACGACGTCGGCTAGGCTGCGGTCCCATTCCTGGATGTATTCCCCAAACATCGGCGCTAGGGCGAGTGGCCCCAGGTTCAAGCTGAAGGAGAGGGCGGTGGCGCTGAAGATGGCCAGGTTCTTCCAGAGGGGCGACCAGTTCAGCGGGTCCCGGGGGTCGTCGGACGGTTGAGGGATCAGCACGTCGCGGCTGCGGCCGCTGCCTTTCACGAAGTGGTGGCTGCCGACATCTTTCATGATCTCCGTGCCCGGGTAGATCTTGGTGTGCAAGACCTCCTCGAGCTCGTGGACCGTCCGCTCGTCGAGTTGTTCCTCCATCTTGATGTTGCTGGACGACGCTCCGCTTCTCGGGTCAGTGAGGCGTGATGGCCAAGTCTCTGTGTGTTAAATACAAGGTACGTATGACCCTGGTCGAGGGCATAAACGTCACAGTAGGCATATATATCTTGGGACTTGAACGGGAGATGGGAGGTATGAAGGGACGGATGAAGGGAGAGATTAAGAATTATAACAACTTGGGACCGACGAGCATCATACATCCTTGAGCAAGGTCGGCCCTTTCCCTTATGTGGGGAAGCTGGGGAACATCCGGGGTCATTGTTAGCCCAAGTAACACCCTTGCGCGCGCAATTTGAGATGAGAGGCCGGAGGTTGGACGATCGGGTTCACCCCCCGCGTCACCACCGCCGGGATTGGTAGACGGCAGTTTACCGACCACGGTTGCAGGGTTCGTCAAGCAGCCTAGTCCCGTCTCAGTAGCGAGCCTGTGGTGTGTTCAAACCCCGGGAATGCAGCGGGCCCCGTCGACATGTGGCAACACCCCACATACCGACGCGTAGTTTCCTGCAACAACGCTCTGGGGAACTAGATCGAGCGAGGCGCCTTGGGCGTCCGTGGAGGTGTGTAATGACGGCCAAGGATGTGTCTCCCGAAGTGGCAACTCCCCGAAGCTACTTTGTGTTCCCCGCGCCGACGGGGTTGGCTAGACCTGCCCGGCATCTGTGCGATGATGTCAACCCATCCCGACTATCGTGTCGCGTGGGAAGAACGCGCGCTTTTAGTTGCCCTTTGCAGGGACACCGGCCGCCCGGAACGAGATACCTGCGAGTTATGCCCAAAGCCTAGATGTCGGGAGGTTCTTGGACAGTGAGGGGACACGGCCTCGGCACTCTTGGCCTTAATGTCTTGGCTCATGCGGGAGTTAGTCTTTTACCAGGTAGCCGGATGCTAGTTATGTGGGGAAATTAGTTGTCGCCCAATGCTCTCGACGTTGTTCATGAAACGGCTTGCCAGCATCTATACGTAGTACAGCGTACGAATGCTGATAAGAGGCCTTTCTTATAGATCCTCGTTCTTTAGATGCCTTTATGAAATGGAATGCATGCAAGAACTCAACTGAACGGTCCGACATCAGGGTTAGACAACTCCGAAAAGGTGCTTCGGCGACGGGAAATAGGCTCTCTCAAAAACAAACAATTCTGGTATTTTTCTAAGTCGGGCATCATCTAAGGGTATCTAACTAAAATTTCCGCGCCGAAAGCCAATTCCAAACTCGCCTTCCGTTTACTTATACCACGACGCCTTCTTCCCCGCCTCGATGTCGTACAGTATCGTGCAGCGGTCGGTCTGGCACACATTCCGCCGGTCCAGATTCTTAAATTTGGGGCCGAGCGGGCCAGTGATGTAGTGGTACTGCCCGAACAGCCTCCACTGCCGTATGTCGCTCAGCGCGTACAGCTCGTCGCCCCACGGGCCCGCGAAGTGGAACCACGAGGTTGGCGCGTCCGGGTTCGACGCCGCGGGCACGAGGCTCGTGTGGTTCACGCCGCCGCCCTCGCCCTCGCGCCTGTCGACCTCGTAGTCGTAGAAGTAGGCGTACGTGTTCTGCGCCGGGTCCCAGAGCGGCCCGCGGTCGGTGACGTCCTTGAGCATCCCGAACGGGAGCACGTACGGGTGGTTGCCCGGCGCGGCGTACATCGCGTGGCTCCCGATCGCCGAGTAGATGACCGGCCTTTCGACCATCTCCTCTACGCCGTCGGAGCGGCGGTGCTTGGCCCGGAACTTCTCCAGCGCGCTCCAGGCGTAGGCCTGCCCGCCGGCGTGCTCGCTCATGAACAGCGCGCGGGGGACACCGTTCTCGAAACGCACCATACTGTGTTCCCAGTCTCCGACGTGGTTGCCGAAGCGGATCTTGATGACGGTCTGTCCGAGGTTGTAGCTGTAGAAAAAGAACCAGAAGGCGTCGAGGATCCCGGAGCCCTTGTCGACGAGCACCAGGACGGCGGGAGCGTCTGAATACCCGTCCGAGCCGGGTTTGTACATCGGCATCACTGGAGGCACCATGGGCTTCTGGTCTCGGCGAGCATGGAGCGGATGCCGGCCACGCCGACCTCCGACTTGCCTTCGCGGCTCCGAGATGCGACGTAAGGGATGGTCTTTGTCGACATCCCACCACGTTGAGCCATCTTTCTGGGGGCCGGGACTTGGGCGCCCGTCTGCGTTGGGGTGATCGGACCCGTCGTTGTCTCCATTGTCGCCGACAAACGGTTTTGGCAAACCGACATGGCTGTGGAGCCAGGGTGGCCGGTCCTCGACATCTTCCTCGCTCGTGAGGTAAACCGGCTCAGGGTGAGCGTCAAGATCGTGCAGATCTTCCAGTCCCAGGGATTCCGAGATGTTTAGGGCCGATCCGTTGACATACGGCACCATGTGTTCTACATGGTCCGCGATATCCGAGGGGAAGAAGTACTCCTTGGAGTGTAGATGTATTAGCGGCGCATACTTGAGGACGTAGTCGGGGACTCTCTGGAGCTTTTTCCCGTCGCTATAGGCTTGCTGTCGTCCGTTGCGCTGCCCAATGTTCTCCCAATCTACGGAAGCCGGCCTGGGAACAGCTTCGTCCTTGCCATATTGTGCAAAAAACGAGCGCCTTCGCAACTCGACAAACTCCAAGTCGCCTGCGTCATCCTTGGGGGGTTTCAGGTGTGCTGCCGGATCCGATCTGACATGATGGATGCCACATAATGTGAGCCAGCGACAGGCCTGGCGATCGATCCAGTACGGCGACGAGTTGACCCATTGCTTGTCCCGGAGGCGGTCCTCCGAGTTCGGAGGCGTCGGATTGAGGACTCGAGGGAGGAGCCAGAGTAGGAAGACGACGGTCGAGAGGAAGACGCCGAAGATGGTGAACCGCCGGAGGTGGTACATTGGGGAGGGTGTTTTGGTTGCCCTACGCTCGCTATTGCGAGGTTGGGTTGGTGTTTAGGGAGAAGCCGAAGGATCCGAAGATGACGGAAGTAGGTCGGGTTTGGCCTGGGGGCGGCAAAGGCATTGGCGGATTTGAACGATCGCGACTCCTGATCGGAAGAGTATAACTGGGAAGGGGATGCGAGGTAGGGAATTCGAGGTATCCAGCAAAGCTGAGGGTGGATGTAAAGGTGACACCGCCCGGCCTGTCACAGACGCTGCCTTGTTGGGTGCGGCGGTGTCGCAAACGTTTATTCGGTGTTACTGGGAGGTACCTGGATTCCTGGGTGATCGTCGTCAGCAGCCACTACCAACGCCACCTTTAGCGGTGGCGCGGTATATTTACCCCTCCGCCGTCACAATCTGCCACTGGGTCCGGGGTACCTTGGACCTTTAGGTCTTAGCGACTGGTCCGTTTGACTCGAACACACACCCCATTGGGCGACGGCGCGTGATCCACTCGGCAAACCATTCGGGAATGGCGGCCTCGATCCAGTGGGGAAGGGAAGCAGCGCCACATGGAGGTCATTAGCGGTCAGGGATTGGCCCGTGTTGTGAGACATGTACCAGTGCTACACAACGCAAAGTCCCTTTTTTTGGAGGGTCATTCTCGACACTCTCAAGCGGCTGCTCACAGATTTTGCCCGGGCCAACGGCGACCCCGGGACAAAGCGCGTCCTCACGGAACTGGTTAGGGGGT
>Ga0164242_10000437_pt1 | contig 50563 bp, 51 predicted proteins | sample OricomgcompostMG_FD_108783 | JGI IMG/M metagenome (GOLD analysis project Ga0164242, IMG submission 108783) | Miracle-Growth compost microbial communities from Emeryville, California, USA - Original compost - Miracle growth compost (MG) ...
GGCGGCCGGCGTGCGCGTCCCGCCGGCCGGGGTCTGGAGGGCGAGGGGGGCCGCGGGATCGAGCTGATGGCTGCCGATCCAGATGACGCCGCCCAGGAACAGGATGACGAGGGTGGGGATGCCCCACACGATCAGCTCGATCCGGCCCGAATAGACGAAATCCGGCCGATAGCGTGCCTTGCCGTTCGAGGAGCGGAACCACCAGGCGAACACCAGCGTGGCGGCGATGGTGGGGATCACGATGGCGAGCATGATCACCAGCGCGTCCATCATGATCAGCCGATCCTGCGAGCCCACAGGTCCCTGCGGGTCGAGCACTCCGGAGCAGCCGGAAAGCATCAGGAGGATTAATGAGGCGAGGGCCGGTCCGGCGAGCCGCCCGGTCCGGCGATCTTCAGGTCGCCTCGGACGCGCAGCCAGCCTCTGCCCCCGCCATGCCATCGGTTTCGCTTCCCCTTGTCTTGGGCGATGCGCAGGTCCCCGTCCCTGAACACGGCGAGGACGGTTGCTTAATGCGAGGGGGAGGGATGCGTTCCCTCGCTGGCTTCCCTTGGGGAAATCTCTTCGGGTGGAACATCCGAGAGGATCAGCCTCGCCCCGCGCTGATAGGTGAGCCAACGCCAGAACCATTGCACGCCGACCAGCACGCGCTTCTCGAAGCCGATCAGCAGATAGATATGGACGATCGCCCAGAGCAGCCAGGCGAACCAACCCTTCAGCCGCCACTTCCCGAAATCGAATATGGCGGCGCTGCGGCCGATCACCGCCGTGTTGCCCCGGTCATGGAAACGGAATGGCGCGAGCGCTTTTCCCTTCTCCAGCTGGCTCGCCAGCCCCCGCCCGAGATGCGCGCCCTGCTGCTCGGCGACTTGGGCCAGCGCGGGCAGCGGCTTGCCGTCTTCGCCGGGGAAGGAGGCGGTGTCCCCGAGCGCATAGACGTGGTGGAGCCCCTTCACCGACAGATCCGGGTTCACCGGAATGCGACCCTGCTTGTCGGTATCGACCTTGAGCCAGCCGCCCGCCGGCGAAGCCTTGACGCCCGCTGCCCAGATCACCGCATGGGCGCGGACCTTCTTGTCGCCGATCACCGCCCCCTGCGCGTTGATCTCATTGACCGTCTGGCCGGTGAGGATATGCACGCCGAGCCTTTCGAGCCGATGCCTGGCGTAGGCGGCGAGGCTTTCCGGAAAGCCGCTCAGCAGGCGCGGCCCCGCTTCGACAAGCATGATCGTCGCCGAGCGTGGGTCGATATTGCGGAAATCCCGGCGCAGCGTCCATCGGGCGAGCTCGGCGACCGCGCCGGCCATCTCCACGCCGGTCGGGCCGCCGCCGACGATCACGATGGTGGTGAGCGCGGCTTGCTCCTCCCGATCGGTACTGAGCTCGGCTCGCTCGAAGCCGAGCAGCACACGGGCGCGGATCGCGCGCGCATCCGTCAGGCTCTTCAGGCCCGGGGCCTCTTCGGCCCAGTCGTCATGGCCGAAATAATTCTCGGCCGATCCGGTGGCGATGACGAGCCGGTCGTAATCGACGCAGCCGCCGGCGGCGAGGCGCAGCTTCCGTTCATCGGTGTCGATCCCTGTCACCTCGCCCATGACGACTTTTTCGATATTAGAGTAGCGATGAAGGATGCGCCGGATCGGCTCGGCGATATCCGCCGGGGAGAGGGCGGCGGTGGCGACCTGATAGAGCAGCGGAATGAACAGGTGATAATTGTTCCGATCGACGATCGTCACCCGCACGCCGTAGCCGCCCAGCGCCTTGGCGCAGGCGAGCCCGCCGAATCCGGCGCCTACGATCACGATACGCGGCGGGTCAGTTTCGGAGCTTGCGGCGGATCGCGTCTCATGCGGCCGGGGAGGGGAGCTCGACATGCGCCCTCAACGAACCGCCCGGAGGATCGTTCTCGATAGTGGCGGAGAGGGTGAGAACCGAATAGAAGCTACAATATACTGATTTTTTAGAGTTTATTTCGACACTTCTCTACCGGAACCACGTTTTGCACCACGCGACTTGAACCTTCTCTCGAAAACATCAGCTAAGGAACCAGTTCCCCGGCGCCAAGGGGGGTAGCCGGGGCTTGGTGGGAGATCAATCGGGCAATCGTTTTCAGCCAGGTGCGGCTGCTGCCCCTTATACGGCAATGCCGTATAATATTCTTGACATTAAATACGGCATTGCCGTATAGGGTTTACATGCATGCGGTGATCGAGACCAATGCCTACCTCGCCGCTGCCAAGGGTGCAGGGATGTCAGCTGATGAGCAGGCCGCAGTGGTCGATCTCATCGCTGCCAACCCTGAGGCGGGCGATATCATGCCGGGCTGCGGCGGTGCACGGAAACTGCGCGTCGCCAAGCCAGGGACAGGCAAGTCCGGTGGGTATCGCATCATCACCTATTTTGGTGGCGAGGACATTCCCGTGTTCCTGCTCACCGTGTTCGGGAAGAATGAGAAGGCCAATCTGACGCAGGCGGAGCGCAATACGCTGGCCGCGCTGACGAAAATCCTTCGCGACACTCTGTCAAAGCCAAGGAGGGCTAAATGACGAAAGCAGCATTCGACAAGATCGCCGCCGGTCTGAACGATGCCATTGCCTACGCCGTCGGGGACAACAGCCGTGCCCGCGTAGCTTCGATCGATGTTAAAAAGGTACGTGCCGCGACCAGGAAATCGCAGGCCGAGTTCGCCTCAACGTTCCATCTGCCGATCGGTACAGTGCGTGACTGGGAACAGAACCGGCGCCAGCCGGATGCCCCTGCGCGCGTGCTGCTCTCCATGATCGAGGCGGACCCAATGGCGGTGGAACAGATCATCGCACGATCGGCGATGGCCTGACGGTTTTGGGCCGCTTGCTGACTGGCAGGTTTCGAAGAACGATCTGGGGATAGGTGCCGTTTGCGCACATTGATGCGAGGTGAAGCTTCCGCTGACATTGCGGCCGTTCGCCGGGCCGAAGCAGCTCCGTGGAAGCTGCCTTTCGTTCATTCAAACTTTCCTGCCGGACGCGCGGCGGGATTTGGGTCTCAACCGACCAGCCGGTATAGGGGGGCAGGCAAGTTTGCCGAACGTGGGGCAGGCTCCTGCGTCGCGCGGACTTCGTTCCGCGCGTCAAATTCGGGGCGCTAATCGATAGCTGGGGACATGGCATCTGCCACTGCGTTTCTCGCAGCCAGGTCCTGGAAAAAAACATGCTGGTCAGGCAGAGAGCGGCGGGGTGCGCAATGTAAGCGTTTGACTAGCGTGGCGGTCTGGAACATAATGGGCACAAACCAATTTGCACGCTGAGGCAGGAGCTGGGCTCGTGAAGGGAAAGCGGGGATCGGACAGTATGCCGCAGCAGGCGGTGCGGTCAAAGCGGACCGTCGTGGACTTGTTCTGCGGGGCCGGTGGGCTGTCCGAAGGCTTCCGGCAGGCCGGGTTTCAGGTACTCGCCGGCAGCGACAACGATCCCGACGCGATGGCGACCTACGCGGCGAACTTTCCGGAGGCCGCCGCGATCCTCGGCGATATTCGCGCCGACGAAACCAAGGCAAAGATTTTGGACGCCGCATGCCGAGCGGACGTCCTCGTCGGAGGGCCGCCCTGCCAGGCATTTTCTCAGGTGCGCAATCACAGCCGGGTGATCGAAGATCCCCGCAATTCGCTTTATCGGGAATTCGTCGCCACGCTGCGGCATGCTCTGCCGCCCGCTTTCCTGATGGAGAACGTCACTGGCATGGACCAGATGGGCGTACGCGAGCAAATCCTCGCCGACCTATCGCTCGATGGCGAATACGAGGTCCAGGCGCAGGTTGTCGACGCAGCCGATTTTGGCGTGCCGCAAACGCGCAAACGGCTGCTCTTCGCCGGCATACGGCGTGGTGCGGGGATGGCCTCGATCTCGGCGGCTCCGGCGCTGTCGATGCCGTGGTTCTTGCCCGGTTTACCGGCGACCGGCGGCCCCGCTATCAGCTCGTAACGCAGCAGAACCTAATGAGCATGCGGCTGGCCGAGGCGCTGGCTGATCCAAATAACCTCACGGCGGTCACGGCCGCCCAGGCCATATCGGACCTTGCCGGCCTCGCCGTCGGCAACCGGCGGGACGCCATGGACTGGGACGAAATCGCCGAGCCCCAAAGTGCTTATCAGCGCATGATGCGAGTGGACGCGCGCGCTTCGATGCATAATGTACAAGTGCCCCGGATCAATGCCGACACCGCCATGCGGCTCAAGGGCATCCCGCAAGGCGGCAATCACCGAGACCTGCAGGAAGAGCTTCTCGGCCGCTATCTGACTGGCCAGCGTTGGGGCCAGGACAATGGCTCGGGGCGTCTGTCGCGTAAACACTTCTATGCCTACCGCCGCCTGCATCCCGATCTGTGGGCATGGACGCTCAACACGAAGGCGGACTGCGTCTACTATTACGAGACCGCGCGGGCTCTGTCGGTGCGCGAACTGGCGCGGCTGCAATCGTTTCCTGACCGCTTCCTCTTCACCGCCGATCCGCGCCGGGGCGCGCTCGAAGGGCGCCATGATGGCGGGCCGGCCCATTCGCGCTATCGGCAAGTCGGCAATGCCGTTCCGCCGCTTCTGGCCAAAAGTGTGGCGCAAAAGCTCTTGAATGCGTTTAATACCGTCAGCGAAGCGGAGGGGATTCGCGCCGAGGCGGGGTAATTGAATGGAAGAAGGGCTGTTCCCCCAGACGGAGCAGAGCGCGGTCGAGGAACAGAAAGCCGTCGACCGGGCGTTCGGAGCCGAAAACCGCAACCGGCTGATAGACCGCTACTTCGATCAACTACCCAGTCCGGATGTTGTCCCTGCCGATGCTTGGCGGCACGTCTATCGGCTGCTGCTCTAGTCCGATCCCACGACCGGCCTTGCCCATTGCTACGAAAGCGACAAATCGCAGCCGGGCAAGCCGTGGTACCTGCGCTCGCTTGCCTTCCACGATTGGGCTGCACCCAGCTGGGCGTGGAACCCGGGGAGCTGGGCACGAGATCGACTGGCTCTTCGTCAAGGCTTGCGGAGACCTCGCTAACGCCATGCTGCGCAAGGAGGCCCAGCTTGCTAAGGCCGCTGCTAGCCAGCGCGCGCCCTATGCAGACCGCGGCTTTCCGGAGCCCGGCGCCGATCCCGAGCTGGCCGCGATCATCGAGGACGTCCTCAAGCCCTATCTGACGCAAGATCCTAATGAGGAAGACTGGCGGACGGTCACGCAACGGGTCCGGCAATTCCTCGCAGTGCAGAACAAGCGCAAGAACTTGGTCGGCGAAGGATTCGAGGATGTCCTTGCCCAAATCGTCCGGCGCGCTTGCGGCGGCCAGTAAGGCTCCGTGCTCACCCGCAGCCTGCTCTACGAGATCCCCGGCTTCAACCGGGCGCGGCAGGGCATGAAGGAGAATAAGGTAGACTTGGCGATCGTGCGTCCAACGATGCGCACGATCGTCACGGCCAAGTGGAGCGTGCGCGCCGACCGCGAGAAGCAGTTCCCCACCGCATACGACGAATACATCAACGCCGAATCCGAAGGAAAGAAGTTCCAGTACGTCTTCGTCACCAACGAATTCGATCCTGCCCGGCTCATGCGCGCCTGCGAGAACTCCACCGCAACAGCCCGATGTTTGACCATGTGATTCACATCAGCACCGGCGCCGTCCGGGCGGCCTATGGCGATGCCGGAGCGGCCAGAGGCTCCGGCTCTTGGCAGCGCGTGCTCGGCCATATCGAAAGCGGAAGGCTCATCAGCCTGGAGCAGTGGCTGACGAACCTGGCCAAGCAATGAGCCGATAGGCGAAGCTGGCCGCGCGATGGACACGATACCGCCAGCTAGGCGCAGCGCGAATATGCGGGCGATCAAAGGGAAGGACACCAAGCCGGAGATGGTGGTTCGCAAGGCGCTGCGCGCCTTGGGCGAGACGGGTTACCGGCTGCACCGCAAGGACTTGCCGGGACGGCCCGACATCGCCTTCATTGGCCGCAAGAAGGCGATCTTCGTTCACGGTTGCTTTTGGCACGGTCATGATTGCAAGGCGGGCGTCCGGCGGCCCAAGTCGCGCCAGGATTACTGGCTTCCGAAAATCGCAGGCAATCAGGCGCGTGACATGCGGCATCAGCAAGCGCTAGCGTATCGGGGCTGGGACGTTCTCGTGCTGTGGGACTGCGAGGTTAAGAAGCCCGGTCTACCCGCAATTCTGGCCGCGTTCCTGCGGACAGAAACGTGACGGCTACCTGCCCGCTTGCTGATAGGCCGCTTTCCGGTGGGGTGATGTTCCAAGCTGACATTCGGGCGCGCTAACAGTCGAGTCCGCCGTCGCCGACATAGCCGTCATGCCACTTCTCGATTGCTGTTCCTACTCGGGTCGCGCTGAGCCGGGCGAAGGCTATGCTGCGCCTGCGGCAGCGCCGTCCGGCGACCAAGGATCTCGCTGGTTGCGCGCTGGGATCATGCCGGGTCGCTGGACGAAGACAATGTCCCTGATCCGTTGATCACGCGCCACGAGCGCCGATCGCAGCGTATCGTAGCGTTCCGCGTGAGGCACATTGCTGTCGTCATAGATGTAGACGACCGTGCGATCCCAGTTTCGGATATCGGTGAAATAGAGCCCGAGATCGCCGGCAACTTCCTCCTCGATGCGAGAGAAATCGCCGGAGCTGCGTGCAATCTTCACCTCGACAATGGTCTTGAGGCCGCGGATGCCGAAATCGAATCGGGGCTGCTTCTGCCCGAAGCCAGGGAGATATTGCTCATCAACCAGATGCTCGCCGAAGCGCGGCTCGAGCACAGCCCAGAGAAATGCCTGAACATGCGCCTCCGAATCTATCAGCCAGCGCGCTGGTCCAATGCCGCTGCGATTGGGCTTCGCATCCCAAACCCATCGCCGAAAGGCGGATTGCGTCGCCTCCAGCATCGCCACCAAGCTGCTATAGTCGGGCACCAACTCGGCGGACATCCGCCTGACCAGCAGGTCGAGCGCCGCCAGCCAGATCGCCGCACGTTCGAGTTCGCCCTGTGCCGGATTGGCGGAGGAGAGCAACGCTGCCATCAGATCTTGGCGCCGTTCCGCCGCAATAGGTGGAACCGTGCCGAAGGCACCCGGCCAACACTGGCGGAGCACCAAGTCGGTCGCCATTGCATCGGCCGAGCCTTGCGGAACGGCACGCAGCCGCCCCGCGCCATCGAGCAGATCGGCCGCCAGCTGCCTCGCCCGGTTCGACCAGGCATTGGGCGCCACATTCTCGTTCGCGATGTCGAGAAGCCATTTGCGCCGCTCGCCGTCGAGGCCATCGGTATCGCCTGCCGCGGCGATGCCGGTCGCGATGCCGAGCAGGGCGAGATCATCCGGCCCCAGTTGGTCGCGCCCGGCCCTGGCGCGCCCCCGCAGGCGATCGACGGCCCGAATGAAGGCGGCGCCATCGAAGCTCGTGCCGCCCGCCGCTAGATACCCCGCATGGGCCAGCGCCGGGATGCCGCCATAATCGAGATCGCCCGAGCCCGGGGCAGTCGCGAAGAGCGGCCCACGATCCGGCAGGATGGCTTGGGCGAAGCCGATCGAGGTCTCCGAGGCCAGCGGCAACGAGCCGGACACCACGGCCTGGAGCGCCGCGAGCTTAGCCTCGAGGATCTCGGCCGCGTTCAGAGGAACCACATCCTGCTGCGCAGCGGCCCGGCGGTCAAGAACGTGCTGTTCCAATTCGGCACCGACCGGAGATTTCCGAGCGCATTGGCGATGAGGCGTGAATAGGTGATCGAGACAGGCTCGATTGCCGGGAAATAGCTCCGCCAGGGATAGGAGAAGCTGTAGACCTGCCGTGTTAGGTAGGTCAGGTCGCGGAAGTCGGACTCGGGATGGAGGGTCAGCCGCAGCGGTCGCGGCAAACCCTGTTCGCTCGTCTTGACCTCCTTCGATCCGGTCAGCTGCAGGAGCACGGACCGCTCGTCGAGCTGAAGGCAGATGCCGCGCAGCGGAACGCCGACACCTTTCAGGAGGCGCCGCCTGTCGGCGTAATAGGTAGCGCCTTCCTGTGACGGGTCGAACAGCGCGAAATCATGGAAGCGCGAAATGTCGAGAAAGGCGAACTCAACCTCGTGCTCGCCCTTCAGCAATTCCTGGACCAGCTGCTTGATCGCGTCGATCTCGACATGCTTGAGCGGCTTGTAGACATGGAAGACGAGGCGCACGCGGTCGCGCGGCTGCCAGTTGTTTTCCTTGCGCACCGTGTCGATCGTGGTCTTGAGACTGGCGAGCAGTGCATCGGCGTAATTCTCGAACTCGACCTCGCGGGTCTGACCCCAGACGAGATAGCGCCCATCGCCTTGGAAAACGGTGGTGATGCCCACGAACCGCGACTTGGGTCCGAAGCGGCCTTCGCTGACCTCGGTATAGCCCAGCCCTACGACCAGCTCGTGCGTTGCCGGCATCCGCGTCGATATGACGAAAGGTGACCCGCCCAGCTTCGCATAGACGGCGAGCGCGAGATTGTTCGCCATATAGGCCAGGTTGGACGGCTGCATGTCGGCGGTTTCGGCCTGCACGCTCTGCACCGGAACCCCGACCGCCATGAACGCTGCCTTGGCCGCGAAATAGGGATTGTGGTCGTTCCGCAGCTGCTTGAAGTCGGCCCGAATCTGCACAAGCGCAAGGTCGGGCGTCTCGGGGAGCCGGGCCAGCAACCGCTGGATCGCCTCGCGATACGCCTCGGGCGTCGGCTCGGCGAGCTCCTCGAATTCGAACTGGACCCGCGACAAGCGGAGCTTGCCAATCAGCCCGCCGCGGAAAGGGTTTTCGGGGACCTTGCTGCGCCCCCGCATGGCATCCTGCCACGCATCTTCGGCAACCCCGTCCCTGAGAGTCCTGGCGAGCTGGTCGATCCGGCCCCGAAAGCGCGACTCGCAGATGATCGCAACGAGCGGTTCGTTGCGCTCATGCTGCATATATTTGTACGGACCGTGCTGCTTCACGCCCACGTCCGGATAGGCGCCCTCTCGCGTCCTTGCGCGCCGAACAGGAAGCCGGGCCGATCAGTCGAAATGAGCGGCGGGAAGAGGTTGCTTCCCCGCTGCAGAAGCGCTCCGACCTCGATCGCCATTCCCGCGATGCGGATCGTCTCGAGATGGCCGGCGACGCCGCCATGGACCTCGCGGATTTTCGCCAGCTTGTCGTTCGCGGTCGAGAAAGGCGCGCGACGCTTGCGCAAACCATCCATGATCTTCGGCGCATCTCGTGGATAGAAATGCCGGATCAGCGCATCGAGATTCTCCAGCCGCGGCTCCAGCGTGACGCTGTCCGCGGCGACGAACTCCTCGCCGGTGAAGTCGTTGAGCTGAAGCTTGCCGCCATCGACGCCCACGACCCTGCCGAGCGTTTCCAGCCTCGCCAGCACGTTGTCCTGGCCGCTATCGGCGCGGACGCAGACATATCGGCCGATAGGATCGAACCGATCGCGCAGCAACTCGCCCACCGAAATCTCGAGCTCGTTCGATGTACTGACGTCGAGCATCAGCGCCAGATAGGGCTCGGCTCCTTGATGCGGCGCGCCGAGCACGCGCAGGTCGAAGCTGTGACGGACAAAGACATCGAGACCCTCGGTCTCCGCCAGACCTTGGTCGCGGACCGCCGCCGAGAGCAAGGAGGCCTTGCGGTTGCCCCAGCACTGGAGCGGGCGCGCGCGCCTCAGGATCGTCCGACGCGGCGCAAGCCAGTCGAGCAGCGCGTAATTGACGGCCTTGCCGAGGAGCGCGAGATGATCCTGCGTCTTGATCCTGACGGGTGTGCCGAGTGGCGCGGCGCCGTCCGTCATCGGAATGTCGTAGATCGCCGCATCCCGCGCGTCATAGCGGAACGCATGGGTCGCCTGATGCGCCTTCATGATAGCATCCGTTCCTGATATGTCCAAGCCGGCATCAAGTGTTGATGGCGCTCCCCGGATTATCGCTATTTTCAACCCGCATAGGCTCCGAAAAACCTAGGTCATGCACTGTGGCTTCGGTCAGGGTGACCGCCTGGTTGCGTGCGTTCGCGGAGATGGCACTGTGTAGGCGGTGCGCCGAGGGCATGAGAAGAAGTAATGATGCGCTGCTGGTTTCCTGTTCGGTTCATCCTAACGGTCGCCATGCTTCTCAAAAAGGGAGCTTTCCGCGACGACGAACAAGAAATGCATTGGCCGAAATGCCTATTAGGCTCCATCTTCGGAATTCATCGAGGGGGTTTCTGATGGACTTTTCTAAGCTTGGTAGCGCGAAAAAAACGCAGGCGCCAACGGATCCGATTCGGATCTTCGAGACGCTGCCGAGCCTGTCCGGGACGTTTAACGATCTATGGCGTGGCCAGGACAAGGCGCTCACTGAATGGCATGTCGCCCGGGGCAGGCAGGACGTTCTGGTCTCGCTCAACACGGGCGCCGGCAAAACGATCGTCGGGCTTCTAATAGCGCAGAGCCTCATCAATGAGGGTTTGCAGAACGTTCTCTATGTCTGTTCGACAATCGATCTAGTGCGGCAGACTTCGGAGGAAGCCGATCGCATCGGCATCGATCATTCGACCCGCGTCCGGAAGGGATTTTCGAACGACCTGTTCGAGACCGGCAAGGCGTTCTGCATCACCACCTATGCGGCGCTGTTCAACGGTCATAGCGCGCTGCGCAATCGATTCTTTCCGCAGGCGATCATCTTCGACGATGCACATGTCGCCGAGAGCCTCCTGCGCGACGCGTTCACGCTGCGCGTCGACGTCTATGACCATGAGGAATTGTTCAAGGAGATCGCCGAGCTGTTCAAGCCGCATTTCCAGGAACTCGGCATCGCCGGCCGGTTCCGCGACGCGCTCGACCTGTCGCGGCATTCGACCGCATTCGTGGCGCCGCACGGCCTCTACGAGCGCAGCGAACGCCTGCTCGAGATCCTGCTGCGGCACGGGGTCAAGGACCATGACGAGCTGACCTATCCGTTCGCATGGATCGAGGACCGGATCAATGCATGCGCCGCGGTGTTCACGCGCGGCGCGTTCGAGCTGACGCCGCCTTTCCTGCCGTCGCTCGCGCTCGACATGTTCCAGCAGAAGGTTAGGCGCGTCTATCTCTCAGCAACGCTGCAGAGCCAGACCGATTTCATCCGTGCGTTCGGCCGCAAGCCCGACGTCACGGTCACGCCGTCTAACGATGCCGGCAACGGCGAGCGTCTCATCATCAGCGGCCACAAGGTCAAGAACGGCTTCGGCCCCGATTTCGCGGAAAAGCTGGTCGAGACGCAGAAGGTCGTGATCGCGGTGCCCGATTACGAGCGCGCCAAAGCATGGGCGAAGGTCGCCGAGCCACCGGCGCGGGAGGATTTCTCCGAGCAGCTTAATGAATTCCGCAAGGCCGACGAGGGTGCCTTCACGCTGGTGTCGCGCGTCGACGGCATCGACCTGCCGCACGACACCTGCCGGATCATGATCATGGAGGGTCTGCCGTCGGGAACCTCGCTGCTGGAGCGCTACCAATGGGAATTCCTGCGGATGAACAACGTCCATGCCGTGCGCGTCGCCAACCGGCTCGCGCAACTGTTCGGGCGGATTAACCGCGGCCGTAACGACTATGGCGCGTTCCTCGTCCAAGGCGATGATCTCGACAAATGGCTCGGCAATGACCGCAACCTCGCGCTACTACCGCCGCTCCTACAGAAGCAGGTGCTGATCGGGCGCGAGGTGCAGGAGGCGTTCGGCATCGACAGCCGCAAACAGGCCATTGCGCTGATCGAGCGCGTGCTGGGGCGCGACGAAGGCTGGCTCGATTATTACCAGCGCGAAGTGAAGCTCGCCGAACTCGACCAGGACCAGCTTGCCCGGCACAATGCGGCCGAGCCCTTCATGGTGGCGGCGGCGCTGAGCGAAGCCAAATATGCCGCGGCAATGTGGCACGACGATCCGACGAGCGCCCGGCGCGAGCTGGAGAAGACCGTCGACACCACGGCGCAGCACGACACGCCGCTCGGCGGATGGCATGCGCTGTGGCTCGGCGCTGCGTTCGAGCGCGAGGGCGACAAGGAAGCGGCGCGGGCCGCCTATGGACATGCCATGCGGCGGCTTGGCAACGGCATGACGCTGCCGCGGCCGATGCCAAGCGCCGGCGACAAGACGATTCCAGAGATGAATGCGTTCGGGCGCTCTCTGCAGGGCCTGCTGCGCTACAACCACGGCAACAAGTTCGAAGCGGAGGTGGAGAAGCTCGCGCAAACGCTTGCGCTGATCGATCATGGCGATCCTAGGCAGGCGGAAGCGGGCGTCCGCGCGCTCGGCGAGCTGCTCGGCTTCACCGCGACGAGGCCCGACAATGACGGAGACACCGGACCCGACGTGCTGTGGCGCGACGATTCCAAGCCGCGCCAGCTAGGGTTCGAGCTGAAGACCGACAAGAACGACCCGGCGACCTATTTCAAGAAGGACATCTCGCAAGGGCATGACCATCTCGAATGGATGGCGCAGACTTATCCCGATTACGCCGTCCTCGGCCTCGCCTTCGTCGGCCCGGGCGGCAAGGCGCATGGCCAGGCCAATCCCTCGGCCGACATGAGCTTGTGCCTGCCGTCGGCGTTGGCGGCGCTGCGCGAAGAGCTGCTGGCGCTGATCGAGGATCTGCGCAAACACACGCCGATGGAACGGCTGATCGCGATCAGCAAGGAAACGGAAGGTGATCGCTGGGACATCGAGGCCATTTTCAAGCGCCTCAATCCAATACCCATGAGCAAATGAAACCACATTATTAGCTCGCGCCCGTCTGCGATAGGATGTCGTTCAGGGAGATCAGCATTGCCTTTGAACTTCTCGGACATTCCCGAAGTGGTGATCGACTATGTTCGCGAGCGGTTCGCCGTGGCAAATGCCAAGGTCACGCGCACGCTAGAAACCCAGCCGTCGATGTATGAGGAAACGCTCGATCATCTGCTGGTGATGGAGCTGACCGCCTCGCCGCCTGTTTTCTTCGCGGCTGAGCAAATCGGACTTTCGATCGAAAGCCATTGCCTGGGCAGCCGGTGGATGTATGGGCGCTGGGAGATCGCCGACATCGCGTTCTTCATCACCCTGCGCCAGCGCGGGCGTCTCGAGGCGCGCAAGGTGGCGCTGCTTCAGACCAAGCGGCTCTACTCCAAGGAAATCGACGTCGCCGAGCTGGAAGATGCCGATTACCGGATCGGGATCGGGCGGCTTGCCGACCGCATCGATCCCCAAGTGCCCTTGTCGCAGCCGCGATGGTTCAGCTTCGATGCCGATAGCGTCTATGGCGCCATGCGCGCCGGTCACGAACAGGTCCAGCGGATCGACGCTATATGGGAGAGCGCGACCTGCCGGTCTATTACGGCCTCTATAACCCGCCTGTACTGCCCTTTCGCGCCGCCTATCCGCAAGCGCCCGATGCGGCGCCGCATCCGAACGAGATCGGCTGCCGGGTCATTCCGGCACCCACGGTTCATGCGGCGCTCGACGCGCTGCCGTTCGGGCAGCACCCGAGCTTCCGGGACCTGACGCTCGCGGCACCGTTCGGCGGCGGGACGAACGGTCGCGCCACGGCTGGCGGATCGAGACGTTCATCGCCGACGAAGTGCTGCGCTGCCGGCAAGGCTCGCTGTTCGACCAGCCGCGCGATCCCAACTTGCAGGCGCTGCTCTATGGGCGCTCGGCCCCGATCGCCGCCGCGATCTCGATAACGATCGATTTCGGGAGCGGCTCGGCGGACTAGCAGACCGTGGGGTCAAGAGTGCACAGCGTGAGCCTAACGACCGCTATCCGTTGTCACGCCTCAAAACCCGTCGCTCCGGATCGTCCAACAATGCGGCCGTTCAGGTGACATCCGACCGGCGTCCGCTTTCGGGTTCGCTCAACAGATATTTGAATGTCCGCAATTGGGGCGCAAAGCCGACCTCAGGGATATCAAGACGTTCCGCAAACATGCTTCTGGTGAGAGTGACCAGCCTTAGACCATCGATGGCCGCATCGCGAAGGGCGCTCCGGAGCAATAGCAGGCCCATGCTTCCATAAGGTCTGCACGTTTTCGCAGCGCCTGATTTCTCCGATAGGCCCGCTCTGCCTTCGAACCGACGACATGGGCCAACGCCATTTCGATCGTCTCTTGTTCGAATTCCGTAAGCTCTCGCCCAGTCGCGAAACGACGATCTGAAACCATGTACGGTGATCGCGCCATATTGCATCCGCCTTAGGAGCATCAGCATCGACATATTGGAAAGGGGACCACCCTTCGGCCCTTCAAAGACGTAATCATCAGGTTGAGCATCGCCCGTTCGCCTGGCATCAAGAACAGCGCTGGCAGCCTCGCTGAGAGGCACCATGTGGAACGTGCCGCTCTTGGTACGCGAAGAGGAAATCTTCCATACCCGCTTATCGCGATCGATCTCCCGCCAGGTCATGCCGATGGTTTCGTTCGAACGCGAAGTCTGCCATGGCCCCGAAAGGCAAGCGGCATGATGCTTAACCGCCGCCCTGCCTTTCTTGGGTAGAATGAATTCCAGATGCCCCTTCCAGCGAGCCGGATTCTCGCCGTGTCGATGTCCCAAAACCTTGGCTGCATCCAGTATCCGCTCGATGCGGCTCCGCACACGAGACGCAGTCTCGGGGATCTTCAGCCAAATGGGTTGCAGCACCTTCAGGACATCATCGGTCGATATTTCGTCGACAGACATATCTGTCAGAAGGGCCGCATGTGCCGCGAGTGTCGAACGCCACTGTTTGCGATGCTTCTCGTTTCGGAAACCGCCTTCGATGCCGTTGATCAAATCCGTTGAAAAATGACCGAAACTCATACCCCGAGGCTGTCCACTATCGTTGGCAATCAATCTCTCGGCGATGGGATCACGTCCTGCCTCGAATGCCAGCTTCGCTTTCCGCGCCAGGGTACGAGCTTGTGCTAACGAAACAATGTCTATCGCACCCAACCCCATTTCCCTGCGCCGGCCACTTCTTACACTGACGAAAATCCATGACCGGGCACCGGTGGATCGCACCCGTAAATAGAGGCCGGCCCCGTCCGCGTGCATTCCTGATTCGGTAATACGTTTCACATCGCAGGCACGAAGCCTACGGCTAGGTCGAGACACTGGCTTCCTCCCGGCACAGCCAGGGAGCCGCGCATGCGAATTGAACCTCTCTTACGGCGCCCATCATGCCGGCACAACATTCATTCCATATGCGTTATGAATCTGGCGATATCAGTCTTTTCGCTTAGGAGATCGCTCTCCGAAAGCATCTCGAAAGTCCGCAAAGTGGGGACGGAATTAGGACCAACACATCGGTCCTAATTCATCACCTCATTGTTATGCCGAAACGATAGCATGAGATTCACGAAGATGGTTATAAATCAAAGGTTTGACGGATCAGTTCGAATCCCAAACGGGCCTTCCAAATTGATCGGTAAGTTATTGATTTTATTGAATTTTTATCGACTGGCGGAGAGGGTGGGATTCGAACCCACGGTGAGCTTGCACCCACAACGGTTTTCGAGACCGTCCCAATCGACCACTCTGGCACCTCTCCGCATGACAGGCGAGCGGCGCGCGGGGTGGCGCGCCGGGGTCGTGAGGCGGGGGCCTTAGCGGGCCGCGCGGCGCTTGCCAAGGGTATCGCGCTTGCCTCGCCGCGCCGGCGCCCTAGATAGGGAGACGATGAGCGAATCCAGCATCCCCGCCTCGCGCCCCGAACGCCTGACCCCGCCCGCCGCCGTGCTCGCCGCGCCCGGCGTGGTCCACGCCCGCTTCTCGGTGGGCGACGTGGTGCGCCACCGCCTGCTCGATTTCCGGGGTGTGGTGTTCGACATCGATCCCGTCTTCGCCAACACCGAGGAATGGTATGAGGCGATTCCGGAAGGGATCCGCCCCGCCAAGGAGCAGCCCTTCTACCATCTGCTCGCAGAGGCGGCCGATTCCAGCTACATCGCCTATGTCAGCCAACAGAATCTGGTGGCCGACAGGAGCGAGGAGCCGGTGGAGCATCCGGCGCTGGACGGGCTGTTCGACGCCTTCGTGGACGGCCGCTACCGGCTGCGGCGCGAACATCGCCATTGAGGGCGGAAAAACCGCCCTTCCCGATTGACAGGTTGAACCGAATCCCCTAGCGGACCGGCTTTCCGCGCGGGGCCGTGGGGCACCCGCCTCCTTTCGCGCGCGGCCAGTTTCGAGCTAGAACAAGAGAGAGCCATGTTCGCTATCGTGCGCACGGGCGGCAAGCAGTATCGCGTCGCCGCCGGAGACAAGATCGTCGTCGAAAAGCTCGCCGGCGAGGCCGGTGACACCGTGACGCTCGGCGACGTGCTGTTCGCCGGCGCGGACGGCGAGGCGAAGGCGACCGACGGCCTCTCCGTCTCGGCGAAGATCGTCGCCCAGGCGAAGGGCGAGAAGGTCATCGTCTTCAAGAAGCGGCGCCGCCATAATTATCGCCGCCGCAACGGCCATCGTCAGCAGCACACCATCCTCGAGATCCTCTCGGTCGGTGGCGAGCAGAAGAAGGCGAAGGCCGCCAAGGCCAGGAAGAGCGAGGCGGGCGAACCCGCCGCCGCCGAGGCCTGAGCGACACGGCAAAGCCCAAGGAGTAACGGACAATGGCACACAAGAAAGCAGGCGGCTCCTCGCGCAACGGGCGCGATTCGGCCGGCCGCCGCCTCGGCGTCAAGAAGTTCGGCGGTCAGGACGTGATCGGCGGCAACATCATTATCCGTCAGCGTGGGACCAAGGTCTATCCCGGCGCGAATGTCGGCATGGGCAAGGATCACACGCTTTTCGCGCTTATCGCGGGTCGCGTGCGATTCCACGCGGGCAAACTCGGCCGCAAATATGTGTCGGTCGACGCGATGGCCGAAGCGGCGGAATAACGGACGACGAGAAGGGTCGTCCGGGAACGGGCGACCCCAGGCACCGACGAGCGGTGCCGCGAGGGAGACGGGTCGCCCCGGCTCCCTTATTTTTTGCTCTCCCTCGAAATTAACTGTCGCCGGCGCGTAACCCTTCGGGCCTAGACGCGTTGTGCCGACCGAGTGGAGAGGCACGGGATTCATGTTTGCGAGAACCGATCGGCTGCTGTTGCGGCCGGGCTGGCGCGAGGATGCGCCGGCATTGTTCGCGGCCCTTTCGGATGAAGCCGTGATCGACAAGCTGCCGGGAACGCCCTGGCCTTATTCGCTGGAGGATGCGGAAGCGTTCCTGGCGCGCGATCGCGACGCCGATGAACTGCCGGAACTGCTGATCTTCGCGCGCACGCGCGGCCAGCCGAGGCTGGTCGGCGGCGTGGCTTTGCGCGAGGCGGGCGAGGACGGCGCCGAGCTCGATTACTGGATCGCGCGGCCCTGCTGGGGCTTGGGTTTCGCCACCGAAGCGGGCGAGGCGGTGATCGGGATGGCGCGCGAGGGGCTGCGGCTCAAGACGCTTACTTCCGGCCATTTCCCCGATAATCCCGCCTCGGGCCGGGTGCTCGAGAAGCTTGGTTTCGCGCGCACCGGCGAGGTGCAGCAGCGCTGGAGCGCCGTGCGCAACCATGCAGTTGACTGCATGATGTACGCGCACGCGGCGTAAGGCGGGCAGGGGTGGCGTTGGCGGCCGATTCGGGCTAAACGCGCCGCCTTTCCGCCCCGTCGCCCCGGATCGCATCCGGGCTCCGTTCGCATCCGCGCCCAGCGGTGCTGTTCGGATGCAGGCTATCGCCGGCATGACGGATGTGATTTGTGAGCCCCCATGCACTTTCTCGATCAGGCCAAGATATTCATCCGTTCCGGCGCGGGCGGCCCCGGCGCGGTCAGCTTCCGGCGCGAGAAGTTCATCGAATATGGCGGGCCGGACGGCGGCAACGGCGGCAAGGGCGGCGATATCGTGTTCGAGGCGGTGCCCGGCCTCAATACGCTGATCGACTTCCGCTACACCCAGCATTTCAGGGCGCCGCGCGGCAAGGGCGGCGCGGGCGCGAACCGGACAGGCGCGGCGGGCGAGGATCTGGTCATCCAGGTGCCGGTCGGAACGCTGGTGCTGGACGAGGATCGCGAGACGGTGCTGGCCGACTTCACCGTCGCCGGCCAGCGGCAGGTATTCCTGCGCGGCGGCGACGGCGGCCGCGGCAATATGAGCTACAAGAGCTCCACCAATCGCGCGCCGCGCCAGCATCAGCCGGGCTGGCCGGGCGAGGAGATGTGGGTGTGGCTCCGCCTCAAGCTGCTCGCCGACGCCGGGCTTGTGGGGCTGCCCAACGCCGGCAAATCCACATTCATCAACGCCGTTACCAACGCCAAGGCCAAGGTGGGTGATTATCCCTTCACCACCGTGCGGCCCCAGCTCGGCGTGGTCAGCCACCGCGACCGCGAGTTCGTGCTGGCTGACATCCCCGGGCTGATCGAGGGCGCGGCGGAAGGAGCCGGCATCGGCGACCGCTTCCTCGGCCATATCGAGCGCTGCCGGGTACTGCTCCACCTGGTCGACGCTACCGGCGACGATCCGGTGGAGACCTACCATGTCGTGCGCGGCGAGCTCGCGAGCTACGGCGCGGGGCTGGACGACAAGCCCGAGGTGCTGGCGCTCAACAAGATCGACGCGATCGACGATGAACGGCGCGCCGAACTGATGGCGGCGCTGGAGGAAGCGAGCGGCGAACGCCCGCTGCCCCTTTCGGGCGCGACCGGCGAAGGGCTGGGATCGGTGCTCGATCGGCTGGTCGAGGCGATCGGCCCGCTTCCCACCAGCGCCCAGCCGAGCGACGAAGGCGAAGAAGCGCCCTGGTCCCCATTGTGAGGCGGAGCGCTTCCGCCTAAGCCGTCGGTTCCGCTGCCAACTCCCGATTCAAGGCGTGCCACAAGAGCGATGACCCGCGCCGATCGTTTCGCCCCCGCCCATTGCCCCGTGCTGGTCGTCAAGATCGGCTCGGCGCTGCTGGTCGACGCGGCCGGGCAGGTGCGGCGCGCATGGCTCGAGGGCGTGGTGGAGGACATCGCCGCCGCGCGCGCGGGCGGACAGCGGATCATCATCGTCTCCTCGGGCGCGATCGCGCTCGGCGCACGGCGGCTGGGCCTGCCCCAGGGCGGCCGCGCCAGCCTGGAGGACGCGCAGGCCGCCGCCGCCACCGGCCAGATCGCGCTATCCCAATGCTGGGCGGAGCTGCTGGGCGACCATGGCCTCACCGCCGCGCAGATGCTGCTGACGCTGGACGATCTCGAGGACCGACGGCGTTATCTCAACGCCTCGGCCACTTTCGCCCGACTGCTGGCGCTCGGCGTCGTCCCCGTCGTCAACGAGAACGACACGGTGGCGACCGCGGAAATCCGCTTCGGCGACAATGATCGGCTCGCCGCGCGCGTGGCGCAGGCGGCGGCCGCTTCCGGCGTGATCCTGCTTTCCGACGTGGACGGGCTCTACACCGCCAACCCGCAGAGTGATCCTTCCGCCACGTTGATCGAGGAGGTGGCGACGCTCGACGAGGCCGTGATGGCGATGGCGGATAGCGGCTCCGCTTCCGGCATGGGATCGGGCGGCATGGTCGCAAAGCTGCTCGCGGCGCGCATCGCGCACGCGGCGGGCGCGCACCTCGCCATCGCGAGCGGGCGGCGCGCGCATCCGCTCGCCGCTTTCCTGGCGAACGGGCGGGGCACCATCTTCCCTGCGCGCGGCGGCAGCGGCGCCCGCAAAGCGTGGCTCGCCGGCCGGCTCACCGCGCGCGGACGCGTGCTGATCGACGCCGGCGCGGTGAAAGCGCTGAGCGGCGGGGCCAGCCTGCTCCCGGCGGGCGCGACCGCCATCGAGGGCGGCTTCGCGCGCGGCGAGGTGCTCGACATCGCCGGGCCGGACGGTCGCACCGTCGCGCGCGGCCTCGCCGAATACGACGCCGAGGAAGCTCGAAAGGTGGTCGGCAGGCGCAGTGCCGAGCTGGCCGAAGTGCTGGGCCATGCCCCGCGCGCCGCGCTCGTCCACCGCGATCATATGGTGCTGTTGTGAGAAACCGTTACCGCACACTCGCCATCACGGGGGGAACTGGCTTCGTCGGGCGGCATGTGATCGACGCGGCGCTGGCGCAGGGGCATCTGGTGCGCGCGCTCAGCCGTTCGCCGCGGCCGCCGCGATCCGGCGTGCAGTGGGTCTATGGCTCGCTGGAGAAGCCGGCCGCGCTCGATCAGCTTGTCGAGGGCGCGGACGCGGTGCTCCATGTCGCGGGCGTGGTCAACGCGCCCGATCGCGCGGGCTTCGCCGCCGGCAATGTCGAGGGCACGCTCGGTGTCGTGAACGCGGCGCGCGGGGCCGGCATCCGACGCTTCATCCATGTCTCCTCGCTCGCCGCGCGCGAGCCGAAGCTCTCCGACTATGGCTGGTCCAAGGCGCGCGCCGAGATCATCGTCGCCGCTTCCGCGCTCGACTGGACGATCGTGCGCCCGCCCGCCGTGTTCGGCCCCGGCGACCGCGAGATGCTGGAGCTGTTCCGCGCCGCCGCCAAGGGGCTGGTGCCGCTGCCGCCCGGCGGTCGCCTTTCGGTTATCGCGGCGCAGGATTTGGCGCGCCTGCTGCTCGCGGTGCTGCCGGACGACAACAGCCTCGCCGAAATCTACGAGCCCGACGACGGCAAGCCCGGCGGCTGGAGCCATATCGAGTTCGCCCAGGCGATCGGCCACGCCGTCGGCCGCAGGGTGCGGCCGCAGCCGATCCCCGCCTGGGCTATGCGCGCGGGCGCGAAGCTGGACGCCGTGCTGCGCGGTCCCAACGCCAAGCTCACGCCCGATCGTGTGCGCTATTTCCTGCACGAGAATTGGGTGGCCAACCCCGATTTCCGCCCGCCTGCGCATCTCTGGCGCGCCCAACTCGCCACGTTGGACGGGCTGGCGATCGCGGCGGAAAGCTATCGGGAAGAGGGGCTGCTGAAGTAGTGGGAAGAAGGAACCCACTCTACAGCGTATAGCCTCCGTCGCTCGTCAAGATCGCGCCGGTGACGGTGGCTGCCTCATCAGAGAGGAGGAAGGCGATCTGAGCGGCGATCTCCTCCGCCGTGGCGTAGCGGCCGAGTGGGGTCGCCATGCCGGCCATCGTCGCGAAGGCCGCCTCTTCGCTCCCCTGAGCGGCGACGAGATCGTCGAAGAAGGCCATGCCGCGCCAGATCGGCGTCTCTACGCCGCCGGGCGCGATCGCGTTGACGCGGATGCCCTGCGCCGCGCCTTCCTTGGCGGCCACCTTGGCCAGATGGATCAGCGCCGCCTTGGATGCCCCGTAAGCGGCGACTCCCGGCTCGGCCTTCAGGCCCGAGGCCGAGGAGGTGAGCACGATCGCGCCGCCATGTCCACCCATCGCCCGCATCGCCGCGCGCAGGGTCAGGAACGCGCCGTCGAGATTGACCGCGAGGATGCGCCGCCATTCCGAGAAGTCCAGCTCAGCGATCGGTCCGGCTCCCGCCACGCCGGCGTTGACCAGCGCGAGGCCGAGCCCTTCCAGCTTCGGGGCGAGCGCTTCCCACATAGCCTCGTCGGCGACATCGCCCGAAACGGCGGTGGCGACGGCCGGACCGACCGCATCGGCCGCGCGCTCCAGCCGGGGCCGGTCGCGGTCCACCAGCACCAGCCGCGCTCCGCGTTCGGCGAGGTGGCGCGCGGCCGCGAGGCCGATGCCGGAGGCGGCGCCGGTGACGAGGGCAAGGCGATCGGAGAAGTCGGTCATGGGGAGCGCCTAGTCATGGCGTGCCGGAGCTTCAAGTTAACCGGACGACAACCCTTATTCGCTAGGCCGAACGCTCGCCTGAGCGGTGGGGCCCTTTTTCCATGTACACGCGATCCGCGATCGGTTTCGCCATATTGCTGGCCAGCGCCTCATGCGTGGGGCCGCGCACGCTTGGGCAAGTGCCGTCGGCCGCGCCCGTCGTGGCGGTAAAGCAACCCGCCGCCCCGGCCCGCGCGCCTGTCGTTCCGGCGGGGCCTTCCGCCGCCTTGCTCGCGATGGCTCCGCTGGTGAACGCGGATTCCCCGGCAAGTCTTGTCACCGAGGCCCCGGCTTTCGTGAATACGGCCGAGGGCGAGGACGCCGGCCGCGCGCTCGATTGCCTGACCGCCGCCGTCTATTACGAGGCGCGTTCCGAGCCGCTCGACGGTCAGCGCGCGGTCGCCCAGGTGGTGCTGAACCGGGTGCGCAATCCCGCCTTCCCGAACAGCGTCTGCGGCGTCGTCTATCAGGGCGCGAACCGCTCGACCGGTTGCCAGTTCACCTTCACCTGCGACGGCTCCATGTACGCCCGGCGCGAACCCGCCGCCTGGGAGCGGGCGCGGCAGGTGGCCGAGGCCGCGCTGGGGGGAAGCGTTTTCGCGCCGGTCGGGCTCGCTACCTACTATCACACCACCGCCGTCTCGCCCTGGTGGGACGCCGATGTGGTCAAGGTGGCGCAGATCGGCGCGCATAATTTCTATCGCTGGGGCGGGCGCTGGGGCGGTCTGCTCGATTTCCGTCAGCGTTACGCCGGGACCGAGCCTTCGCTGGCGCAAGCCGCGCAACTCGGCGACAAGTCACCCGACGAGATACTCCAGGAGATCGCCGGGGTGACGGTCCACCGCGGCGGCTCGGCGGTCGCGACGGGATCAGCCCCCGCCATGCGCTCCGGCGTACGCGTCCATTACGGCGACGCGGGGCCGCTCAGCGCCGCGCCGGACGAAGCCACGGCGACCTAAAGCGCACTTTTTCTATGGAATCGTCATGCTGAACTCGTTTCAGCATCCAACGTGGTTCTGGACGCCATCCCCGGATCGGGCGCCTATCGGCAATGGCTGGAAGCACATGACGATGGACCCTGAAACAAGTTCAAGGTGACGGGGGGTGTGTGAGCGGAAAACCCGCCGCCGCGCGGACCGACAGGTACTCGGCCTAGCCGCGTCACTGATCCAGAAAGCTCCGCATCTTCCGTGAGCGGCTGGGGTGCTTGAGTTTCCTCAGCGCCTTGGCCTCGATCTGGCGGATGCGTTCGCGCGTCACCGAGAATTGCTGGCCGACTTCCTCCAGCGTGTGATCGGTGTTCATGCCGATGCCGAAGCGCATCCTGAGCACGCGCTCCTCGCGCGGCGTGAGGCTGGCCAGCACCCGCGTCACCGTCTCCTTGAGATTCTGCTGGATGGCGGCGTCGACCGGGATGACGGCGTTCTTGTCCTCGATGAAATCGCCCAGATGGCTGTCCTCCTCGTCGCCGATCGGCGTTTCGAGGGAGATCGGCTCCTTGGCGATCTTGAGAACCTTGCGCACCTTCTCCAGCGGCATGGAGAGGCGCTCGGCCAGCTCCTCCGGCGTCGCTTCGCGGCCCGTCTCGTGCAGGAACTGGCGCGAGGTGCGGACCAGCTTGTTGATCGTCTCGATCATGTGGACCGGGATGCGGATGGTCCGCGCCTGATCCGCGATCGAGCGGGTGATCGCCTGCCGGATCCACCAGGTCGCATAGGTCGAGAACTTGTAGCCGCGGCGATACTCGAATTTGTCGACCGCCTTCATCAGGCCGATATTGCCTTCCTGAATAAGATCAAGGAATTGCAAGCCGCGGTTGGTGTATTTCTTGGCGATCGAGATGACGAGGCGCAGGTTCGCCTCCACCATCTCCTTCTTGGCGATCCGCGCCTCGCGCTCGCCCTTCTGCACCATGTTGACGATGCGGCGGAACTCAGGGAGCGCCATGCCGGTCGCGCCCACGATCTCGCCGATCTCGTTGCGGATGCGATCGACCTGATCGGCCTCGGCGGCGGCGAAGGCGGCGAACTTCTTGTCGATGCCCTTCACCCTGTCGAGCCAGCCGTCTTCGAGCTCATGGCCGATATAGGCGTCGAGGAACGCCTTGCGCGGCACCTTGTGGCGCTCGGCCAGGCGCAGCATCTGGCCGCCCAGCGCGGTCAGCCGGCGGTTATAGGCGTAGAGCTGATCGACCAGGAACTCGATCTTGGCGCCGTGGAACTGGACGCTCTCGACGAGCCCGGTCAGCTCCTCGCGCATCGCCTGATATTCGTCTTCCTGCGCGTCCGAGAAGCCGCCGGAATTGAAGGCGTCCACCCGCGTCTGCTGGACGGCGGAGAAGCGGCGGTAGAGCTCGGTGATCTGCGCGAAGCGCTCCAGCGCCATCGGCTTGAGCTGCTCCTCCATCTGGGCGAGGCTCAGCGTATTGTCCTCTTCCTCCTCCTCGACCGGGCGGCGCGCGCGGCGTTCGGTCAGCCCGTCCTCCTCCTCGTCGGCGGACTGCTCCTCCGGCTCCTCTTCCTCCTTGAAGGAGGGGCCGGCGGTCTTCTCGGAAATCTCCCCGTTGTCGTCGCCTTCGTCGTCGTCCGACAGATTCTCGGGCGCGGGATCCTTGTTGAGCATCGCGTCGAGATCGAGGATCTCGCGCAACTGCATCGCGCCCTCGTTGAGCGCGGTGGACCATTCGATGATCGCGTTGAAGGTGATCGGGCTTTCGCACAGCCCCATGATCATGGTGTCGCGGCCCGCCTCGATGCGTTTGGCGATGGCGATCTCGCCCTCGCGGCTGAGCAGCTCCACCGCGCCCATCTCGCGCAGATACATGCGCACCGGATCGTCGGTGCGATCGACGGTTTCCTTCTTCTTCTCGACCTGGAAGACCTGGCCGTCGCTTTCCTCGGCGCTCACCTCCTCGGGCGCGCCGTCATCCTCTTCGGATTTCTCGTCTTCGCCGGCGTCCTCGTTCTCGACGATGTTGACGCCCATCTCGTTCAGCGCCGACATGATGTCCTCGAGCTGGTCCGAGGTCATCTGATCCTGCGGCAGCGCCTCGTTCAGCTCGTCATAGGTCAGATAGCCGCGCTTCTTGGCGCGGGCGATGAGCTTCTTGAGCGAGGCGTCGTTGAGATCGATGAGCGGCGCGTCGCCGCCGTCCGCCTTCTCCGCCGTGTCCGCTCCGTTCGTCTTGGCCATCAAATCAAACCCTGCTCTTCGCCGCCCTCGGCCTGCATCAACTCGATTAACCGGCGTTCCGTTGCGCGGCGTTCCTCCTGGAGATGGAGCTGGTCCTCCCAGGCGGCGTCATCCGTCGCATCCTTCAGCCGGGCCGTCGCCTCGGCCATCGCAGCATCGAGCTCCGATTGCCTCAGCATCATGGCGATGACTTCCCCCAGATCGCGGCGTGCGCGTGCCGGGTCCGCATCGCCGCGCTGGAAGGAAAAGGCAAGCCCGTTCGTCCGGTTCGGCCGAGCGGCGAGCCCATCCGCGCCGACTCGCCGCAATATGGGGGCGAGCGCCGTCTCTTCAAGCGCATCGCCGCGCCACGCCGCCTCGACCAGCGCGGCGCGCGCCTTGTCGAGCGCGGCGTCGGCGAAATGGAGGTGGGAAAGCGCCTCGGCGTTGGGCGCGATCGCGTCCGGGCAGCGGATGAGGCCGGCGAGGATCGCGCGCGCCATCGGCCGAGCGATGCCGGAGCGGCCGAGCGCCTTCGCGGCGTCCGAGGCGGGGCGGGGCGGCGGCCATGCGCCGCGCCGGTCGCCGGGCTTGCGCGGGGCGAAGGGCGCGCGCGGCTGCCACTCGCGCCTGGGCGGGGCGAACAGCGCGTTGGCGCGCTGGCGGAACTCGCTCAGATAATGATGGCCCACGTCGCGGTCGGCGATGGCGCGGGCATGCTCGGCGAGGCGCTGCTTGAGCCCGGCGCGCGCCTCGGGCGTGTCGAGGGGGTGGGCGGCCTGCTCATGCCGCCACAGGCGATCGACCAGCGGCTCGGGGCTCTCCAGCAGCGCCTCGATCGCCGCGCGGCCGCCGGAGCGGATCAGATCGTCGGGATCCTGGCCTTCCGGCAGCGTCACGAAGCGGAGCGTGCGGCCGGGGGCGAGGAAGGGGAGCGCACGCCCCGCCGCGCGGATCGCCGCCTTCTGCCCGGCGGCGTCCCCGTCGAAGCAGAGGATCGGCGCGGGATCGAGCCGCCACAGCCGCTCGAGCTGCCCTTCGGTGAGCGCGGTGCCGAGCGGGGCGACCGCCTCCTCGATCCCCGCTCCGGCGAGCGCGATCACGTCCATATAGCCTTCGACCACGATCACTCGGCCCGCCTTGCGCGAGGCCGCGGCGGCGCGATCGAGGTTGAAGAGGGTGCGGCCCTTGTCGAACAGCGTCGTCTCGGGAGAGTTGAGATATTTGGGCTCGCCCTCGCCCAATATGCGCCCGCCGAACGCGATGGTCCGCCCGCGCGCGTCGCGGATCGGGATCATCAGGCGGCCGCGGAAGCGGTCGTAGGGCTCGCGGTCCGCCTCCTCGGGGCGGATCAGCAGGCCGCATTCGACGAGCCTGTCGTCGCCGAAACCGCGCAGCGCCATGCGCAGCTTGCCGCGGCTGTCCGGCGCGAAGCCGATGCCGAAGGCGCGGCGCTGGGCGTCGGTGACGCCGCGCCGCTTCAGATAGTCGCGGGCGTGATGGCCATCCAGCCCGCCGAGCTGCTCCTCGAAGAAACGCTCCGCCGCCTTCATCGCATCATGGAGGGTGGAGGCGCGCTCGGCCTTTTCCCGCGCGCGGGGATCGGCCTGCGGCACCTCCAGCCCGGCGGCCTGCGCGAGCTCCTTCACCGCATCCATGAAGGGCAGCCCGCGCTGGTCCGTCATCCACCGGATCGCATCCCCATGCGCGCCGCAGCCGAAGCAATGGTAGAAGCCCTTGTCGTCATTGACGGTGAAGCTGGGCGTCTTCTCGTTGTGGAACGGGCAACACGCCTTCCACTCGCGCCCGGCGCGCTGGAGCTTGGTGGTCTTGCCGATCAGGGCGGAAAGCAAGGTGCGGGCGCGCAGCTCGTCCAGCCAGGCGGGGGAGAGGGTCATGGGGTGAGGGGGTCGCCCGGGTCACGTCCTTCGACAGGCTCAGGACGAACGGTGGCTGTCTGGCTGGCCTTTTCCCTCGCGTCTGTTCCCCTCCCTCCGTTCGTGCTGAGCGAAGTCGAAGCACGTGCTCCCCGCGCAACGGCCAACTCATGAAGCCGCTGCCACTCCCCGGCGATCATCGCTTCCTTCTTCGCGCGGGACCAGCCCTTGATCCGGCGTTCCGCTTCGAGCGCTTCGAGGCGCGTGGCGAAGTCCTGGGACCAGACCAACTCAACAGGCTGGCGGCGAGCGGTGAAATCCGATGCCCTGCCGCTTTGATGCTGGGCGACGCGGCGTTCGAGATCGTCCGTATGCCCGGCGTAAAACCGTCCATCGGAACATTTGAGGATGTATGCCCAGAATACCATTTCGTCCCCTGGAGCACGTCCCTCGACCGCCTCGACAAGCTCGGGACAGGCTTCGCTGGGGACGAACGGGAATAAGTTGCCCTCCCCCGACCCCTCCCGCAAGCGGGAGGGGAGATTTACGCCAGCCGCGCCTTCACCAGGCCGCTGGCCTTCGCCATGTCCAGGCTCGTCCCGTGGCGCGCCTTCAGCTCGGCGATGACGCGGCCCATGTCCTTCATGCCGGTCGCGCCGATCTCCGCCTTGATCGCGTCGATCGCGGCGTTGGTCTCGTCCTCGCTCATGCGTTGGGGGAGAAAGCTTTCGATCACCGCCAGTTCGGCTGCCTCGGCCGCGGCCAGCTCCGGGCGGTTGCCTTTTTCATACATCTCGATCGATTCGCGGCGCTGCTTGGCCATTTTGTTCAAGACCTCGACCACCAGCGCGTCGTCGTCGGCAGGTGCCTTGCCGGTGCGCGCCTCGATGTCGCGGTTCTTGATCGCGCTCTGGATCAGGCGGAGAGCGGCGGTTTTCTCGCGCTCGCCCGCCTTCATCGCGGCGACGAGCGCGCGGCTGATGTCATCTCGAATCATGGGGCCCCGTCGGTGAAGCGGAAAGGAGCAGCGATAGCGGAGTGGCCCGGATTTTACTAGATTGACCGGGCGGGGGCCCGACCCTACCTACCCGGCCGTTTACCCGCCAGTCGAACCCGAGGAGAGCCAGTCATGGCCGATACCAGCACGCGCGCGCCCGAAGGAGCCACCGGCGTTCTGGTCCTGGCCTCCGGCGAGGCGATCTTCGGGCGCGGTTTCGGCGCGGTGGGCTCGGCCGTCGGCGAGGTGTGTTTCAACACCGCGATGACGGGCTATCAGGAGGTGATGACCGATCCCTCCTACGCGGGCCAGATCGTCACCTTCACCTTCCCGCACATCGGCAATGTCGGCGCCAATATCGAGGATGTCGAGGCGCAGAACCCGCACGCATTGGGCTGCATCGTGCGCGAGGACGTGACCCGGCCCTCCAACTTCCGCGCGAGCCAGCGCTTCGACGAATGGCTGCGGAGCAACGGGCGGATCGGGCTTTCCGGCGTCGACACGCGCGCGCTGACGCGGGCGATCCGGATCCATGGCGCGCCCAACGGCGTGATCGCGCACGATCCGGAAGGCCGGTTCGACATCCCCGCCCTCATCGAGCAGGCGCGCGCCTGGCCGGGGCTGGAGGGGATGGATTTGGCCAAGGAGGTGTCCACTCTCCAGACCTATCAGTGGGACGAGGGGCTGTGGAAGCTGGGCGAGGGGTATCAGAAAGCCCCCCTCCCGCTTGCGGGAGGGGCCGGGGGTGGGGAGTCGCTCAACTCCGGCGTTGTGCGCGATGGTGAGCGCGAGCCCACCCCCCAGCCCCCTCCCGCAAGCGGGAGGGGGGGCGACACCCGCCCCCATGTCGTCGCCATCGATTACGGCCTCAAGCGCAACATCCTGCGCAACCTCGTCGCCGCCGGCGCGCGGGTGACGGTGGTGCCGGCGACCGCGACCTTCGAGGACGTGATGCGCCACGAGCCCGACGGCGTATTCCTCTCCAACGGCCCCGGCGATCCGGCGGCGACCGGCGCATATGCCGTGCCGGTGATCCAAAAGCTGCTGGAGATCGGCAAGCCCATCTTCGGCATCTGCCTCGGCCACCAGCTTCTCGGCCTCGCGGTGGGGGCCAGGACCGCCAAGATGCACCAGGGCCATCGCGGCGCGAACCACCCGGTCCGGCGCACCGAGGATGGCCGCGTCGAGATCACCAGCATGAACCACGGCTTCGCGGTGGACAAGGACACGCTGCCGGAGGGCGTGGAGGCGACCCATTTCTCCCTCTTCGACGGCAGCCTCGCGGGCCTGAGGATCAAGGACAAACCCGCCTTCTCGGTGCAATACCACCCGGAGGCGAGCCCGGGGCCGCAGGACAGCCACTATCTATTCGAGCAGTTTGTGGGTGCGCTGAAGTGATGCTCCTAATTCCAATAGCATTACTTTCAGCGCTTTCCGGTATGCCGCAATCCCCACGGACGCATATGACAGAGGCTCAAAAGGAGAGGTCTCTCAGCGAAATTGCCGCTTCCTGTCACCTCCGTCGCTCCGACTTAAAACTGCGGAATGGTGCGATCCATTTTTTGCCAGACCCTGCAGAAAAATACGAGCGTGTCGATTGTGGGCTTCGCAAGTTAATGGAACTCCGCGGATACGACATCAATGGAACTGGCTTCATCGGCAACGAGGCACCGGCTCCGAAAGAGAAGAACTAATGCCCAAACGCACTGCCATCTCCATCCTGAACATCGGCGGGGGACCGATCGGGCGGGGGCTTCCTGCTCCCTCTCCCCGGCGGGGAGAGGGTTGGGGTGAGGGGCGCGAGCGAAGCGAGCGTTTTTGGTTGCTGGGGAGCGAAGCGTCGGCGTCGGGCACCCTCATCCAACTTCGCCTAGGCGGCGGAGCCGCCAAGGCTTCGTATCCTTCTCCCTTAAGGGAGAAGGGGGGGAAGGCCTCAAAGATTTCGGGATCGGCTAAGCGCGCGGCGGATGTCTTCGAGGGCGCCTTCGGTGTTAGCGAGCACATCATTGTTCCAGAAGCGCAGGACGAGATAGCCGGCGGATTCGATCGCGGCCGTGCGCTGGGCGTCGGCGGTGCTGTCGGCGTGCTGACCCCCATCAAGCTCGATGACCAGCCGGGCGGCGGGGCAGGCGAAGTCCGCGATATAGCCTGCGACCGGCATCTGCCTCCGGAACTTCGCGCCCTCCAACTGGCGGGCGCGCAGATGCGTCCACAGCCGCGCCTCGGCTTCGGTCGAGCGCCTACGCAGTGTGCGCGCGATGTCGATGTCTCGCTCTCTAGCCAACTTAGGCCCCCCTCACCCAACCCTCTCCCCCAGGGGAGAGGGCTTATAGGCGCTCATTGAATATGCCCAAACGCACCGACATCTCCTCCATCCTGATCATCGGCGCGGGGCCGATCGTCATTGGGCAGGCGTGCGAGTTCGATTATTCGGGGACGCAGGCGATCAAGGCCCTGAAGGAAGAGGGCTATCGCATCATCCTCGTCAATTCGAACCCGGCGACGATCATGACCGATCCGGAGTTCGCCGACGCCACCTATGTCGAGCCGATCACGCCCGAGATTGTCGCGAAGATCATCGAGAAGGAGCGGCCGGACGCGGTGCTCCCGACGATGGGCGGGCAGACCGCGCTCAACACCGCGCTGGCGCTGTTCCGGGACGGCACGCTGGAGAAGTTCGGCGTGGCGATGATCGGCGCGGACGCCGAGGCGATCGACAAGGCCGAGGATCGGCTGAAGTTCCGCGAGGCGATGAGCAAGATCGGGCTGGAAAGCGCGCGCTCGGCGATCGCCCACACGATGGAGGAGGCGCTCGCCGCGCTCGATAAGGTCGGGTTGCCGGCGATCATCCGGCCCTCCTTCACGCTGGGCGGCACCGGCGGCGGCGTCGCCTATAATCGCGAGGAGTTCCTGTCCGTCGTCGCCGGCGGGCTCGACGCCTCTCCCACCACCGAGGTGCTGATCGAGGAATCGCTGCTCGGCTGGAAGGAATATGAGATGGAGGTCGTGCGGGACAGGCACGACAACTGCATTATCGTCTGCTCCATCGAGAATGTCGATCCGATGGGCGTCCACACCGGCGACAGCATCACCGTCGCCCCGGCGCTGACGCTGACCGACAAGGAATATCAGATCATGCGCAACGCCTCGATCGCGTGCCTGCGCGAGATCGGGGTGGAGACGGGCGGCTCCAACGTGCAGTTCGCGGTCAATCCGAAGGACGGCCGCCTGATCGTGATCGAGATGAACCCGCGCGTCAGCCGCTCCTCGGCGCTGGCCTCCAAGGCGACCGGTTTCCCGATCGCCAAGGTCGCCGCCAAGCTGGCGGTGGGCTACACGCTCGACGAGATTTCCAACGACATCACCGGCGCGACCCCGGCCTCGTTCGAGCCGACGATCGATTATGTCGTCACCAAGATCCCGCGCTTCGCCTTCGAGAAGTTCAAGGGATCGGACGACACGCTGACAACCGCCATGAAGAGCGTCGGCGAAGTCATGGCGATCGGGCGCAATTTCCACGAATCGCTCCAGAAGGCGCTGCGCGGGCTGGAGACGGGGCTGGCGGGCCTGAACCCGGTCGAGAATCTGCGCGGCCGCCCGCGTGCGGAGATCGAGGCGGCGCTGGCGCGGCCGACGCCGGACCGGCTGCTCGTCGCCGCGCAGGCGTTGCGCGAGGGGCTGACGGTCGACGAGATTCACGCGGTCGCCAAATATGATCCCTGGTTCCTCGAACGGCTGCGCGAGATCGTCGAGGCCGAGGAGCAGGTGTGCCGCGAGGGCCTGCCGCGCGACGCGGCGGCGATGCGGCGGCTGAAGGCGATGGGCTTCTCCGACCGCAGGCTCGCCTGGCTGGCGCTGCAATCGGCCAACCTGCCCGAAGGCATGGGCCGGGCGCAGGCGCGCGGCTCCGGCCTGATCCACGATACGCTGAAGGCCATGACCGGCGGCGTGACCGAGGCCGAGGTGCGCGCGCTCCGCCACCGGCTCGGCGTCCGCCCCGTCTTCAAGCGCATCGACACCTGCGCCGCCGAGTTCGAGGCGAAGACGCCTTATATGTATTCGACCTACGAGGCTCCCGCCTTCGGCGAGCCGGAGAACGAGGCGCAGCCGTCGGACCGGAAGAAGATCGTCATCCTGGGCGGCGGGCCGAACCGGATCGGGCAGGGCATCGAGTTCGATTATTGCTGCTGCCATGCCTGCTTCGCGCTCGATGACGCGGGCTATGAGACGATCATGGTCAACTGCAATCCGGAGACGGTGAGCACCGACTACGACACGTCCGACCGCCTCTATTTCGAGCCGCTGACCGTCGAGGACGTGCTGGAAATCCTGGCGGTGGAGCAGTCGAAGGGCGAGTTGGTCGGCGTGATCGTGCAGTTCGGCGGGCAGACCCCGCTCAAGCTCGCCGCCGAGCTGGAGAAGGCGGGCATCCCGATCCTGGGCACCAGCCCCGACGCCATCGATCTCGCCGAGGACCGCGAGCGCTTCGCCGCGCTGGTCGAGCGGCTGGAGCTGAAGCAGCCGAGGAACGGCATCGCGCGCAGCCGGGAGGAGGCGATCGCGGCGGCCGAGCGGGTCGGCTATCCGGTGCTGGTGCGGCCCTCCTATGTGCTCGGCGGACGGGCGATGGAGATCGTCGACGGGCCCGAGCAGCTCGACCATTATATCCAGACGGCCGTGCAGGTATCGGGGGATTCGCCGGTTCTCATCGACCAGTATCTGCGCGACGCGATCGAGGTGGATGTCGACGCCATCGCCGACGGCGCGGACGTGGTGGTCGCGGGGGTGATGCAGCATATCGAAGAGGCGGGCGTCCATTCGGGCGACAGCGCCTGCACGTTGCCGCCCTACAGCCTGTCCGCCGAGGTGATCGCCGAGATCGAGCGGCAGGCGGATGCGCTGGCCCGCGCGCTCGGCGTCAAGGGGCTGATGAACGTCCAGTTCGCGGTCAAGGACAACCAGGTCTATCTGATCGAGGTCAATCCGCGCGCCAGCCGCACCGTGCCCTTCGTCGCCAAGGCGACAGGCGTGCCCGTCGCCAAGATCGCGGCGCGGGTGATGGCGGGCGAGAGGCTGGCCGATTTGCCGCCCGTCCGCCGCACGATCGATTATATCGCGATCAAGGAGGCGGTGTTCCCCTGGGCGCGCTTCCCCGGCGTCGATCCAGTGCTCTCGCCGGAGATGAAGTCCACCGGCGAAGTCATGGGAATCGATCGCGATTTCGAGGCGGCGTTCCTGAAATCGCAGCTCGGCGGCGGTGTCGTGCTGCCGAAATCCGGCACCGTGTTCGTCTCGGTCAAGGACGGCGACAAGCCGCAGATCCTGCCGGCTGTGGAGACGCTGGCGGGGATTGGTTTCACCGTCATCGCCACCGGCGGCACGGCCGATTATCTGAGCGAGCGCGGGATTCCGGTGGAGCGGGTCAACAAGGTGGCGCAGGGCCGCCCCCATATCGTCGATCGGATCAAGGACGGCGGGGTGGATCTGATCTTCAACACCACCGAAGGTTGGCAATCCTTGCAGGACAGCCGCACCATCCGCATCTCCGCGGTGACGGGCAAGGTGCCCTATTTCACCACCGCGGCGGCCAGCGTGGCGGCGGCACGGGCCATCGCCGCGTTGCGGGATCGTCCGCTTGAAGTCGCCCCCCTGCAATCCTATTATTCCGGGCTGCCGCTGTAAGAACTCCCACATTGCGAAGATGGAACGGCCCGGAAGGGAGGGGCCGAAGGCGGCGTTTTTGCTGGAAACGAAAGGCGGTTTCACATGGCGACGGTCGAGAAGATGCCGATGCTGGCGGAGGGCCACAAGCTGATCTCCGACGAGCTGCATCGCCTCAAGACCATCGAGCGCCCCGAGGTGATCGAGGCGATCGAGGAGGCGCGCGCGCACGGCGACCTTTCGGAAAATGCCGAATATCACGCCGCCAAGGAGCGTCAGGGCCAGATCGAGGCGACCATCGCCGATTATGAGGATCGGCTGAGCCGCGCCGTGGTGATCGATCCCACCACGCTTTCCGGCGACAAGGTGGTGTTCGGCGCGACCGTCCATTTGCTCGACGAGGACGACAAGCCCGTCGTCTATCAGATCGTGGGCCAGATGGAGGCGGACGCCAAGAAGGGCCGCATCTCTTACAACTCCCCCCTCGGCCGCGCCCTGATCGGCCGCAAGGTGGGCGACGATGTAGAGGTCACGGTGCCCTCCGGCGACCGCTATTATGCGGTCGACAAAATCGAGTTCATCTGAGCCCGTGAGCATGAGGGCCATGCTCCCTCTCCCCGGCGGGGAGAGGGTCGGGGTGAGGGGGAGCGAGCGCGAATGCGCGAGCGTCTTCACTATCGGCCGGGGAATCCCTCACCCAATCCTCTCCCAGAGGGAGAGGGCTTTCTTGTGATCCTTAATCCATGAAACTCCCGCCGGCGCGCGCCACCGCCGTCATCGTCGCCGTCACCGCGCTCGCCTGGGCGGCTGCCGCGTCGGCGGGGCTGACCCAGCAGGTCGCGCTGCTCGCGGGCTTCATCCCGGCGCGCATCGCGGAAGGGGCGATGCTGCCCCATGCCGTGCCCGCCTGGTTGACCCCGCTCTCCTGCACGTTGGTCCATGCCGGCATCCTGCATGTCGGCTTCAACATGCTGATCCTGGGCTTTTGCGGCCGGTTCGTGGAACCTTCGATCGGCTGGAAGGGCTTCGTGCTGCTCTATGTCGTCGGCGCCTATGCGGCGGCGGCGGGGGAATATGCGGTGGGCCCGCATATCGTCGTGCCGATGATCGGCGCGAGCGGCGCGGTGTCGGCGGTGATCGGGGCCTATGCCCTGCTGTTCGGCCAGCGCAAGGCGAAGGCCTGGGGGCCGATCCCGGCGACCGCGATCCATGTGCTGTGGCTCGCGGTGGCGTGGATCGGGCTCCAGGCGCTGATCGGCTTCGCTTCGGCCGGCGTGCCCGGCGTTCCGGCGGGAACGGTGATCGCGGTGCCGGCGCATATCGGCGGCTTCATCGCCGGCCTGATCCTGGCGCGCCCGTTGCTGCTGTTCCGCTATCGGAAGGCGTGAGCGGCGTATTCCAATCCGTTCGCCCTGAGCTTGTCGAAGAGCTACCTTTTTCTTCGTGCGAAGAAGGACAGGGCTTCGACAAGCTCAGCCCGAACGGGAGAGAGGATATTTGGGCTCCCTCACATCTCCGGTTCGAGCAGGCGGTGGAGGTGGACCACCACATATTTCATCTCGGCGTCGTCGATCGAGCGCTGGGATGCGGCGCGCCAGGCGGATTCCGCTTCGGCATAGTTGGGGAACAGGCCGACGAAGTCGATCGCCTTCAGATCGACGAAATCGAGGCCCTGCGGATCGCGCACGCGACCGCCGAAAACGAGGTGAAGCTTGCTCATGGCGTCCTGCCGGTATGGGGAATGCCGGCCGGTTAGGCCCCTTCGCGGCGATGCACAAGGGGGAGGTTCCTGTGATCTGGACAGATAAAAGCCCTCTCCCTCGAGGGAGAGGGTTGGGCCCCGGTCGATAGCGAAAGCTCGCGCTTCGCGCTCGCCCCTCACCCCGACCCTCTCCCGCAAGCGGGAGAGGGAGGGAATGGGATTATCCTCGAGCCTTCATGAAGGCGATCAGCTTGTCGAAGCCGTTCTTCTCCACATAGGAGTTGAAATCCGCCGTCTGGGTCAGCACCAGGTTGATGCCGGCGACGTTGAGGTTGGTCACCTTATAGCCGCCGCCGATCTTCTCGACCGTCCAGATCGCGTTGATCGGCCGCTTGCCGGGCTGGATCACCTGACTCATCACCGCCGCGCCGTTGCCGCGGGTGACGGCGCGCGTCACCTTCACCTGGGCGTTGGCGTACTCATAGAGCCGATCGGCGTAGGTGCCGATCAGGAAGCCGGGCAGCGCCGCCTTGTAGGCCTTGTACTGGGCGGGCGTGATCTGCGGCTTCCAGCGGCGGATCAGCTTGTCGCCGATCTCGTCCACCGCGAAATACTGGCCGAGAAGCTGGCGGAACTGCGCCTTGGCCGATGCCTTGCTGCCGGTGTGGAGGACGTGGAACGCCTCGGCCGAAAGCGTTTCGATAAAGCGCGAGGGATCGCTGTTGTCGATGGTCGCGGCGGCGACGGGGGAGGGCAACAGCGGCGCGACGCTGCCGGCCGCGCCGATGAACAGGGCGCCAAGCGCCAGACGGATGCGAGTCATGCGATAGCTACTCCATTCGTGGGCGGCGGCCCATGAGGAGCCGCCGATTGCGACAGATAGTGCCCGAAGATCGATGAACGCAGGCTGTTCGGGATCGTCAGGATTTATTCTGTTCGCGCGATTTGGCGCTTTCGAGGGCGGCGTTGCCCGCCGAGGTGGCGGCGGCGAGCGCTCCGTCGATCAGCGAACGCACCGTGTCGCGCGCCTTCTCGCGGCTCAGGCCCAGTTCGTCGAGCTTGTCCTTCCCCGCCTGCTTGGCGGCGTCGGCGGCCTCGTGCGCGGCGTCGTTGAGGCGCGCGCCGACCTTGCCCATCACCTTGGTTTCCTGCTCGGTGCGCGGCAGTAGCGCGCCGATCGCCGCGCCGACGGCGAGCCCGCCGATCAGCGCCGCCAGCGGATTGCCCTCGATCCCCTCGGCGGTCGAGCGACCGGCGGAGCGGACCGTCTCGCGCGCGCTGGCATAGGCTTCGGCGGCGCGATCCTTGCCGGCGGCATAGGCATCGGCGGCGCGGTCGCGGCCGGAGAAATAGGCGTTGCTCACCTTCTCGCGCGCGGTGTCGATGCCGTCGCGGATCGCGGCGCGGGTCTCCGCGCCGGCGCGGACCGCCTTGTCGTCGTCGTTGGAGGGCTCGATGGGCTCGGTGGTCATGGTCCGTCCTTTCGTCGCCGCGCGCAGGCGGCCGGTTCACGCGGATAAACTAGCGATCGGCGGCGGAGGTTTCCTTGGCTCCCCGCATGCGGCGGATGAGGCGCAGGATCGGCCGATGCGCGATCAGCAGCGCCGCCGCGCCCGCCGCCGCGGCGATGACGCCGGGCCGATCGCGCGCCACCTCGCGGGCGCTGCGGGCGAGCGCGGTCGATCGCTCCTTCACCTCGCTCACGGCGTCGTCGAGCAGTTGCGAAGGCTCCACTCTCGCCTGCAATTCCTCGAATGTGCCCTGTAATCGGGCGCGGGCCGCTTTCGCGTCCTTTTGGGCGGCGGCGAGCTTGTCTTCGCTCATGGGGCCTCCTTCCTATGCCCCGCCTGCCTTCGCGCGCGTTCGCTGAGGATCAGGCGATAGGCGACAAGCGCAAGCAGGCCGGCGAGCGCCAGACCGATCGCGAGCAGGATCACCCCCGCCCAGGCCGGCCCCGTCACCTTCGCCAATGCGATCACCAGGCCGACCAGCAGCGCCACGACGCCTGCCTGCACCAGCACGAAGGCGGCGAGCAGCAGCAATGCCGCTGTGCGCGCGCGGCGAATGCGATCATAAACGGTTTGCTTGGCCAACCGCACTTCGGCCTTCGCGAGCTGCTGTCCCTCCTCGAACAGGCGGGTCAGCAGCTCGGTGAGGCCGGGCTTGTTCTCCCCCCGCGCCATGCGTCAATCGGCGGCGCGGGGTTTGCGCGTGGTCTTGCGCGCGACCTTGGTGACTTCGTCCGCCTGGGCATCGCCCGTCTCGGGCTGGGGGGCTGCGGATGTCCTCGGCTCGGCGGCGCGCGAGGCTTCGTCGAGCGCCTCGCTGCCCGCTTTGACCAGCCGCGCGATCAGAAAGCCGGCCGCCGCCGCCGCGCCGATCGCCAGCGCGGGCGAGCGGCGGACGAGGTTGCGCGCTTCCTCCATCAGCTCGTCGACATCCTTCTCGCGCAGGCCGGTGGCGACGCCCGAGACGGCGTCGGAGGCGCGGCGGACATAATCGCCATAGCCGGACCCCAGCTTCTCATCGACGCGGTCGGCATTGTCGCCGATGAAGCGGGCCACCTCGTCGAGCGCGCTCGAGGCGCGGGTCTTGCCCTGCTCGGCATAGTCGCGCGCCTTGTCGCTCGCCTGATCCTTGATCTCGGCCGCCTTGGCGGAGGCGCGCTCGCGCAGATCGGCGGCGTCTCCCTTCAGCTGGTCGCGCGCGGTGCGCGGCTCCTCGGCATTGGCCGTCTCGGTCGCGCCGGGGATGACATGGTCGGTGCCTTCGGGAAGCGTGTCGGCCATCTTGGATTCCTCATTGCTCATGGGTCATGCGGCGCCGGCCGCATACTCGCCTGTCAAAACCAGCCGCGACTTGTTGCGGTTCCGTCTTAAGGAAGGGCGGCGGCGATTGCCACCCGGCGGAGGCCCGGCTAACAGCGCGCGCGACCGAAAGCCCCCACGCGAGGAGCCGCCCCATGACAGCGATCATCGACATCCACGCCCGCCAGATCCTCGACAGTCGCGGCAACCCCACCGTCGAGGTGGACGTGACGCTGGAGGACGGCAGCTTCGGCCGCGCCGCCGTGCCCTCCGGCGCGTCGACCGGCGCGCATGAGGCGGTGGAGAAGCGCGATGGGGACAAGGCCCGCTATCTGGGCAAGGGCGTCACCCAGGCGGTGAAGGCGGTCAACACCGAGATCGCCGAGGCCCTCGCCGATTTCGAGGCGGAGGACCAGAGCGAGATCGACGCCGCGATGATCGACCTCGACGGCACCGAGAACAAGTCCCGCCTCGGCGCGAACGCGATCCTGGGCGTCAGCCTCGCGGTCGCCAAGGCGGCGGCCGAGAGTCGGGGCCTGCCGCTCTACCGCTATGTCGGCGGGGTGGCCGCCCATGTGCTGCCGGTGCCCATGATGAACATCATCAACGGCGGCGAGCATGCCGACAATGCGATCGACTTCCAGGAGTTCATGATCGTCCCCCACGGCGCGGAGACGCTGGCGGACGCGGTGCGCTGGGGCTCGGAGATCTTCCATACGCTGAAGAAGGGCCTGTCGGACGCCGGGCTCTCCACCTCGGTCGGCGACGAAGGCGGCTTCGCGCCCGATATCGGATCGACCACCCAGGCGATCGACTTCATCCTCTCCTCGATCGAGAAGGCGGGCTACAAGCCCGGCGAGCAGGTGGCGCTGGCGCTCGACTGCGCCTCGACCGAGTTCTTCCGTGACGGGGCCTATCGTATGGAAGGCGAGGGGCGGACGCTCTCCCCCGCCGAGATGGCCGATTATCTCGCCGATCTGGCCGCGCGCTACCCGATCTGGTCGATCGAGGACGGCATGGCCGAGGATGACTGGGAGGGCTGGAAGCTGTTGACCGACAGGATCGGCGGCAAGGTCCAGCTCGTCGGCGACGATCTGTTCGTCACCAATCCGAAGCGGCTGAAGCGCGGCATCGAGCAGGGCGTCGCCAATTCGCTGCTAGTCAAGGTCAACCAGATCGGCTCCCTGACCGAGACGCTGGACGCGGTGAGCATGGCCCAGCGCGCCGGCTATAGCGCGGTGATGTCGCATCGTTCGGGCGAAACCGAGGACGCGACCATCGCCGACCTCGCCGTCGCCACCAACTGCGGCCAGATCAAGACCGGCAGCCTCGCCCGATCCGACCGGCTCGCCAAATACAACCAGCTCATCCGCATCGAGGAGGAGCTGGGCCCGGCGGCGCGCTATGCGGGCAGGGACGCGTTTGCGGGAAGACAGGGGTAAGGGGACGAGCGAGCGCTTGAGCCAACTCTCTCCGTTCGTGCTGAGGAGCCATTGAGCTTGTCGAAATGGCGTCTCGAAGCATCGGCCTTCGAGACGCCGCTTCGGCTTCGCTCAGCGGCTCCTCAGGGCGAATGGATTGGATTTGGCGTTCACTGTCATGGCGCCCTGCGAAATCCGCTTGAATCCGCGCGATAAAAAGCGGAGAATCGCGGACGCATGAAGGGGAAGCGCTCCACGATCGGCATCATCAGGAAGGCGGCAGCCCCCGCGCTCGCGCTGCTGGTGATCGGCAATTTCGCCGGCTACGCGATCGCGGGGCCGAACGGTCTGCTCGCGCTCGGCGATTACAAGCAGCAGCTCGCCCAGCGTCAGGCCGAGCTCAGGAAGGTCGAAGCCCAGCGCGCCGAACTCGCCCACAAGGTCGCGCTGCTCGACGCGAAGCATGTCGATCCCGACATGGCCGACGAACTCGTCCGCCGCGAACTCGGCGTGGTCCGTCCGGACGAGGTGATCATCCCGACGCCTTAGTTCGGGCGCCATCGACACAACACCGTCGCCCCGGCTCAAGTCCGGGGCGACGGGCTGTGACTGATCGCCTTCCCGTCATGCCAGCGAAAGGCTCTCCTGAGCCTATCGAAGGGTTGGCATCTTCCGAGGCGGAGCGAACGGCCCGCCTCACGAAACCCCAGCCTTCGCCGGGGTGACGGATAGGAGACCAAGCCAGATACACGTCAAATCGACGAGGTCGCGACCTCAACGACCTCGGTTCGGCAACCCATTGATTGGCGGACCCAGATCGTGAAGCATAAGGGAATGACCGGGCCTGCGACAATCATCGCCAATCGCGTGCGATATTTTCATCCTCAGGATGAGGCGACGTTTTTCGGATGGCTCGACCGAATGGGCGTCGTCGCGGATTATGAAGGCCGCGCGGACGGACTGCACATTCGGTTGTCGCGCCAACCCACGGATGACGATCTCCGCGAGCTGCTCGCATTTCATGAGCGCTACCGCATTGATATGCGGCAGCTTGCCCAGTTCGAGACGCCTGAGAATGTCGGGTGGTTCGCGGACCCCGCAATGTACTGGCACGAGAGTGTTTTTGGGGTTTCGGGTTCATCGAGGGCGGAGGGGAACGCCAAGTTCTATCACCCATAACCCAGGCCCGTCCGAACCATCCCACTAACGAGAGGGATGTCCACCTCCCCGTTGCGGAATCGGGGGGGCGGGGCCTATATCGCGCGGATTATCCGTCGTTCGAACCTGAAGGGTATCCGTTTTGGCGAGACAGCCGCAGAAAGCCGCCAAGGGCCGCGCGTCCAAGGCGGGCTCCGCCCCCATTCCCAACCGCGAGCGTCCGGGCGAGCCCGAGCGTTACGAAGCGAGCAAGGAGGAACTGCTCGATTTCTATCGGCAGATGACGCTGATCCGCCGCTTCGAGGAGCGCGCGGGGCAGCTCTACGGTCTCGGCCTGATCGGCGGCTTCTGCCACCTCTATATCGGCCAGGAAGCGGTCGCCGTCGGGCTCCAGTCCGCGCTCGACAAGGACAAGGACAGCGTGATCACGGGTTATCGCGATCACGGCCACATGCTTGCCTACGGCATCGATCCCAAGGTCATCATGGCGGAGCTGACCGGCCGCGCCGCCGGGATCAGCCACGGCAAGGGCGGCTCGATGCACATGTTCTCGGTGGAGCATAAGTTCTACGGCGGCCACGGCATCGTCGGCGCGCAGGTGAGCCTCGGCACCGGCCTCGCCTTCAAGCACAAATACGCCAACGACGGCGGCGTGACGCTCGCCTATTTCGGGGACGGCGCGGCCAACCAGGGTCAGGTCTATGAGAGCCTGAACATGGCCGAGCTGTGGAAGCTCCCGATCATCTTCGTGATCGAGAACAACCAGTACGCCATGGGCACCAGCGTCAATCGCGCCAGTTCCGAGGATCAGCTCTATCGCCGCGGCGAGAGCTTCCGCGTGCCGGGCTTGCAGGTGGACGGCATGGACGTGCTGGCGGTGCGCGGCGCGGCCGAGGAGGCGCTCGCCTGGGTACGCGCCGGCAAGGGCCCGATCGTGCTGGAGCTCAAGACCTACCGCTATCGCGGCCATTCCATGTCCGATCCCGCCAAATACCGCACGCGGGAGGAGGTGCAGTCGATGAAGGACAAGTCCGACTGTATCGACCACGCCAAGCGCGAGCTGGAGGCGATGGGCGTTTCCGAGGACGATCTGAAGGCGATCGACAAGGATATCCGCCAGCGGGTCGCCGAGGCCGCCGATTTCGCCGAGCAGTCGCCGGAACCCGATCCGGGCGAGCTTTATACCGACGTGCTGGTGGGAAATTACTGATATGGCCATTGAGTTGAAGATGCCCGCGCTTTCCCCGACGATGGAGGAGGGCACGCTCGCCAAATGGCTGGTCAAGGAAGGCGATAAGGTGGCGTCCGGCGACATTCTCGCCGAGATCGAGACGGACAAGGCGACGATGGAGTTCGAGGCGGTCGACGAAGGCACGATCGCGCAGATTCTCGTCCCCGAAGGCACGGACGGGGTGAAGGTCGGCGCGGCGATCGCGATGCTCGCCGAGGAAGGGGAGGACGCGTCCGCGCCCAGGCCCGCCGCCACGCCCGACGCGCGGCCGAAGGAGGAGCCGAAGGACCAGGGCCAGCCGCCGGTTCCCGAAAGCGCCACGCCGCACCTGATGGAGACGGGCGCGCGCGATCTCGTCCATGACGTGACCGACGCCGAGAAGGCGGGAGCGGACGCGCGCGATCCGGAGGTTCCGGAAGGGACCGAGATGGTCAAGACCACGGTGCGCGAGGCGCTGCGCGACGCGATGGCCGAGGAGATGCGCGCCGACGATCGCGTATTCGTGATGGGCGAGGAGGTCGCGCAATATCAGGGCGCCTACAAGGTGACGCAGGGCCTGCTCGACGAGTTCGGCGACCGGCGCGTGATCGACACGCCGATCACCGAATATGGCTTCGCCGGCGTCGGCACGGGCGCGGCGATGGCGGGGCTGAAGCCCGTCGTCGAGTTCATGACCTTCAACTTCGCCATGCAGGCGATCGATCATATCGTGAACTCGGCCGCCAAGACCAACTATATGTCGGGCGGGCAGATGCGCACGCCCGTGGTATTCCGCGGCCCCAACGGCGCGGCGGCGCGGGTGGGCGCGCAACATTCGCAGAATTACGGACCGTGGTACGCCAGCGTGCCCGGCCTAGTGGTGATCGCGCCCTATTCGGCCGCCGACGCCAAGGGGCTCCTGAAGGCCGCGATCCGCAGCGAGGATCCGGTCGTGTTCTTGGAGAATGAGCTGCTCTACGGGCAGAGCTTCGAGGTGCCCAAGCTCGACGACTGGGTGCTGCCGATCGGCAAGGCCCGGATCGCGCGCGAAGGCAGGGACGTGACGCTGGTGAGCTACTCGATCGGCGTCGGCGTCGCGCTCGACGCGGCGGTGAGGCTTGCCGAGGAAGGTATCGAGGCGGAGGTGATCGACCTGCGCACGCTCCGCCCGCTCGACAAGGCCTGCGTTCTGAAGTCGCTCGCCAAAACCAACCGCATGGTGGTTGTGGAGGAAGGCTGGCCGACCTGCTCGATCGCCTCGGAAATCGCCGCGATCGCAATGGAGGAAGGCTTCGACGACCTCGACGCCCCGGTGCTGCGCGTCACCAACGCCGACGTGCCGCTCCCCTACGCCGCCAATCTCGAGAAGCTGGCGCTGATCAAGGTGGAGGACGTGGTGAGCGCGGCGAAGAAGGTGTGTTACCGGGGCTGAGCGCAGGCCGACAAAAATCCTCCCCTGAAAGGGGAGGGGGATCGCGCGAAGCGCGGTGAAGGGGTATCCACGCCCCTATGCCGGAATACCCCTCCGTCGCGCGCGCCGCGCGCCACCTCCCCTCAGGGGAGGATTTTCATTTCACTGCGTCAGGTGCGCGGTCGCGACGGCCTGCTGGAATAGCGAGGTCAACGCGGCGGAAATATCGCCGTCGGTCGTGACCTGATAGAAGAGGCCCGGCGAGGCGCATTGCTGCAAAGCCGGCGTGATCTTGTCGGTCGGCGAGAGATAGGGTGTTTTGACATTATTGATGGACCAGGTTCCGGAGGCGGAATCCGGCAAATATTGCGTGTTGAGAATGGCGATACGGATTCCCTTGGCCTTGATCGTATCGCAGACATTCGTATTGAACGGTCCCTCAGGTTTGCCGCCTGGGCGGCTTTCGTCGCGCATGCCGTCGGTGATGACGAACAGGATTTCCTGCGGCGTATCCCCGGAACTGTTGGTGCCGTTTCCGGGATTGGGCATCAGCTTTGTCATGGCATTGAACGCCGCCACCTGCTTGGTGGCCGTGTCATTATCGCTGACATTGTACACGCGATTGTTGTTTTCACTATAAACCAGCACCTTTGCATCGGCGACATGGGATTGCACGGTCGGCATACTGGCATCGACCCAGCGCCCATCGCTGCTCTTGGATAGGGGCCATATCGTCCGGAACTGATAATCGAAATCGAACAATCCCATGCGGTATTGGGCTTTATTTTTGGCCGCCGTGCTGGAGGCAACGCCAGTCAGATCCTGCACTGCCGTGGTCACAAGATCTGTGCGCAGAATAATGCCTTTATTACGTGCAAGCTGGTAATAATCTATGCAATTAGTCTTATTCGGCCCGGTGCAATATATTTCTGTATTTGCTGGTTTAGTCGGATCGTATTTGGGAAGTTTTCCATTGTTCTTGTTAGCTGGATCGTTGTAGACTAGATTGGTCTGATGGCAGGCGAAGGTGCAATCGCCAGTCGCGGCTAACAGGCTGGAAAGCCCCGAGGTTGTCGCCGGCAGCAGCATCGACGGCGAGGTATCCAGCATCAGGTAGAAATCGATATTGGGCGCCACCGCCGAATAGGCTTTCGACGAGCCGTGAATGGCGAGCGTCGACATGCCGAGGATGCCCGCGAAAGCGTTCTTGGAAAGCGCGTGATAGCTGACCGAGGCGGTGCGGCTGAAGCTGGCAGTGGTGCCGGAGCTCGATCCGCTGCTGGTGCAGGCGGTGCTGGTGCCGCCGCCCGTGCCGCTCGCGCTGTCGGTGATGGTGATCGAAAGCTCGTCGGCGTCGGTGGGATCGAGCACCAGTCCGTCCAGCCCGCTCATCTGCGTGATGAACATCCTGCGCGCCACCGCGCAGGCGTCCGCGCTCGACCGGCTCATCTCTGATTGGGTGACGGCGGAAAGCGCGGCTGCGTCCGCGGCGGCGTTGAGTTTGGTCTGGAGCCGCATCGCGCGGCTGTAATCGATGCCCATGCCGGTCGCGAAGGTGAGCGGCACGATCGAGAGCCCCAGGATCATCAGCACGTTGCCGCGCTGATCCTTGCGGAAGCGGCGCGTCGCCGAGCGCAGTCGGCGGAGGATGGGCCGGTTGGAGTCAGCATCCATTGCAGGTCACCGAATTGCTGATGCGAGGGGTCATATAGATCGCGTCGCTCAGGCTGAGCGGGCCGACGATCCCGTAGATCACCGGCGGCACATAGGCGTAGTTAACCTCGCTGTAGATCAGGTAGGTATCGGGCGTGACGATACTGGGCGGAATCTTGAACGGCGCGCCCGCCTTGAGAGCCTGGCCGTGGACGGCGCGGCTCCAAACCACCGTCGCGGTGGACGCATCCTTGACGTAGATTTCCGACACCCTGACCAGCGCGTTGGAGGCTTTGTAGGGGGCCATGATCTGCGCCGAGGCGTTGAGGATCGTGTCCGCATCGCTAGGCGCGAGGGTTGCGTATTGAGAGGTGAGATCGGCGACGGCGCGTGCCGTGATCGTCACCTTGCGGTTGCAGGCGATCGCATCCGAAAGCTGGAAGCCGCCCAGATACATGAGCAGCAGGATCGGCAGCGCGAAGGCGAACTCGACCGCCGCGAGGCCGCGATGATCGCGCAGCCATGCCCGGATCGAGCGGCGCGCGCGCATCACTTGTAGGGCTCCGTCTTGAGCACGGAGGTGGCCATCAGCAATCGCTGGCCGTCGGGCAGGGTGGCGAGATTGAAGCCGAGCGGCCCCATCGGCACCGGCCAGATATACATCAGCCGCATCACCACGATCGAGCCCGCGCCGCCCGGCTGGAAGCTCCAGTTGTCGGGCTTGCGGTTACCGTTCTCGTCATAAAGGGAAGGCGCGTCGAGAAAGGCGTCCGAGAAGTTCGAGACGGTGGTTACGTCCACCATCAGATTGTTGCAGTTCATGTAGGGCGGCAGGCTCTTGCAGGCGTCGTTGTGGAACTGCTGGGCGGTCTGGCTGGCCTGCTGCGCCTGCCCCGTCATCAGCGAGCGCGCGGCATATTCGGCGGTGGTTTCCAGGCTTTGCTGCGCGAAGAAGACGAGGCTGGTTTCGATGATCGCGATCAGCAGCGCGATAAACGGCGCGGCGACGATCGCGAACTCGACGATGGAGGAGCCCCGCGAATCACGGCGCAGGCGCGCCAGACGGCGGGCCAGGCGGCCCGCCCTCTTCGCCTTCGCGCGAAGATGATCCCTCATCGCCATCGCACACTGCCTCCTGATGGTGATGTGGCGGGAAAGTCTTAAAACACCGTCAAAGCGGATGATTTACGGAAGGCGGAAGCAGTTCTCAGCGATACTTCGTCATTGCTCGCAATGACGATCCATACCCTCTAGGGCGGGCGGATGGAGGAACCGGCTCCGCTCCACCCCGAGACGGCGATTGCGCTGGGCTATGTCCCCGCCATCGTCCGCCCCGCGCTGGCGACGCTGTTCGCGCTCGACGAGCGGCTGGGCGGGTTCGTGAACCGGGCGAGCGAGCCGGTGATCGGGCTGATGCGGCTCGCCTGGTGGCGCGATGCGCTGGCGGCGCTCGACCAGGGGCCGCCGCCCGCCGAGCCGCTGCTGGAGACGCTTGCGGAGATATGCGGAAATTACGCGATTTCCGGTCAGGAGCTTGCCAGACTGGCGGAGGGCTGGGAGGGCATGCTCGACGAGGAGCCGGACTGGATCGAGCGCCACGCCCGCGATCGCGGCGCGCGGCTGTTCGCGCTGGCGGCGCGCCTGCTCGGCGGCGCGGACGAGAGGATCGAACCGGCCGGGCGAGGCTGGGCGCTGGTCGATGCGGCGCGGCGGAGCGGCGATTTCGCGCGAGCCCGGGCGGCGCTGGCGGCGGCGCGGGAGCCGCTCGAACGCGCGGTGGCCCAGCGCTGGCCCCGTCGATTGCGTCCGTTGGGCATGCTGGCGGCGCTCGCCCGCGAGGATGCGCGCGGTTCGGTCGAGACGCTCTCCCCACCCGGATCGCGCCGCCGGCTGCTGCGCATAATGAGACACCAGCTCACCGGCCACTGACTTGCCTGCCGACGCGCTCGCGCTAGGCTGGCGCGGGACGACAGGGGGAGGCGAATATGGGGCGGTTTCTTGCGGGCGCGGCTTCGGCGCTGCTGCTGGCGGCGGGCGGCCTGTTCCTGTGGACGGGGCTGGCTCGGCACGATTCCCGCCTGCCCGCTCCGCCCGTCGCCGGGCTGTTCGCGGCTTCCGCGCAGGATGTAACCTCCGCCGATCCGCCCCAGGCCAGCGAGAAGACGCGCGAGGAAAAGCGCTTCGACCGCTACGACCGCAACAAGGACGGCAAGGTCGATCGCGGCGAATATCTCCTCAACCGCCAGCGCGCCTTCGCCCGGCTGGACACGAATCACGACGGCAAGCTGTCGTTCGACGAATATGCGGTGAAGACCGAGGCGAAGTTCGCGAAGGCCGACGCGGACAAATCCGGCGTGCTCGATCCAACGGAGTTCGCGACGACGCGGGTAGTGCGCAAAGCGAAACCCCGCTGTCCGCCGGCGAAGGAGGATTCCGCCTCTGAGGAAAGCTGACTCCAAGCCCCTCCCGCTTGCGGGAGGGGCTTGGAGTGGGCTCTCGGGTGCGATTGGGCGATCCAGCCTCAAACATCATTTCCACCCCCGGCCCCTCCCGCAAGCGGGAGGGGAGCTATGCCCGCCACCAACGGCGGAAGGGATCAGACGGGCTGAACCTCCATCTCCTCCCGCCACCTCTCCAGATCCTCCCGCGCCCGCGCGGTCATCAGCGCCTTGCGGTCGGCCTTGCGGGGGGCGTGGGCGAGCGGGGGGAACAGGCCGAAATTGACGTTCATCGGCTGGTAGATGTCGGCCTCCGCGCCGCCGGTGATGTGGCCGAGCAGCGCGCCGAGCGCGGTGGTCGGCGGCGGGGCGGGGAGGGCGCGTCCGGCCAGCTCGGCCGCCGCGAAGCGCCCGGCGAGCAGGCCGACGGCGGCGCTCTCGACATAGCCTTCGCAGCCGGTGATCTGCCCGGCGAAGCGGATGTTCGGGCGCGATTTCAGGCGCAGCGTCCCGTCCAGCAGCACCGGCGATCGGATGAAGGTGTTGCGATGCAGCCCGCCCAATCGCGCGAACTCGGCCTTCTCCAGCCCCGGGATCATGCGGAAGATGCGCACCTGCTCGGCATGTTTGAGCTTGGTTTGGAAGCCGACGATGTTCCAGAGCGTGCCCTGCTTATTGTCCTGCCGGAGCTGGACGACCGCATGGGGCCAGCGGCCGGTGCGCGGATCGTCGAGGCCGACCGGCTTCATCGGGCCGTGGCGCAGCGTGTCGATCCCGCGCGCCGCCATCACCTCGATCGGTATGCAACCCTCGAAATAGGGCGTGTCGCGCTCCCATTGCTTGAACTCGGTCTTCTCGCCGGCGAGCAGCGCCTCCACGAAGGCGGCATATTCGTCCCGGTTCATCGGGCAGTTGATGTAATCGTGCCCGTCCCCCTTGTTCCAGCGGGACTGGAACCAGCACACGTCCATGTCGATCGAATCGCGGTGGACGATGGGGGCGATCGCGTCGAAGAAGGCGAGGGCGTCCTGCCCCGTCTCGGCCTGGATCGCGCCGGCGAGGGAAGCGGCGGTCAGCGGACCGGTGGCGATGATCGCGGGGCCTTCGGGCAGCGCGTCGACGCGCTCGCGAATGACGGTGATGCGCGGATGCGCCTCGATCGCCGCCGTCACGCCGGCCGAGAAGCCGTCCCGATCCATCGCCAGCGCCGATCCGGCGGGCACGCGGTGCGCGTCGGCCTGGCGCAGGATCAGCGAGCCCAGCGCGCGCATCTCGGCGTGGAGCAGGCCCACTGCGTTGCGCTCCGCATCGTCCGAGCGAAAGCTGTTTGAGCAGACCAGCTCGGCGAGGCCATCGGTCTGGTGGGCGGGCGTACCTTCCACGCCGCGCATCTCGGAAAGGCGGACGGCGAAGCCCGCTTCGGCCAGTTGCCAGGCGGCTTCCGATCCGGCGAGGCCGCCGCCGATGACGTGGATATCGTGCATGGCCGCGCGCCATAGACCAGCCGGGCGGGCAACGGAACCGGGCGCGTCCTTACCTCGTTCGGGAGGCGTCACAACCTTGGAGCGCGATGATGACCAACCCCGATCGTTTCCGCCGCTGGAGCGATCCCCAGGGCCGCAACGCCTGGGGCTGGGTGCTGGCGGCGGGCATCGTGCTGCTGATCGGCGGCGTCTGCGCCATCCTCGCGCCCGGCTTCACCACTGTGGCGCTGAGCGTGCTGATCGGCTGGATCCTGCTGTTCTGCGGCATCGCGGGGATCGTCATGGGCATCCGCGCGCACAGCGTCCACCGCCGCTGGATGGACCTGCTCTACGGCGTCGTCTCGCTGTTGTGCGGATTGTTCATCCTGTTCTTCCCCGTTGCAGGCGCGGCGGGCCTGTCGTTGGCCTTCATCTTCTGGCTGGCGCTGCGGGCCGGCATCGAGCTCGGCGGCGCACTCCGCGCCGGGCCGGGGCGGATGCGCACGCCCCTGATCCTGCTCGGCATCGTCGACGCGCTGCTCGCGATCCTGCTGCTGTTCTGGTTTCCGCTCGGCACGATCGCGGTGATCGGGCTGTTCGTGGGCATCAGCCTGCTGCTGGGCGGGGTGTTGACGATCGCGGCCGCGTTCGGGCTGAAGCGGATGCGGGTAGCGTAAGGAAAGGCCTCTCCCGCAAGCGGGGAGGGAGAGTTACCCCTCGCCCCCGTCCGCCAGATCCTCGCGGGTGTCGCCGCCGGGCTGGGGATCGATCGTCACCTCGCCTTCGCTCAGATCGGCCTCCGCTTCCTCCTCGCTCTCCTCGATCCGCGCGGCGGAGACGACATGCTCGTCCTCGGCCACGTTGAGGATGGTGACGCCCTGGGTCGATCGCCCGGCGATGCGGATATCGCCCACCGTGGTGCGGATCATCTTGGCCTGATTCGTCACCAGCATGAGCTGCTCGCCGGTATGCGCCGGGAAGGAGGAGACGACCGCGCCGTTGCGGTCCGATGTCACGATATTGGTGATGCCCTGGCCGCCACGCCCGGTGCGGCGATATTCATAGGCCGAGCTGCGCTTGCCGTAGCCGTTGGCCGTCACCGTCAGGATGAACTGCTCCTTCTCCTGCAACTCGGCGAAGCGTTCGGGCGACATGGCGGGTTCGCCCTCGCGATCGCCCTTCCAGGGGGCATAGCGTAGATAATCCTCGCGCTCCTCCTGGGTGGTGCCGACGCGGTGGAGGATCGAGAGCGAGATCACCTCGTCTCCCTTGGCCAGGCTGATGCCGCGCACGCCTGTCGAGGTGCGGCTCTGGAACTCGCGCACGTCGGTGGAGGCGAAGCGGATCGCCTTGCCGCCGCGGGTCGCGAGCAGCACGTCGTCTGTCTCGGTCAGCAGCGCCACGCCGATCAGGCGATCGGCCGAATCATCCTCGAAGCGCATCGCGAACTTGCCGTTGGTCGGCACGTTGGTGAAGGCGTCCATGCTGTTGCGGCGGACCGATCCCTTCGCCGTGGCGAAGACGATATGGAGATCGCCCCATTCCGCCTCGTCCTCGGGCAGCGGCAGCACGGTCGAGATCGTCTCGCCCTCGGCCAGCGGCAGCAGGTTGACCATCGGCCGACCGCGCGCCTGGGGCGCGCCTTCGGGCAGGCGCCACACCTTCTTGCGATAGACCTTGCCGGCGGTGGAGAAGAACAGCACCGGCGTATGCGTGCTCGTCACGAACAGCTTGGTGACGGCGTCCTCGTCCTTGGTCGCCATGCCGGAGCGGCCCTTGCCGCCGCGCTTCTGGGCGCGGAAGGCGTCGAGCGGGGTGCGCTTGATATAGCCGCCCATCGTCACGGTGACGACCATGTCCTCCCGCTCGATGAGGTCTTCGTCCTCGATATCGTCGCCGGCGGGGGCGAGGGTGGTGCGGCGGGGCGTA
>Ga0164242_10000438_pt1 | contig 50562 bp, 41 predicted proteins | sample OricomgcompostMG_FD_108783 | JGI IMG/M metagenome (GOLD analysis project Ga0164242, IMG submission 108783) | Miracle-Growth compost microbial communities from Emeryville, California, USA - Original compost - Miracle growth compost (MG) ...
GCTCTACCAACTGAGCTACTCGCCCTATTATCTCTTAGATCTTATTTTTTTCTTTTGTGTTCTTTATTTCTTTATTTCTCTCTTTACTTGTTTCCCGTGTTTCCTGTGTTTCCTTGATTAAACATTTTTATGCATAGTAAAGTTCCAAGGGTTACGCCCTGCTGGACGTCCTTCAGTTCTTGCTGCATAAAGGATATATCTAAAGAATGTAGCTGATACTGCTGAGATCAATGAACCAATTGATGCAATATAGTTCCATCCTTCAAATGAATCTGGATAATCAGGTACTCGACGTGGCATTCCTGCTAGTCCCAAGAAGTGCATTGGGAAGAATGTTAGGTTTACTCCTCTAAACATTGTCCAGAAGTGAGCTTTAGCTCTTGCTTCTGAATATCTTCTTCCTGACATTTTAGGGAACCAATAGTAAATTCCAGCAAAGATAGCAAACACAGCTCCCATAGACAATACGTAATGGAAGTGTGCTACTACGTAATAAGTATCATGAATTGCAATGTCCAACCCACTGTTTGCACATGCTACTCCTGTTACTCCTCCAATTGTAAACAATACAATGAATCCTAGTGTAAACAACATTGGTGCTTTTACATGAATTGATCCACCCCACATAGTTGCCAACCATGAGAATACTTTAATTCCTGTAGGTACCGCAATAATCATTGTTGCTGCTGTAAAGTAAGCACGTGTATCAACATCCATTCCTACTGTAAACATATGGTGTGCCCATACAATAAATCCTAGTCCTCCAATTGATAGCATTGCATATACCATTCCCAAATAACCAAATGTTTGTTTTTGTGAGAATGTAGATACAATTTGAGATACGATCCCAAATCCTGGAAGAATTAGAATATATACTTCTGGATGTCCGAAGAACCAGAATAGATGTTGGTACAATACTGGATCTCCTCCTCCTGCTGGATCAAAGAATGATGTGTTAAAGTTACGATCTGTCAACACCATTGTAATTGCTCCCGCCAATACTGGCAATGACAACAACAATAGTACTGCTGTAATTCTAACTGCCCAACAGAACAATGGCAAACGATGCATTGTTCTTCCAGGTGCTCGCATATTCAAAATCGTTGTAATGAAGTTTACTGCTCCTAGAATTGATGATACTCCTGCCAAGTGCATTGAGAAGATCGCTAGATCTACTGCTGGTCCTGAATGTGCTTCTACTGATGCTAGAGGTGGATACAATGTCCATCCTGTTCCTGCTCCTGCTTCTACCAATGATGAACTTACCAATCTCAACATTGCTGGAGGCAATCTCCAGAATGAAATATTGTTTAGACGTGGGAATGCCATGTCTGGTGCTCCAATCATAATTGGTACCATCCAATTCCCAAATCCTCCAATCATAAATGGCATTACGAAGAAGAAAATCATTACCAAGGCATGCGCTGTTACCATTACGTTATACAAATGATTATTTCCTGCGAATACTTGCACTCCTGGTTGTGCTAGTTCTAGACGCATCAATACTGACAATGTTGTTCCCATAATTCCTGAGAATGCCCCAAAAATCATGTACAATGTTCCAATGTCTTTATGGTTTGTGGAGAACAACCAACGTGAACTCCATGAATACAATCCTCCTACCATTTTCCTTCTCTTTCTTTTTTTGTTTTCTTTGTTTCTTTTTGTGTTTTTTGTTTTTCTTTAATTTGATCGTGTGTTGTTTCTATTAAGGTTTCTATTGTTCTCTTAAGTGCTCTTTCGGTCAGGGGAGGAGGGAATCGAACCCACGTTGACGGCTTTGGAGACCGTCATTCTACCACTGAACTACTCCCCCTCCCTTTTATTTTTTTTATTTTTTATGTTTTAGTTTTCACTTAAGTTTCTTTCTCCCTGATTGTATATCTTTTCGTTTAGATTACTACTTATCTAGATTCTCTTTGAGTTTTCACCCAAGTCATATAGTTATCCAATGACATAGCTTCTACTGCAATAGGCATGAATCCATGGTTAACTCCACATAGTTCTGAACATTGTCCATAGAATACACCTGGACGAGTTACGAATACTGAAGCTTGATTCAAGCGTCCTGGACATGCATCCATTTTTACTCCCAATGAAGGAACTGCCCAGCTATGCAATACGTCTGCTGCTGTAATAATCAATCGAACATGAGTACGAACTGGCAATACAACACGGTTATCTACTTCCAACAAACGCAATTGTCCTTCTACTAGTTCATCATCAGGTCTCATATAGGAATCAAATCCAATTGTATCTCCTGCTTCGTTTGCATAATCTGAGTATTCATAGCTCCAATACCATTGGTGACCTACAATTTTCACTGTCAAAGCTGGATCTACTGCTTCATCTAGGCTATAAAGCAAAGCAAATGAAGGAATTGCAATTATTACCAACACCATGGCTGGGATCATTGTCCATACTACTTCAATTACTGCTCCATGAACCATTTTACTTGCTACTGGATTGCTTTCTGCTGAGAATTTATAAATAATACGTCTCAACATCCAAGATACAAACACTGTTACAAATACCAATACGAACATCAATTCGTGGTGGAATCGGATAATTCCTTCTGCTACTGGAGATGCTGGTTCTTGAAGACCTCTTTGCCAAGGCAATGCTGCATCTGTCCTTACTGTTCCTCCCACTCTATTTGTTCTTCTTCTTTCAACACCCTTCAACATCTTTTCTTTTTTCTTACTCTTTGTTTTTCTTTTTTCTCTGTAGTATCGTTTCTTTCGTTTTTGTTTTTGTTTTTGTTTTTTGTTTCTACTGTTTCTATTGTTTCTTCTGTGCTCCTCGGACGGGGTTTGAACCTGTGACCTCTCGATTAACAGTCGAACGCTCTAACCGCTGAGCTACCGAAGATCTACTTACTTCAATAGAACACTACGGTTTCTTTATTCTTTTCTCTCTTTTCTCTCTTCTCTCTCCTTGTTTTTGGTGATTGCCTTTGTATAATTATCTACTTAGTGTCCTCCATGTACTACATCTGCTAGATAAATACATGTCAACAATGCAAATACATAGGCTTGAATCATAGCTACCGCTGTTTCCAAAATCAATAGCAAGAACAATACAATCATCGGTACAAAGTGAGCAATCCATCTCACTCCTCCTGCTGCCATCATACTCCAAGCAAATCCTGCAATTACTTTCAACAAAATGTGTCCCGCCATCATGTTCGCGAATAGACGAACTGACAATGAGATGAATGTGATTGTAAATCCAAGTACTTCCAAAGCAACCATCATTGGAATCATTCCAAATGGTGTTCCTGAAGGCAAGAATCTCCCTCTAATTTTTCTTCCGTGTCTACGGGCTCCTACTACCAATTTTCCTACCCAGATACCAAATGCTAGTGTGATCGTTACAATCAAGTGTGATGTTACTGTGAATGAGTAAGGAATCAATCCTCTTAGGTTACAAGCTAGCAAGAATGTGAATACACTGAATACGAATGGGAAATATCCTGATCCTTTCGGTCCGATTGTTTGTCCCACCATACTCAATACTCTTCCATGCATTCCTTCTACGATTGTTTGCCAACGGTTTGGTACCAAGCTTCCATTTCCTCCTACGCTTAGTACTTGTACTCTTCCAATCAACAAACTTGCTGTTCTTACCATCATCAACGCTGTGTTTGTCAATGATAGATCAAATGATCCTCTACGCAATGGTAGCAATGGTACTACTTCAAATTGTTCCAATGGACTATATCTTGACATTTTCTTTTCTTTTTACTTCTCTTGATTTTTTCTTTTTTCTATTTTTTCTTTTCTTTATAACGTGTGTGTACTTTTAATTTGTATCTATGTTTAGATTAATGTCCTCCCCACCAATAAATTGATACGAACAAGAACAACCAAACAACATCAACAAAGTGCCAATACCATGCTGCAGCTTCAAATCCAAAATGATGTTGGCGTGTGAAGTGATTTGATACCAAGCGATACAAACATACAGACAAGAACACTGTTCCAACAAATACGTGGAATCCGTGGAATCCTGTTGCCATATAGAATGTTGATCCGTATACACTATCTGACATCGTAAAGCTTGCATTTCTATATTCAAACACTTGTAGTGATGTGAATAGAATAGCAAGTCCTACTGTAACTCTCAATCCTTGAATAGCTTGATCACGATCTCCTACAACAATTGCATGGTGTGCCCATGTTACTGAAGCTCCTGAGCTCAATAGAATCATTGTGTTCAAGAATGGTACTTCCCAAGCACTCAATACTTCAATTCCTTTAGGAGGCCAAACTGATCCAATGTCAGGCACTGGAGATCTAGCTGCCCAGAAGAAGGCCCAGAAGAATGCAAAGAAGAACATTACTTCTGATACAATAAATCTAATCATTCCAAAACGTAGTCCCAATTGAACTAGGCTTGTATGTTGCCCTTCTCTTGTTCCTTCACGTACAATATCTCGCCACCAAACGGCCATTGTATACCTCAATAGTGCGAATCCTAGCAATGTTCTAGAACCACCTCCTGTATAACCATGGAAATACATTACCGATCCTGTTGTTACCATGAATGATGCCGTTGACGCTGTCAAAGGCCATGGACTAGGATCTACCAAATGAAATGGATGTTTTTGTGTCATTTTTCTTTATTTATTCTCTATTTTATCTTTTTCTTTTTTATTTATCTTTTTTCTTTTAATCTTTCTTTATTTTTTGTGTCTAGCTATCTTCGCTGTATAACGTTCTTTCAACCTGTTTTCAAACTGAGTTTCAGGTCTAACTTCTCCAGGCAACCTTGTTTTATTGGTTACGGCTTTCACCGGTGGTTTCGGAAAGGTTAGCTTTGTCTTCTTCCAGTTCTCTGCACGTTTCTGAGCATAATACTTCGCTACTCCTTCAAAGTTACTTTTTTCATCCAACGATTCATTTTTCACTTTAGCTTTAGTCCCTTTAAGTATTTTAGAATAGGTATTGACCATACGATATTGACTTTCGCTTGTATGAGGTTCCAATTGTTCAAGCATTATTGATTCATCTTCCAAACTAATTTCACCTCTAATATGCAAATGCTTAGCTTCTGTCCATACTTTAACTATATCCCAAACTCGTCTATAATCATACATTACTGGGAAATAACGTCCTTTAATCCTACTACGGCGTGCAAATCGTTTCTTTATTTTCTTTTTCTTTTTAACTGTTTTACGCCATTTCTTAGGTTTACGGATTTTTAGACGTACTTTAGGAGCTCGTTTTATAAACTCTTTTCTTATTTCAACTAGATCTTCTACTTTAAGTAGATTCATCGCTGGTTCCAATGCACCTTCTACTATTTTCTTCCAACGTAGACGTGTATAGCTTTTCTTACGATGCCAGTTTATCATTTGTTCTTTCTTCCAGAGTTCTCTATCTTCTGAAGTTTTTCTAAATGACAATCTAATTGAATTTTTAGGAATGTCGTTTATACGCCTTATTATTCTCCATCTATACTCGGTGTTCACCCCAATTCTATGTCTATCTCCTGGATTTATCAAGCTTCTATCCGTTTGAGATTCTCTTACGCTTCTTTTCTTAGCGGTAATGACATGCATAGGACCTTGCAACCATCTTTTACGTTGATCTTTAAACAAACGTTTCCATTTTTTCTTCTCTTTGTGATACTTCATTATACGTTTGCGTTTAACACTTCTAGCTTCTTTTTCAAGCAATTTAGGAGTATTATAAAGCAACGCTTGATGTTCTGGTATAGTACGACGTTTCAACCAAAGACGATTATTGTTCTGTTGAATCATATCCAATTCAATAGCTTTGACCTTCTTAACTACTTCTCGTTGATTAGGATCACCAAGAACTCTAGGTACAATATCATAAGAAGAACCTATATATCCAGTTTTCTTATACATTTCATACTTCTCTAGTTGAGGCCAAAGCGACATTTTTACACGCATATCAAGATGAATCTCAGGATCCATTCTAGAAGCTGTAGGAATAGCCCAATTCTTTAATGGATTACCACTTCTACGTGTTTCTAGAAGATTACGATATTCAGGATGACTAGACGTTTTCTTCTTAGGATCCCTCAATCTATCTTTCAACAGTAGACGAGGAGCTGGACCTATTGCATATAGTGCATCTTTGTCTTCTTTACTTAGCTTAATTGGTTTTTTAGGTTTAGCTTTAACTACGCTATCTTGGACTTTGTGTCTACCTTTCTTTGTTGTTGCAGCCATCTTTCTTTTTTCTTTGGTTATTTGTTTTCAGGTTTCTCTGTATTGCCTTCCGAATTCTCAGTTGGTTCTACAGGTTTATCTGTTGATTGCGGTTGATCTTCCTGTTTACTTTCCGGTGTATCTTCCGTTTTAGTTTCAGGTTCCTTAGCTACTTCCGTAACAGGATTGTCCGCCTTATCATCTTGAGCTTGCATTGCTTTTTTCCTTTTCTTAACATGAGCTTTCAATTGAATGTCAGTCAGATCAGAAACTTCAGCAGAAGCTTCAAAAGCAAGAAGGGCATCTTCTGCTACAGGTTCAGCTGTTGGAATAGGATTAGACTCTTCTAGTTTAGCACCTGTATAGCCAGGCATCGATCTACTACGAATATAAGGATTTCTTCGTCTAATTTCACGATATTCCTTATTCATACAATCTTGAGCATAAGCCATTTGGTAATTCACTTTAGTAGAGAAGCTAGCATGAGTCTCACAGTTAAGATCCATAGCAATCCAAGGACCTTTACAATAAGGCATACCATCTTCAAACCTACTAATACGAGGTCTTCTATCAACCGCTGAAGCACTTGCAGGCACTTTAGGGAATTGTTTAATGTGTTTCATCATCTTCAGGAATGCAGGTTCCAATGATCTTAGAATACCAAGACCTTCTTCCCATTTACCATTGCTATCCCTTAGAACCCAAGGATCCACTCTAATTCCTTTAGCGTGTTTAACATAACTCCATTTATCACACAATGCTCTGTATGTAAATGAGCCATCTCCATAATGATCTACTTCAACTACTCTAGATTCCGCTGGGATATCTGGATTACGAAGCAATACCATTTCCTTCAAGCAAGGTCGTTTTTGAGGACGTTTCAAAACATAACCCATTTTCTCTGGATCTAGATATTGGAATCGTAGTTCATCCATATATTCCGTAAAGAGACGATATCTATTTCGTGGTACCATCACTACTGTATTATTCACTCCATGTGCTGGACGACGATCCCTTTGATGTTCATTCACCCAAGGTTTCTGCATATAAATAATGTAAGGAGCTGCATTGTAAGAGTCCATGTGTTTTCCATATGGATGTTTTCCACTTCCTACGTAATTTCTTACTGTATATCTTGCTCGTTCCTTCATCAAGTTAGGTCCCATACGCGTTCCACCCAGATTTACACGGGATTTATAGATATCCATGTATTCATGAGTGATTGATCGTGATTCCGTATTCAGATGCAATGCTTTCCAAAATCTTTCCCTTTCGGTTTTATGAGCAATTTTGTTGTCATCTGGTAGATAATGAGCAAACCCACAGCCACTAATACGTACTCTTGAATGAGTGTTCATCATTTCAATATACGTACCTTTAGGATCCAAGTCAAACTTCCTTTTATTAGAACGCTCTGAGTTTTTCATTTTGAACTCTGTAGGAGTCACCATGATTTTCTCTTTTGAGCGTGTAAGGAATCGTCCTGCTGAATAATGCCCTACTGGTGTATCTTCATAGATTCTAGGTGGGATACTCATACGAAGTTCACGTTCTGCATCAATTTGTTCTGGAGTAGGGTTCACTGTGTATGGGATATTTCGTTCCACCCATTCAATACTATCATCTGCGACAGCTGTAATCATTTCTTCTTTATTTTCTTTCTCAGCTGCAATTATATTGAAGAACCCTCCTTGATCTCCATAATGCTCTCCGAAATACTCTGGCTCTCCTTGCGTTGGTTTCCAAAAATGATCCATTCTATCTGCAATTACATATCCTGATGCTTCTCTGTTCTTTTTCTCTTGCTCTGTACCCGTAAAATTTACTACATATTTCTGAATATGCACTCCTCTAGGTACTGGTGCTTTATAATTTACTGGTTTGAAAGGTTTAACCAAACGTCTTACTCTCAAACTATCCAACAAAGTTGTCATTAGATCAATTTTACTTGACATAATACTTGACATAATACTCCAAATACAATTCATATTCTCTACTAGCCTTGCTAGTCTAGATCTAGTGTGTTCCAATACTGCCATCATGGTTCTCTATTTATATAATGTTTAGTGTTCTTTCTTTATGTTTAGGTTTCTTTCTTCTTTGTGTTGAGTAGGATTTAAGGCTCATATGACTTATAAGTTATCTCCGGCGGGAATCGAACCCGCGTCTACGCTTAGAAAGAGCGTCGTTCTAACCACTGAACTACGAAGACTCTTTCCCAAGTCCTCTTGTTTAATGATTCTCTCGCTCTTCTCTGTGTCTCTAGTCCCCTATTCCTTATACTTCTTAGCCTTCGTAACTTGTCTATTGTTTTGTTGTTACCTTTCTTGAGTGATTTACTACTTCTTTACTACTTCTTTACTACTTCTTTAGGACTTAATAACACGTGTGTCTAACAAGTGTGTCTATCAGGGCTCGAACCTGAAACCGTTACGTCCGTAGCGTAATACTCTATCCAATTGAGCTATAAACACTCTTTGGTTAGGTTTATCTTCAAGTTTTTCTTTTAGACTTCTGTAGTAAATCTTACTTGCCTTTGACCACCTTTGCTTTTAGCTTCCAAATTCGCTACTAGTGATCTCCTACTCTTCAACCAGTGATTATCCATACATCTATTCGAATCTTCAGCTTCTCTTCTTCTTACTCGGCGATGTTTAGTTCTCATCAATTGATCTCGTGCTGTTTTGTTACCTCTAGGTGATCGATTTACCGTTCTCCTAGATTGTTTCTTTTTTGTTCCTTTCCATCCTTTCACCATCAACCCTCTCGTTGATCTTTTCTCTCGATATAGATCTTCTTGTCTAGCTTTTTCTACACCAAGTAGGTTCTGAATGGTTATATGATCTATCACTCTTTGTCTAGATCTCAAGCTTTGAGGTTTTCTTTCTTTATTCTCTTCGGTTATTGTTTTCATTTTGTTCTTTTTCGTTAAGATATGTATTATATAATTCACAAAGATAGATAAAAAAACACTGCCTAAGGACAGGGTTGAACTGTCGACTCCAGGATCTTCAGTCCTATGCTCTACCACTGAGCTACCTAGGCTTAAGTGATTTTATCTATCTTCATGTTATACAATTCCCTATTATTAACCACAAATCAAGAGTGACATATGATGTGTCCTTCTCAATCTAGGTCCTGGATACGCAAAGAAGAATACTCTGATCCCTAGAGATAGACCCAATCTAATTGCCACTTCTGGTTTTACTGGGTCTCTTTCTAGGTTTTGAGCTGGATCAAAGTACATAATTTTAATCCAACGCAAGTAATAGTAAGCACTAATACAAGATCTAAGTCTACCCGCTACTGCAAATCTATATCTAGATTGTTCTGTTCTAGATCTAAATACTCTTCTTTTAGCTCCGAACCCTGCTAGAGGAGGTACTCCTGCCATTGAAAACATCGTTCTTGAGATACTCCTAGCTAGTCTGGGATTAACTTGGTTCAATCCTCCAATATCTGTTCTATATTTTGCTGGCTTTCTCCCTGAGGTCAATCTTCCTTGATGTTCAATCACTACACTTCCTTTTTCTTCTCCAAGGGTGCTTACTGAAACTGAGTTCAAACTCATTCTGACTAGCCATAGATTTACACCCATTACGATATAAATCATCACATACAACATTACTGATTGGATTCCTTCAAGTGTACCAGTTCCTAGGCCCAATAGCATGTATCCTACATGTCCTACTGAACTATAAGCCAAGAAGCGTTTTCTTCGACGTTGCATTCTAGCTGCCATCGTTGCAACTGCTCTGGATCTTATCCCTGTTCCTCTCATTCTGGTTTGCCATTTACCGTATCTTTCAACAAATGGTCCCATACACAAACGACATCTCAATCTCAAAATTCCTACTTTCGGAACTACTGCGAAGTACATTGTAGATGGAGTAGGTGCTCCTTCGTAAACATCCGGTGACCATGCATGGAATGGTGCTGCTGCTAGTTTGAATCTTAGTCCTACTCTCAATCTTCTCATCCCTGCTACCAATCCTACATGATTTGATACATTCATATCAAGTCTTCTACGTTCTCTTTCTCCAAAGTTTACTGTACCTGTGTACCCATAAATCAATGAAGATCCAAACAATAGTCTACCGGATGCTACTGATCCCATAATATAGTATTTTAGTCCTGCTTCTGTTGAATAAGCTGAACCACGACGGAATGCTGCTCTCACATACAAACACAATGATTGCCATTCAAGTCCTAGATATCTAGTCACTCTATCATTTGCGCTTACCATGACACACAATCCCATCGTGGCCAATCTCATCAACAATGGATATTCAAATGCATTAATTCCAAGGTCTCGCACATAATATGCTGTTCCTCTTCTACATCTTCTTGCTGATCTTACCAAGACTGCTTTTACCGCGTGAACTCCCATATGGCTCATTCTGGTTCCATTCAATCTTGTACGATCGTCTCTTCTATCGACTCCATTTACTACCAATCTTCCGGTTCTTACGAGTGTTCTAGCTGTCCTTCGACTCATCACTCTACCTCTTACTGGTTGTTTTCCTTGAGTTGCCACAATTGCTCCAAATCTCAATCTCAATGATACTGAAATCGCCATCATTCCTTCTGGGAGTCTGCTTTTCCTATCATTAGTATACAGTCTTGCGTAATCCATATTCTTTTTTCTTTTGGTTTTTTATTTTTTATTTTTTATTTTTTGTTTCTTTGTTTCGTTACTAGTCCTCTAATGTCAAGTTAATTAACGGTCTACTTCCCCAAATACGATATCTTGAGTACCAATAATCGTTACAACATCAGCAATTAGATGACCTTTTGTCATTGTATTCAAACTAGACAAATGAGCAAATCCAGGTGCTTTAATTTTACAACGATAAGGACGAGTACTTCCATCGGAAACCAAAAACACACCGAACTCTCCTTTAGGAGCTTCAGTAGCTACATAGACTTCACCAGCAGGTACTGCAAATCCTTCGGTTGTTAGTTTAAAGTGATGAATCAATGCTTCCATACTTTGCTTCATTTCCTTACGTGAAGGCCTTACTCTTTTATGATCGGCTGTTTTCACTGGTCCTGCAGGCATTTTATCTCTACATTGTTTCATCAAACGTACTGATTGACGCATTTCTGCCATACGAATCAAATAACGATCATAACAATCACCATTCGATCCTACTGGAATATCAAATTCTCTTTCTGAATACACTTCATAAGGTTGGTTTTTTCGCAAATCCCATGCTACTCCAGATCCTCGGAGCATAACTCCACTGAATCCCCTATTCATTGCTTCACGAGCACTTACCACTCCAACATCAACCAAACGTTGTTTCCAAATACGGTTATTGGTTAGAAGTTCATCTCTTTCATCTCTTCGAACTGTAAAGCTCTCACAGAATTGATCAATATCATCTCTCAACCCTCTAGGTCTATCTTGAGAAACTCCACCTGGACGAATATATGCAGCATGCATACGTGCTCCTGATACACGTTCATAGAATTCCATCAATTTTTCACGTTCTTCGAATCCCCAGAAGTATGGTGTCATCGCTCCTACGTCTAGTGCATGACAACACACTGCCAACAAATGATTCAATAGTCGTGTGATCTCTCTAAATCTAACGCGAATATATTGAGCACGTCTAGGCACTGCTCTATTCAATAGTTTTTCAATTGCTCTAGAGTAAGTATGCTCTTGAGCCATCATAGACACATAGTCCAAACGATCAAAATAAGGCAAACCTTGTACATAAGTTTTGTATTCTAGGAGTTTCTCAGTACCACGATGCAACAATCCAATATGAGGATCAGCTCGTTCTACTACTTCTCCATTCAATTCCAACACCAATCGAAGTACTCCGTGTGCTGCTGGATGCTGAGGTCCAAAGTTCAATGTAAAATTTCGTCTATCTTGTTCTCTCTCGTGTTTCTTAAGCACTGTCATTTCTCCCTTCTTCGTTTGTTTTTTTCTTTTTTCTTTTTTTCTTTTGTTTCTTTCTTTGTTTTTTAGTTTTATCATCTAGCCATTAGTATATCTGAGCTATATTCCTTACGGAACCTGCACTTGATACCTATATCGTTCTAGTCTTAAACGAGGCATAGAAGATCTGTCTTGGGATGAGTTTCACACATTGATGCTTTCAGCGTTAATCTCCTCCAAACGTAGCTAGACAACTTGCTCAAGAAATTATAGTCTTCAACAGCTGTTACACCAGAGGTTTGGTACCTTCGGTCCTTGCGTACTAGAAAGTAGTTCCCTCAATCTTCAATCTAATCATTACTGTGTACAGCAGATAGAGACCAAACTGTCTCACGACGTTTTGAACCCAACTCGCGTATCTTTTTCATCGGCGAACAGCCGAACCCTTGGGAGCTACTTCACCCCCAGGATAAGATGAGTCGACATCGAGGTGCCAAACACCGACATCGATAGGAACTCTAAATCGGTATCAGCCTGTTATCCCTAGCGTAGCTTTTATCCGTTGAGCGATGACCCTTCCGTATGGGATCACCGGATCACTAGAACCGACAATCTTTTATGTTTGATCATAAACTATCATCCCTGCTCGAAATGTCTTTCTTACAGTCAAGCAACCATTTACTCTTACGCTCTTGCATGGAAATCATATCCACGTGAGGTTGCCTTTGTACACCCTCGCTACTCTTTCGAAGGCCTCCGCCCCAGAAAAACTACCATGCACACAGTGTCTTTAGCTACCCTTAGATAGACTAAGTTAGTGCAAGCCGTCTTAAGGATGGTATTTCATTTTTGTATACCTTGTTACATAGTTACAGGCAACTCCCATCTATTCTACACATAAGTACGGCTTTACACAGTATGTGCTTGCAGTAAAGCTGCATAGGGTCTTTTCGTCCCACTGCACACCGACCGCATCTTCACGGCCATTTCAATTTCGCTGGATTCAAAGCAGGGACAGTGAGGGAATCGTTACGCCACTCATGCGCGACCATAATTAGTGGACAAGGAATTTCGCTACCTTAGCACGGTCAAGGTTACCGCGGCCGTTTACTCGTCCTTCAGGATCCTACTTCCATAAGACCTCTTTCAGATTGGAGCACCGGGCAGGCGTCAGTCCTTATACTTCGTCTTTCGACTTCGCAAAGACTTGTGTTTTTGTTAAACAGTCGTTCCCTCCTATTCTCTGTGACCTTCTTTTTGATTTAAGGTTCCCTTTCTCCCTAAGTTACAGGGTGATTTTGCCGAGTTCCCTTGCTTTGATTCTTCCCAGGCCTTAGTGCTTTTACACTCACCCACCAGTGTCGGTTTGGAGTACAGTTTCTTTTTGTCCTTTCTCTTTCTAGTGCTTCCTTTCTCTCAATTGATTTCTTTCTTTTGAGTTCTGAGAAACCGTCAAAATGGACTATGGTTATTCACTTCCATGTTTAACCTACCCATCAAGTACGCTTTTCAGCTTCCTCTTAGGGACTGCCTTACCGAGATCTTAGTATAATTGATCTGGATTCCTTGGGTTTTCGGCCATCTTGTATCTCACAAGATTTGACGCTACTCATGTCAACATGCTCAATCGTGATTACTCCAACTGATCTTACCGACCAATCTTCCTCGTTTTACACGACGCTTTGCTACTACATTATAACTTCTTTTAGTTTTTTTGTTATACATGTCTGATGCTTCGGTGGATTGTTTGAGTCTCGTGTATCTTTGGCGCTAATTATCTCTTCTGGTACGCTATTACGCGTTCATTATTAGATGGCTGCTTCCAAGCCCACTATCCAGCTGTCTACGATCATTAACTTCCTTACCTCCACTTAACTATCCTTTGAGACCTTATCAATCAGTCTGGGCTGTTTCCCTCTTGACCAAGGCACTTGGCTGCCAGGGTCTGACTAGTAGAGAGTTTTTGGTTATTCTTCATAACTCCATGGTATTCACAGTTTATCTGTCATCCGTACCGTTTGATCAGCCTTCTAACAAATCGAGCTTTACCCCCATGGTTTCTTTTCTACCGCACTACTTAAATAGCTTTCGCAAAGAACCAGCTATCACCAAGTTTGGTTAGCCTTTCACCCCTTATCACAACTCATCCGAGACTTATGCAACAGGCACCGGTTCGATCTTCCATTCATCTTTCAACGAATTTCAATCTGGTCATGATAAGCTCACTTGGTTTCGGGTCTGCTAGATGGGATTCTTACAACATTTTCATATTGTCTTCTCTACTGTTTTACCTGTAGTTTCGTTTCGCTTTCGCTTATGCCTTCATCTCTTTCGACTTAAGCAACCCCTTTCTACGCAAGTCGTTGACCCATTATACAATAAGTACGCTGTTATTTCTACTTCTAGAAACTACAACTGTCTATAGGCTGCCCGGTTTCATCCTGTTTCTGAGACGTTATTTCTTCCATTATCCCCATCAAGCTTTCACTTGATCTCCATCCTGGTTTCTATACATCCTCCGAACACATTCCCTTTCCGTCACCGTACTCGTTCACTATCGGTCATAATGTTTTTTACAGCTTAGAGGACGGTCCCCCTGTCTTCAAACAAGATTTCACGTGTCTCATTTTACTCTATGTATGCTTCGGTTTACATTTATACTGGACTCTTTCACCGTCTATGGTTCTCTTATGAGATTCTAAATATACTACTGAAGCTCGCTGTTTCCGATTTCGTTCGCCACTACTTTCGGTTTCTCGGTTGATTTCTCACAAAGGTACTAAGATGTTTCAATTCCCTTCTTACTTTAGGTCTTTAATACATTTTCATGTTGCCTACAGTTCCTTACAACTCGGTTTACCGTTAGGGTATCCTTGATTTGATTGTTATTCGACTTACGTCAATCTCAAGGCTTATCGCAGTGTACAACGCCCTTATTTGTCATTATGCCTAGGGATCCTCCAAGAGCTTTACTTCTTTTTGGTTTTACCTTTGACTTCGCATGTATATGCTTTGTCTTTTCTTTTTTGTTTTAATATATCCTATGAACCTTGCTTCATCATGTCACTCTAATCCCTATTGGCCATTATAGTTTTCTTCGTTTCATTATGCTCTAGATTCTTTTATCCTTTTTTATGCATTTATCTATTGGGGGGTTAGCGGGTTACGGGGCTTGAACCCGTAACGTCAGCTTGGAAGGCTAATGTGATGCCAATTTCACCAAACCCGCTTTATTTCATTTTGTTTCTCTTTTTCTTCTTTTTCTGTTTTCTTGTTTTTAGCTCTTTTTTGTACTCTCTTTGTCTCTCTTTCTTTTCAGTTTTATATCTTTATGCTTAACTAACTTGCCTTTTCTATTCTGTTTTTTGTTTTTTCCATTAGGTCAATTTAGAGCTCCTATGCTTCATGACCTAGTATCAGCAAATTTTTCATCTCATCTTTTTTCTAATTTTTATATCCTTCATAATGCAGACTCTGTACACTTTTTTTATCTCTTGTTTTTTTAGTTTTAGAGACCTTCATAATGCAGACTCTATACACTTTTTTGTCCTTCTCTTTTTAGTGTTTTTTATATTCTTTTTTTTCAAATTTTAACACCTTCATAATACAGACTCTATGCACTATTTTTCTATCATACTTTTTTTGTTTTTAGAGACCTTCATAGTGCAGACTCTGTACACTTTTTTTGTCTCTCTTATTTTTTCAAATTCTCTAACTACTTTCCTTGTTTTATCTCTTTTTTTATTTTTATTTTTTTTAGATTTTCAACACCTTCATAATGCAGACTCTATACACGGTTTTATACTTATTTATTTTAGTCTTTAGTTAAAGATTTCTTCTATTTTGTCTTCTGTTTTTTATCTCTTCCGTTGGTTGTTTTTCCTCTTTTATTTTTTTCGATTTTAAACACCTTCATAGTGCAGACTCTATACACTGTTTTTTATTCTAACTTTTTTTCATTTTTTACAGCCTTCATAATGCAGACTCTGTACACGGTTTTGTACACTCTCGATTTTGTTTAGCTAACTTTTATTTCCGCTATTTAGATTAGATTTCTCAGATTTTTATCTTATAATTTTTTTAAGTTTTAAACACCTTCATAATGCAGACTCTATACACTATCTGTTTTTGGTTTTTATAATACATATTTCTTCCGTTTTCTTTTTTATATTTTTTTAGTTTTTTATCACCTTCATAATGCAGACTCTGTACACTTTTTTATTCTTACTTTTTTTCATTTTTTACGGCCTTCATAATGCAGACTCTATACACTATTTGGTGCACTCTCTGTTTTGTTTTGTTAACGATTGTTTTCGCTCTTGATATTAGATTTCTTTCAGGCTTTTATATTTCTGATTTTAAACACCTTCATAATGCAGACTCTGTACATGTTTTTTAGCAGTGCTTTTAGTTTGTGTTTTATACTCGTTTCTGTTAATTATGTGTATATTTTTTAGTTTTTTATACACCATTATTTTCTCTAGTTTTTTCTTTATAGTTTTTATAATTTTTTTACACCTTCATAATGCAGACTCTATACACTATTTTTCTTCTATTATATTTTTCGTTTTTTAGAACTACTTTATGTTTGTTAACATATTTTTTGAAGGTTTTTACTGTGTACTATTTTTCCTCTTTTTTATTCTTTTTTTTTTTCTAAATTTAAACGCCTTCATAATGCAGACTCTATACACTTGTTTTTGCACTCTATATTTTTTCTAATTTTTTATACCTTCATAATGCAGACTCTGTACACCTAATTTCTCCTTCTTTATTTTCTCTTTTTTCTCCTCGAAATCTCGATTATCTTCCGCTTCTTTTTTCTCTTTTTAGTTTTCAGGTATCAGCAGCATATAACCTATACATTTTACACTTGAATATATTTTCTATTCACTATTTGTATACGATTTATACGTCTCTCTCCGCTCTTTTTTTATTCATGCTTTTTCTCGTATTTTCCAAATACTTCATTTTAAGGTTTTTCAACACTGTATAATTAGTGTTTTCCATTTCCATTTAGAACTTAATCATTAGTAAAGTTATCTAATTCTTTAGAAAACTCACTGTTTTTAATACCTCATTTTCACCCTCATACCATTCATGACCTAGTATCAGCCTATTTAGACACCCAAACCAGTGACACTTTTTACCTACCTCCCACCATCATTTTAGTGTCTTTTTATATCCTTTTTAGAATATTTTAAATAACATGAGGAGCTAGTGTTAACAGTTTCATTTGACCACAATTACGCAAATCTATAGGCAATGTTTCCGTAATACGAGTTCCTCTAGGTTCCCATTTTTTATTCAATAGAACTGCTCCATTTTCAGGGAATTTCATAGAGACTCCAGTTCCTCGTCGCAGTCCTTTCTTCGTTGAGACAATTACTCCACGTACTCTATCTCCTCGTTTCCATTCACTATCTGGACGAGCATCTACTACACTAGCTACAAATCGATGTCCTACTTCACCATACTTCGCTCGATATACTTGAATACATCGAACTTCTTTCACTCCACTGTTATCTATTACTTTTCTTCGACTTCGTAGTTGCAACATTTTCTTTTTTCTCTTATTTCTTCTTTTCTTTTATTTCTTTTATTTCTTTCGTTTATTATATTATTATTAATTACTCTTAACCGGACTTGAACCAGCACGCCATTACAGCAGCGGCACTTGAGACCGCCGTGTCTACCATTCCACCATAAGAGCAGAAGGTTCTTCTTTTTTTTATTTCTTTTATTATTTCTTTTATTACCAAGATACTTTACGTACTCCTGGCAATCTACCTTGCAATGCTCTTTCTCGGACGACAAATCGTGATCGTCGATACTTAGATCTAACGCTTCGTCCTCGTCCTGTTTCTACACATCGATTATTTACTCGAGTACGTGAACTATCACGAGGTCTTTCTCGCAATGTTTTCAATGCTTCCCTTCGTTCTTTCATAGGACGACGTTCATCACTGGCTTTAGCTTTTCTTACTCCACGCAGTTCTTGTGATGCATCTACTCTCCTTCGACGTTGATAGTCTTTTCGTTGCCATGTATTCTTCATCTTTCTCTACTTCTTTTCTTCTTTTCTTTTGGATTTCTTTATAGATTGGAAATGATGAGACTCGAACTCACAACCCTTTGCTTGCAAAGCAACAGCGCTACCTTTGCGCCACATCCCCAATCTCTTTGTTTTCTCTATCGTTAATTTACGTTTACTTCCAATCCTGTTTTACTTGCGCTAGTTACGCTAGTTACGCTAGTTACGTTACTTTTCAATCTCGCTCTTCTTCGTACGTTATTTATTTTCATACGATTGAGTCTCATCCCTTTCAAGTTCTTCGCTCTTTCTGTCAAGGTTGAGGTTTTTACTCTTTTATTTCTACGTACCAAATGGCGTTCTTTTAGCCATACTCCTTTATCACATAGTCCCACGAGATTGTAATCTTGTTTAGTGTTTTCTTTTGAACTTGAACCTTTACTTGATCCTAGAAGCATAACTTTCCTAGTCAATGCTGTATTATGATCTTTAGTTCTAGGTCTTAATCCTATATGATTCAAATAACCACTCTTAACTCGATGTCCTTTTCTTGTGTTAGAGAAAGGAACTGTCGTTACTGCCAATACTGATTCTTTAGATTTAACTTGTCTATTAAGCGTTCTTTCCGTGTGTTTACGAATTTTACGTTTAGCTTTAGCTTTAGGTTTGGATTGTGTACTATGGCTGGTTGCTTCTTTAGATTCTCTAGTGATTCTATATTCTTCCAGTCTTCCTCCCTGCGTCATTTTCTCTTTTTACTTTAATTATTTTATTTTTTACTTAAGTGTTATGTTTATAGTTATGTAAATTGTTATGATTATGAATTTAGTAAATCTAGTAAACGATAAAGAGATACCCAAAGAGACCCTGAGAAGGGTCGGATTCGAACCAACGAACCTATTAGGAATGGATTTACAGTCCACCGCATTTAGCCACTTTGCTACCTTCCCTTATATTTTTACTATTTACTATTTACTGTTTACTACTTACATCCTTCCTTTGTTTCTCTCGTTTCTATTACCACGATATCTACAATAACTTCTAAGAGATCTTTCTCTTATTAGGTTTCTACCAAATACTCTCCCTCTTTGTGTTCTTCTATCAGGTGGAACGAGTCTTCCTGATCTTCTTCTTCCTCTTCTCCAAGCATATCGTCGAATCCATCCCATTTGTTTTATGGTTACTTGTTGATTTCTTCTCCTATATCTTAGTCTCATAGGTCTTAAAAGCCTTCTACCGCTGCCTCTTCTCACTACTTTATACCAATCTCTATAGTCATTCAATCGTGGTGCATTTTGAAGATAGACACCGCCTCCAATCAGTTCTTTGTATTCTGACAGATAACTCCATCTTCTCGGAACTCTTCTTTGGCTTCCTCTTCTTACTGCTCTCCACCATCTTCTCCATGATCTTCTTCTTCCCTTTTTAAGAGACTCCGTTTCATGAACTTTCCTACCTGGTACTCTATATCTCCATCTATGTCTAATGAATCTAGGGTAAATCCACACTATAGAAACTATAATGCTTCTAGTACCTCTTTCTTCAATTGATTCTATAGGATGAACACATTGCAATGATCTTCCGCTACGAGCTACAGGCTCGCTTCTAATCCTCACTCTTTCTTCCATCCAGTAAAACCTAACTAGGGTATTTCTTAGCCTCCCTCTTCTGACATATCCTCTACGTCTTCCAAGTTCTTTTAAATAATATCTTGCTTCTCCAGGGGTTCTCATAATCCTTCTAGTTCTCCTTTCGTTGATCTCTTGATCTCTTGATATCTTGATACCGGAATCCCTTATAAGTCTTCGTTTATCTCTGTTAGTTACCTTTGTTACCTTTTTTACCTTTGGTGGTTCTTTGGTTCTTTGGTTCTTGATTACCTATTCTTGATTACCTACTGCCTGCAAGACTTGAACTTGCACAGTTTTACCCACTGAATCCTAAGGCCAGCGTGTCTACCATTCCACCAAGGCAGCCACCTATACCACTTTAACACGTTAACATACATTGATGTTAAGTGCAGAGGGAATTGAACCCTCGACCTAAGGATTAAAAGTCCTTCGCTCTAACCAACTGAGCTATACACTCTTTATGAGTTATAAAGGCCGTTAGGGTTATTTTTTCTTTCTTAAGATTTCTTAATATTTCTTAGTATCTCCCGTTAGCTTGTTTTAGCTTTTACGTGATTTACCAGCAGATTTAGGTTTTGCATCTTTAGTGTCTTTAGTTTTCCCTTTCGCTTTAGGTGCTTTTACTGCTCCTTTAGTTTTAGGGTCTACTTGCACTTCTTTAACTTCTTCTACAGGTTTAACTGTTTTAGATTTACCTGAAGTTGAAGGTGTAGTCATCATTGTACGGTATCTTTGTTTACGAGCTTCTGAATCCATCAATGTACGAACGTAATGTTGGTTACTTCTAGCTCTTCCTTCTTGATTACGCAATGTATGAACTGTACGTACTCCCCAATTGTTTTGAGTTTCCACTGATTGTGTCAACAATCCCAATGCACTCAAAGCTGCTCCTCCCATTGAAGCATTGTATGCTGTTTCGGTTTGAGCACGTTCTGCATCGTATTGTGTTGCATCTCCACGAGTACGTTCTACTTTTTTCATACGTACTTTAATCATTTGATTGATTTGCGGTAGTGCATAACTTACAATTACCAAATAAAATGTTACAAAGACAAATGTAAACCAAGTTACTTGTCCCAAATATGTTGCTGTGTCTAGTTGTGGCATGTTTAATTATTATGATTATTAGATTTTGATTATTGATTCTTTTCTTCTTTTCTTATTTGCTTCTTCTTTTCTTTTGAGTGATGATTTTACAATATCTTTAAGAAGCTACACCATTACGCATAATGATTTTACTTCCCATAGGCATTTTCATCCCAGCACTTTCCAATGCTTTCTCTGCTACTCTAGGTGTTACCCCAGTAATTTCAAATAGTACAGTTCCAGGACGTACTCTAGTTGACCAATAAGCAACTGATCCTGTCCCTTTCCCCATACGTACTTCTGTAGGTTTTTTAGTTACTCCTTTGTCTGGATACACTCGCATCCAAACCATTCCTTTACGTTCTAGTTGATGTCGAATAGCTCGTCGTGCTGATTCCAGCTGACGTGCTGTTACGCGTCCATTCTCTGTTGCTATCAATCCGCTATCACCATATTCTAGTTTACCTTCGGCTTGACCTTTTACTCTACCTCCTTTTGCTGTTTTTCGATATTTTACTCGTTTAGGTTGCAACAACATCTTCTCTTCTTAATTCTTAATTCTTAATTCTTTGTTATTTTTGATTACTTGTTCTATATTAGATTAGAGTAACAATAGCAATATTAATAGCAATAAGTAACACGTACTCCTCTAGTTCCGGTTTTCGTTTTAGCTTGAGTCTTCGCTGCTACTCTTGCTGCTCGTACTGAACTTCTAGGCAATGTTCCATCTTCAATGACTTCACTACGTGTTCGTCTACCTCCATCAATACATCCTTTAACTACAATACGTCTACCCAGATAGCTTCCAACTCGTTTAGCTAGTGAATTTTCTATACCATCTAGATCATCTACATTTTCTAGATATTGTCTACGTCCTCTAATAGGATTCTCTGACAGACCATTCACTCTAGCTTGTCTCATGGATCTCACTTCTGATTGACTTACTGCATCTTCCAATCTCATTCCAATTCTCTTACTTCTTCTAGTAGGTACTGGATGAATCGCTGCCAATGCAAATACTCCACAGAGTCCTTCTCTACTTACAGGTCCTGCTCTTTTCTTCGATCTACCTGCAGTATCTCCTCTTTTCCTCCTATCTTGTCTTCCTTCGTTAAGTTGTTTATCTTTCCTAAGTTCACCAAGATCAAGGATTTCTCTCTTTCTGGGTAGATTTCCATAATGACGCATTCTAAGTTTACCTTCTATTTCAAGGCCTCTTTGTAGATTCGCTCTTCTATTTGAAGGCATAGTAGGTGTTCTAGGGTGATAAACTTCCACACGAACTTTGATTCCTTCTCTAGCTGAAGTACAAGTGCTAATACGATTGGTACGTCTACCATGTGCAACACTAGTTTCTTCAATTAGATCCGTTAGATTACTCAATAGATTGAGACGATTTCCATAATCTTTGGAAGTAGAACTTACACTAGAATGGCTCCAACCCCATCTATCGTGTCCTGTCTCAAATCGATCTTCGCTGTGTTCTTTACTTACCTTATTTCCTTTACTATGTTTTTCCACTCTAGGGCTTCTTACAGCACCTTGCATGTACTTCTGATTCAAACGAAACCCTACTGGATTTACTTTTTGTCCTATCATGTTTAGTCTTTAGTCTTTATTCTTTATTATTTCTTTTTAGTTTGTACTACTTTTTTCATTCTACGTTGACGAGCTGTTCGAGTTTTGATTCTTTCTCCATAACGTAGATTTATCTCAATCATCGTTTCGGTTACACGTCTCTTTGCTCTACCACGCCCATTAGATACTCTAACATATTGATTTCTTCTATCAAGGCTTACTCGATCTGAACGTTTTACTTGTGTTCTATGTTTCTCCATTTACTGTTATTTAAGATTATTTAAGATTGTTAAAGATTGTTTAAGATACCTTATGTATTAACTGTTAGTTGCAAGTTGTAATCAAGGTTAGGATGGGAATTGAACCCACCTAAAAACGCTTTGCAGGCGTTCACATCACCTCTCTGCCACCTAACCATTTAGCAGCTAAGTAGCTTAGTAGCTTAGTCTATTCTATTTAGGTTTATTCCCATTCTAGTGCTCCAATTTTCCAAGCATAGGCATACCCAACTACCAATTCTACTAGAAAATCAAACATGGCAAAGTAACCCCAAGCGGTTTGTTCTCCCAATGTTCTAGCCCAAGGGAACATAAAGCTTGTTTCCAAATCAAATACAATAAACCTAATGGCTACCAAATAGAATCGAATATCAAATCGATTACGTGCATCATCAAATGGATTAAATCCACACTCATATGCTGATAGTTTTTCTGAATCTCCTACATGAGTTGCTCTCCTTCTTGAGGCTCTGTAAATTACTCTCGATAGTCTTCCCGCTACCACTACCATTACAAATACTGGGAAGTATTCCTCCAATAGCAATGTTGTTACCATAGTTCTTCTTTTTTTACTTTGTTTTCTTTTCTCTTCTTGTTTGTCTTATTTGTCTTTGTTATTACTAGTATACTCCCTTTTTAAATGTACGAAGATGATGGGATTCGAACCCACAACCTTCCGCTAGACAGGCGGACGCTCTAACCATTGGGCGACATCTCCTTCCTATCTTAGGTTTCTACTAGTTTTTTCTATATTTTACTTTATGTCTTATCCTTTCCCTTTAGATACAGGTGTTTTGTTTTCTGTATTACGAGATGTACCATATTTAGAACGAGAAGTTACACGTTTGCTTACTCCTTTCAAATCCAATGCTCCTCGTACTACTTTATACTGAATCCCTGGTAGATCTCGTACACGTCCTCCACGAATCAATACTACGGAATGTTCTTGTAGTCCATGTCCTCCTTCTCCTGGGATGTAAGCAATTACACTTTCACCTGTACTTCTACGAAGACTCGTTACCCATCGTTGTGCTGAGTTAGGTTTCTTAGGTGTAGTTTGATACACTTTCAAACAAACTCCACGCAAATGAGGACGACCTTCCAAATAAGGAGCTCGACAATCACGTCCTGTTTCTTTACCTGAACGTTCTTTACGTACTCTTTGTTGAATTGTTGGCATTTTTCTTTCTTATTTCTTTGGTTTCTTTTATTTCTTCTTCTATTTAGTTTGCAAAGTTAAGATTTAGATTAACGCCAACGCAAATGAGCATAAACTTGATGAGCTTTAGCTGTACGATGTACTCCATTACGTTGTGCTAGTGCTTCACTCGTTACACCTTTCACTCCTGCTTGTTCTTCAAGTACTGCCATCACTTCTAGAGCTAATGCTACAGACATGGATACTCCTTGGTTGTGAGCTTTCTTCTTCGCTGCTTTTACTCTCCAACGTACAGCCAATGCTACTCGACGTTTAGGTGCTACTGGATGAGGTACTTGATAAGCACCACCTCCTCGTTTTACCGTTTCTGTCTCTACTGTAGGCATCAATCTCTCCAAAGCTTTGCTTCTAATTCTTTTATTATCTCTTTGATCACCTTCCGAAATCAACCATTGTCTTCGTCCTTTCTTTCTGCCATGCACGGATCTGTTTTCTCTACATTCTTCGATTCTTCGGTTAGCTACACCTTGTTTACCACCCTTCATCAATGCATTGCGTCTTTTCAAGATTCTATCTAGATTGATTTCATTAGAAAGATCATTTGGATATCTATCTAGGTTTGATTCCATTTTCTTTTCTTTATCTATACTATAAAAAGGATTATTTAATACGAGCTATCAAAACAGCACGATCAGCATCACGAGATCTTTGTTGATGAATTTGTTGACGTTTAGCCATCGCAAACCCACGTACTTTCAATGTGAGTACGATTGCTCCAATCATCGCTACCAACAAAACAAATCCTGCTGCAAGCACATAAATAAAGTAATGAGTATACAAGACTTGCCCAAGTACTTCTAGATTGGTCCTAGGATCCATTCTATTGACCCAGATCACATGTTGTCTTTGTTCAGAGTTCATTACTTCTGTTCCTTCTACTTTCAGTCTATCTTGACGAGCTCCCATTCTCCATCTTTCGAGAGCTCTAACTCCACTTCTCATCGCTCTTCTGACTGATTCTCCATAAGTACGCTCTTTCTGAGGTGTAAGATTCAGCATCATCACTACAAATAGGAACAATACTGCAATCGCTCCTACATAAACTACCATAAAGATCAACGCCATGAATTCTACTTGCAATCTAAGCATTAGAGCACACACATTTACAAATGCTAGTACCAAATTCAGTACTGAATGAACTGGGTTTGGTGCTCTTACTACTCTTCTTGCTGCTGTCCTAGCAATTCCACTAAATCTTCTAAACAAGCCTTGTTCTACCATTTTCTTTTCTCTTCCTTTGATTTTGTTTTTCTTTTTTCTATTGTAAAGTCTATATAGAATATAATTCAGAATCCCTTTCGGGACGATAGGATTTGAACCTATGACATCCGGTTCCCAAAACCGGCGCGCTACCGAGCTGCGCTACGCCCCGTAGAGCTTCTTCATTATTTCTTCTACTTTGCGTTTAGCCTTCTCTGTATTTTCTATTTATTGCAGTTTATTGCAGGTTAACCATGCATCAAGTTCATAGAACGCATTGCAATTGTCCCTCGTACTCGGAAATAAACTACCAAAATGGCTAGACCAATTGCTGATTCTGCTGCTGCTACTGTCAATACAAATAGTGCAAATACTTGACCCATTAGGTCATCTCTATACACTGAGAATGTTCTTCTTTGAAGATTTACGGCTAGCAACATCAATTCTACACACATTAGAACCACAATAATACTACGTCGATTCATCACCCTTCCTAGAAGTCCAATTCTAAACAATGCACTCGAGACTGTTAGATACGATGTTCTTCCTCTCATGTTCTTTTCGTTTTATGTTTTATTTCTCTTTTCTTTTTGTTTGATTTACAAACCGTTAAATCCAATCAGTACACCTGAAGTGAATACTACCCAACCTCTAGATACAGGAAGGAATACTTTCCATCCTAGACGCATCAATTGGTCATAACGGAATCGAGGATAAGCTGCACGTGCCCAAATAAATCCTCTAAGCATCAATGTTGTTTTCCTTCCAAACCATACAGATTCTGGAATCCAAGCTCTAATGCTTCTAGGTGCTAACCATCCTCCTCTAAATAGAATTGAAATCATACCACTCATAAGAATCATGTTCGTATATTCTCCCAAGAAGAATAGAACAAACCCTGCTGCTGAATACTCAACATTATATCCTGAAACTAGTTCAGCTTCTGCTTCTGGTAGATCGAATGGATGACGATTGGTTTCTGCTAGTGCTGATACACAGAACATCCTAAACATTGGGAATCTAGGTACTCTATACCACAAATCTGTTTGAGCTCTTACGATCTTCGTTAGATTCATAGATCCTGTACACAACAATACCGCAATTCTAGTCAATCCAATGGATACTTCATAAGAAACCATTTGAGCTGCTGAACGCAACCCTCCAAGGAATGCATATTTTGAGTTTGAAGACCATCCTCCTCTAATAATTCCATACACGGCCAATGATGAAATGGCAAACAAGAATCTTCTCCCTCTATCTACATCCACTAGAACCATTCCATATCCTACTGGAATTACTGCCCAACCTACCAATGCCAGCATGAATGTTAGTACTGGTGCTAGCACAAACAAGTACGGATTCGCTGATGTTGGAATAATTGTTTCTTTGAGTACGAGTTTTAGCCCATCTGCTAGTGGTGTAAATACTCCATATCTTCCTACTACGTTCGGTCCTCGACGTCGTTGAATTGACGCCCTTACTTTACGTTCTGCTAGAGTCATATAGGCTACTCCTACCAACACCGGGATCACCATCCTCAAGATTTTCCTTACTCTTATTCTTCTATATTTTCTTGTACTCCACATGTTTACTATCTCGTTCTGTCCGGCTTTCTTTAGTTTCCTATAGATTCACCAGTACTTTACTTTCGTTTCTCTGTTTTTCTTTCTTTTTTATTTATTATGTATTTTGTTTAACTAAAATTCTCTACCGCAAATGATTTTGAACATTTAGCCATCAATGGAGATACTCGAGCCATTGCATGTCCTTCTAGGTAATAATCATGTACACTAGGTACTGTCATTTCCCTCGATCTTCCATTAACACTCGTTCCTCTTTTACCTCCACGCATACTACGGCTAGTCCATTCTGAATTGTCATCTCTGTCTACTACTGACATCGCATCTAGAATATTTAGACGTTTAGACAACCCTTTCACCAAGTTTTCATTTGATACTGATCTATCACCTGTAGCTTTGTGACTAGATTGTCTACGACCTTCCATATTCATAAATTTCCCTTCTTGTTCTCTATGAGAGTTTCTAGGAATGATAACATCTGCATTAGCTCTCAGTTCATCACCGTGAGTACCAAGAACAACCAATCCTTTTCTAGCAGATCTAGCTTGAGACAAGTTAGAAATAGCCCATCCTCTCTCTTTCAATTCACCAGCATTAACACCACATCTAATTCTTCTAGCGTTTTCTTTCAACCCTTCATAATTAGTATAGTTTAGCCATCTCCCACCAACGGAATTAGCACTACGATGAACTAGATTCAAAACAGACCATCCTTTAACTACTTTACCACGAGATTGAAGTTTATGAGCTCTGTCTCGGAGTCTACGCATACAACTTTCACTGTCTGCACGTTCTCTTACTGCATTACCCACTCTAATTCTAGGTTTCTTCGCTTTAGCTCTTTCCACACTGATTGAATGTGTACCGTTAGCTCTAGATGATCTACTTTCTCTGGTTCTATCCAAATGAGTTACTGGGTAAGTAGGATTTGAACGATTTCCAAGCGAATAGATTTTCACTTGATCACGTAGGAATGTTTCTCGAAGTTTAGTATTCAATAGAGGTGATTCTTTACGAAGATCTGTACCTACTCTTACGCAAACATCTGCTTCCGCTACTCGAGCAACACTTACTGCTCTTTCTTGTTCACTTTGTCTACGTCCTCCTACGCCATATCTTGATTTATCTTTCCCTCCACGTCCTACTCTTTCTAGACTAACATTAAAGCCTTTGGAACGTCTTCCTTGTGCTCTTTCTGCTCTAGATTTCCTTCTAGTTCTATCCAAGGTCGGTGAAACTACTCTTTGAATAGGATGTGTATTTCCTCTATTCGTTCTTATCGTTGCAATTGAATCCAAAGCACAAGCTCTCACTTCTTTCCTATGAGTTTTACCTTTCCTAGGTACTTGTTTAGCTACCCAAGAAGTTAGAATACGTTGGATTTTAGCTCCATCCACAGCAAAGCGTGATTTATCTGCTAGCCATTCTCCATTCAAATTATCATTTAGACGAGGCATTACACGGAATACTTCATTGTTTCGGCTTTTCAACCTAACGTTAGCTCCTCTCGCATCAAATCCATCAACGCTTTCTGTAGGCATCAATTCCCAAGGACGTCCTTTAAATGAATAAGGTTTTGAAGTTAGAGCACCTACTGGACACAAATCAATAAGGTTCCCAGATCTTTCACTTCCATACATTTTCGTAATATAAGTACCTACTTCTGTATTAACTCCACGTGCAGAAGTACCTAGGTCAGCTACACCTGCTACTTCAGACGCAAAACGAATACAACGAGTACAATGAATACAACGAGTTATAGTGGCAGCTACCAAAGGCCCTCTATTTTTGTCTTCTACTCCACGTTTAGGTTCATACATACGACTACGATCAGATCCATAAATCATAGATTGATCTTGCAAATCACATTCACCTGCTTGATCACAAATTGGACAATCCAATGGATGGTTTCTCAACAAGAATTCCATAACTCCTTCTCGAGCTTTCTTTACTCTAGGTGAGTCGGTTACTACTTTCATTCCTGGTGCTACAGGCATTGCACATGAGGCTACTGGTTTAGGTGATCCTGTTCTTTCAACTAGACACATACGACAGTTCCCTGCTACCAACAAACGTTCATGATAACAGAAACGAGGAATTTCAATTCCAGCTGCTTCACATGCTTGCAATACTGTTGCACCACTTTTCACTCCTACGGGTTTACCGTTTACTTCTCTTTGAATCATCTTGGTTCCTTTCTTTATTTTTTACGCTTTTTTCGCTTTCTTTCCCTAGTACTTCGAATTGGGATAGAAGGATTCGAACCCTCAACTCACGGCACCAAAAGCCGCTGTCATACCATTAGACTACATCCCATGGTACACTCCCTGTGTTCTTTCCTAGTTCTATATACTTTTCTATATATTTTTTCTGTAAGTTATGGAAAGAATGGGATTCGAACCCATGACCCGATTTTACGAGCTACCGCTTAGCAAGCGGGCACCTTCAACCTCTCAGTCATCCTTCCATTCTTACTCCCATTACTTCTTTCACTTACGGTTACTAGATTATGTTTAAATCGAAATTGAGACTCTACTATGCTCCTATGCTCGATGGGATTTGAACCCACGAAACAAAGTTTAGGAAACTTACGCCTCTACCACTCGGCTACGAGCATTTCCTTTCTCTTCTTTCTCTTCTTTCTTTTTTTCTCTTCTTCCTTTATATGTTTTTTATTTCTTTTGTTTTTATTTATTCTTTATCACTCTTTATTTATACGTCTATTGCGTTTACCAAAATATGAAATTCCGACCCCAGGTTCTCCTAGGGTCACCTTGTTACGACTTCAATACAATCGCTATGCGCCTACTCGTCCTCCTCACTCCATTCCTTACGGTTACGATTGAACGTAAATGGTTAGAGAAGTGCTTCGTAGACTCACACCTTTCATACCGTGACGGGCGGTAAGTGCAAAGCTTAGGTACAAATTCACCGTTCCGTGCTGATGAACGATTACTGTGGATTCCTCCTTCATGAAGTCGAGTTGCAGACTTCAATCTGAACTACGATGAGGTTTATGAGATTCGCTCCGGCTCACGCCATCGCTTCTCTTTGTCCTTCACCATTGTAACACACTTGCAGCCCTTTGCATAAGGGTCATAAAGATTTGACCTCATCCGCATTCGCTACCATTGTCTGATAGTCATCCTCTAAGGGTAAACTTGATCATTTCTTTTCTCCTTTACTTCTTAGAGCACGGGTTACGTTCGTTTGTGGACTGAACCAAATACCTCACGGCACGAACTGACGACAACCATGCAACACCTGTTTCTTAACTTCCTTTTAATGTTCTTACACTAATATTCCATTAAGCTCCCAAGCAAAGGTAAGGTTTCGCGTGTATTATCGCATTAAGCAGCATGTTCCATCCACCGTATAAGCTCCCGCCTAGTCCTTTGAGTTTCAACCTTGCGATCGTACTCTCCAGGTGGCAAGTTTAACGCGTTAGCTAAGCCCGACATCTTATCCACTAGAGATAATCATCGGACGAACTTGCATCGTTTACAGCGTGGACTACAGGGGTCTCTAATCCCTTTCGCTCCCCACGCTTTCGTTCCTCAGTGTCAGTATGTCTTTTCTCTTCGTTCTTCTGTAATCTCTTACAGTTTCCCGTTAAGGCAATACAATTCTTTTCTAAATATTCTCTATTGGATTCAGGTTCTCTGATCTCTCCGAACTTGACTCTTGACTACACTTCGCTTGCTTTCACAAACCTGTTCTTAATCAAAAGCTTTAGAATTGATCTCGTATTTAAAATACATGCGTAATATACCCGTTAATTTCAATAATCATATGAAAATAAGTATACCACTTGTAGTACCAGTAGATCGCCTTCGCCTCTGGTGTTCCAACCCGGATCGTCCCATTTCATCTGTACTCGGGTCATTCCATCTACCTCTTACTAACTCCAGTTCTAATGTCTCATACCCTCCAAGAAGCTTCCTCCTTTCTTTCAGATATGATCCTCAGAACCACCTACGAACCCTTTACACCCAATTCTTCCAAGTAATACTCGCCCTACTCGTCTGACCGCGACTGCTGGCACGAGAATTAGTCAGGACTATTATTATACAGCGTATCATCCTTTTCTGTATAACAAACGCTTTACGAAGTGTCTTCATCGCGTTGTGGCATCGCTGGTTCAGGCTTTCGCCCATTGACCAATATTCTCGACTGCTGCCTCTTTCTATGAGTCCGGACCGTGTCTCAGTTCCGACGGGACAGTTAAAGCTTTCGCCCCTGTTATTGATCTTCGGCTTGGTAAGCTTTTATCTCACCAACTACCTAATCAACGTACAGCCTTTCTAAGGACAGGCTTCATCTCTAGTTGTTTTTACACTTCTATTTATGATCCTTTTCTTTTCTGTATAAGGGTATTCGATCCTTCCATTTTCATTTCAGCATCTTGATCCTTTTCCTTAGGTAAGTTCCATACTTCTCCTCCCTCGTTCGCCATGAATTCTATTTTCAAGTTTCCATTCGACTTGCATGTCTCATACGTGCCACTAGTATTCACTCTGGGCCAGGACCAAACCCTTAGCTTTGATTGATTATTTACATAATTTCTCTCGTGATTTCCTCTATCCTTTTAATGGTTTTCTTAGTTTTTAGAATAATTTCTACTCTGGTTTCTAAGGTTAGTACTTTTTGTAGGATTTCATATTAGGTTTACACCTCTTTCAGATCCATCTTGCAGACAGCTTTCGGAGGGTATTGCTTTTAGGTTTTCTTTTTCTTTTATACTTTATCATTATACACAATAATCTAGATAAAATTATTATTAAGTTAATACCTAATATACCTAAAAGGTCTTGGTCTACAGCTTACGCTATAACCCAATCCCAATATTACTTTTATTACCTTCCATTGTACTCTAAAGTATTTCATTTGGGGGTTAATTATATAAAGTATGAACTAATCCATTAACCCCCAAGTTAATGTTTTAACACTTCTTTATACTTTTACCTCCAATATTGATTTTTACTTTAGTTTTTTATCCCATTAGTTTATTCTCTTTGAGTATAAGATTAAGGTAACACTTTCAGTATTACCCTAATATTATATTGTCCTATTAGTTTTAAACTACTGACGTAGTCTAAAACTAATAGGACAATATATAGAATATATAACATTTACCCTAATACATTTCATATCATTCTACAGTTACTCTAGTATAGGCTCTAACTTGGTTAGGCCTTACACACTAATTAACTTAAAATCTTAAAACACCCAAGTTTTTTCAATTTTTTAAGACCTTATTAATGCAGACTCTATGCATGCTAATCTGGTTATGCGTTTCTGTTAATGATTTTCTTTAAAGCTTCACACATACTCCATATGTTTTTTACTTTTTGTTAAGTGAAATTTTTTTACCCCCTTATAATGCAGACTCTATGCATAGTTCACGTTAAGCCTACATTGTAAGGTTCGGCTATTTCTATCCTCATGTATGCAATACACTTTTTATTTTTTTCTATCTTATTTTTTTATAAATTTTTACTCCTTCATAATGCAGACTCTATACACTCTTTTTTGTATCTTCTTTTTTAGTTTTTTGTAAACTTCATTTTTACCCTTTTTTAGAGTATGAATTTCTACTTATTCACTATCTAATTTAGATTAAGTATTACAGAACAGGCTAAAAAACATTCTTAAACTGACTGTTTCCGCTACCTCTTTTGAAGACCTAAACCATTCGTGACCTAGTATCAGGGCCTTTTCACCTCCTTTCCCACATGATTAAAATCACCCTATACACTAATCATTTTACTTATTTCTTCCTTCTATTTTTTCGATTTTAGTAGCTTAATTTCATTTTTATATATTTTTATATTTTGTAGTTAATTTTTTTTATTTTTATACACCTTCATAATGCAGACTCTGTACATCTATTTTTTCCCTTTCCATTTTTTATTTTTAGGTACTTTCATTTTGCTCTTAATTTCTCCCTATTTGTATAACGTTCACTTCTATCCAGATATTTCACCTTTTTGGTATATTACTTTTTATATATTTTTAGAACTTTCATTTTTCCTCTTTTTTATACTTCAAAAGTTGCCTTTTTCACTATTATATTTATCTTAATTAGTTCTTAATTTTTAAATATCAATCTGAAACTAGCTATTTTTACTACCTCTTTTTTAGAAGGGTATGATTCGTGACCTAGTATCAGGGATGTTTGGTGTTCTTTTACACCCTCATTCATTAGCTTCTTTTACTCATCCTTTTATGTATTTTACTCTTCTTTTATTATTTTTTACAAGGTTTATATCCATCTTTTTTATTTTACTTTTTTCTATTTTTAAAGACCTTCATAATGCAGACTCTGTACATCTATTTTCTTTGATTTATTTTTTCTAATTTTTACAACCTTCATAATGCAGACTCTATGCACACTTTTCATTTCTTGATTTTTCTTATTTTTATAGACCTTCATAATGCAGACTCTGTACATCTTTTTTTTATTTCTTTTTTTTTAGATTTTTATAAAATTCATTGTGGCCTTTTTTTACACTCGTAAATCTCTCTTTTTATATCCTATATTTCATATAATCGTTCTATAAATACAATAAACAACTCTTAAACCTACTGTTTTCGATGCCTCCATTTTAGAGCTAAGCCATTCGTGACCTAGTATCAGGGCCTTTTTTCTCTATTTTTTACCCTCATCTATTTGTGTATTTTAGTAATCTTTTACCTTATTATTGTATAGATTTGTGTACTTTATAGACTCCATTTTCAAATGTTGTGTTTTTTCATTTTTTACTATCTTCATAATGCAGACTCTATGCACTATTTTTTCATATAATTATTTTTTATTTTTTAGCACCTTCATAATGCAGACTCTATACACATTTTTTTACATCACTATTTTTTACTTTTAACGCTTTCATAATGCTGATTTTATACATTACTTTTTACATCTTTGTTTTTCGTTTTTTTAAGATCTTCATAATGCAGACTCTATACTCTATACACAACTTGTTTCTCTTTTCTCTTTTTTATTTTTTTGCATTTAGCTGTATATGTTCGAAGGGACTTGAACCCTTAGATTACCGGTTAGAAGCCGGATGCCTCTACCAATTCGGCTACGAACACTTCTTTCTTATTTTTTGGTTCTAGCTCTTCTTGATCTTTTCATATCGAGAGGCCATGTTACTTCTCCGTCTAGAGGTACTCCTACTACATAAAGTGCTCCGTAAACTCTATCCACTTCTCTATAAGAAGGCACTCGTTTATTCATATTCCACTCTGCTCCCCACCATTGTTTTCTCTGTGGCCTTTGTTTTTTCCACATTGAAGATGTCATACTCACTCTAGTTCCAGGTGTTCTCTTCATTGAAGGTCTTGTTCTTTTCTCCATTTCCGTCCCTTGAATAGATACTCTAACATGACCTTGTGTAATCCTACGACGAGCTTGCCCCAGTGATACAGCCAACCCACTATTCCATCTCACTTGATCTAGACGTCTTGCTACTCCACTTCTCAAACTTTCTTCGTTATGGCTGCGTTTAGGTCTACGTCTATTTCCTTCTCGATTGGTGTATACATTAGACATGCTTACTCCTGAGTAGTGTTGTTTCAACATTGATTTTTGACGACGTTTAGCTTTCCTTCTTCTTGATGGACGTCTTGTACGAACTTCTTCCGAATCTGTACTTCCAGGTAGAACCAAATCTTCATCCGTCGCTGGTACTCTTCTGTCTTCATTTCTCACTGGTTCTTGAATGTTCCTCTTTTGAGCTATTTCATCCCATTTTATACGAGATCTTTTCTTCACTGAACTTACACGTTTACTGTCTTGAAGGTTCACTCCTCTATTACGAGATTGTTTTCTCCTTGGTTTAGTATATGTACTATATGCTTTCATCTCTTTTTCTCTTTTTTCTCTTTGTTTGTATTTCTTTCCTTTTTATTTGTATTTATTTAGAACTTTTAAGTCTATCCGCAATCATCGCTAGATAAAGCCTATTACATTCCAACTGTTCTGTATTACCAGGAATAGGGTAAGTGAGTTTATCCACTCTGCGAGAATCACTGTCTACAAAACCTCTAGTAGGAATTCCACATAGATTTGCTTCTTTCAATGCAACATAATGATCATCTGGATTCAATCTTACTCTAGCTTGAGGTCTTTCTCCGCGTTTAGCTCTTCCTGCTCTACATGCCAAATGATTCTCATAACGTGCTTTTTCTGATTTACGTTTCAAATGTTCAGGTTTCATTCTATAAGAACGCATTCTATCTCGGAATTTATCATAGTTCGTTCTAACTCCACCAATCCATCGAGTCGTAACTCTTCCCACTTTACCTGTTTTCCTAGCTTCTTTCAATACTGTCTTAGCCATATGATTCACATCAGGTTTAGTTGCTACGACTAGTACAAATCCTTTAGGATCTTTTCTTACATCAGCTAGCATACCCATGCTTCGACGTCTTTGTCTTACTGTCAAATCCATTGATCTTACATCACGTCCTTCACGAGAACCCAAAAGATAAGGATTCATTTTAGGACTACGAATCGATGTAGGGCGTCCTAGATGAACTCCATGTTTCATCCTTTTCTCCACTGTGCTCATCAATCTTGTTTGAGAATGATTTCTTTTATTGCGTTTCTTCTTTACTGCCATTATGTTCTTCGTTCTATCGTATGATGTGTATTGTAGCCTTGTAGCATTGTAGCCTTTACCTATTATCTATCGAAGCACTTGTTTCCATGCGTCTTTCACAGTATCTAGTGCTTGATTAGATTGGCTTCTGCAATACGATATGGTTTGCCGCATATCATCATCAAAGTTTTCTTTGTATTTAGATTTGTTTTATTGTTATTTATTTCTTAGCTGCTTTCCCAGTTTTAGTAGGTTTCAATTGAGGTAGAGAGTCTTTATAGCGCTCACGATGTCTTCCTGCTCCTGTATAAGGATTACGAGGACACACTTTACAAATTTGAGCTGCTTCTTGACCTACTTTCCTTTTATCTTTACCACTAATTGTAATACTTGTACCAGCTGTATCCACTACGGCTTCAATTCCTTCCGCTAGTGAATATTCTGGTGTATGAGATTTACCTACTTGAAACACTAGTTTTTTGTTTCCTTCTTTGGTTACATTCAAAGACACTCGATACCCAGTACCTACCAACTGCAATACTTCAGTTAATTTAATTACGGTTACAGGTTTGATTGGGATACTAGGTTTAGCAATCGTACTAGAACTAGTGTGTTTCATAGGGATACTTATGTGTTTATCTCTTTCTCTCAAATCTTTTCTAGTTGTTACCATATTGTTTATTGTTATTTGGTTTTATCTTTCTTTACCGACATACGTTTAATAGAATGACCACTTATCTTAGTAGGTTGAACTCTACTAAAATCACTATGTGAGAATCTTTGTTCCACTTGAGAACTTAGACGATAAGTCTCAGTAGGTACTAGATTATAATCCTTAGTCAATTGTTCAATCAACCTAGATTCATCAGTACGACGTTGTCTTTCTGGAGATCGTTGCGGTAGAATCGAAACACCTTTAAACCTACTACGTCTTGATCGAAGCTCTTTGTCCCATCTTTGACCTGTTTCAGTAAGCATTATCCTTTCTTTAGGAATCCAATCTGGTATACGTGCTCTATACATCCCGGATATCCTTTTAAAAGGTACTTCTTCTTCAGATCTTTGAGTGTGACTAGTACGAAACATTATAGGATTGTGTCTCCTAATATCCATAACAAAGTTTCTCAACACTTCTCTATTTTCAAGTGTTTCAGGATACTTAGGATCTCTTTTAACACGTAGTGTAGGTCTAGCCCATACAGGTGTTTGAAAATCCATTCTAGGTACCATTTTAGACATCATATATTTCATACAAGGTACTACTCTATCCACTTCTTTAGGCACCCAGAATTCACGTTCTTCTCTTTCTTGTTTTTCATTCAAGTAAGAGATATATCTTGAGTTTTGATAATCCAACCATTTCTTCAAGCTGTATCCTGTTTCTTCATTAGGGTTATCTCCTATAACGGACCCCATCAATTCAAATTGTTTATAATCATAAGAAACAATATAATGACGAGGTTCATACTGAGAAGTAGCCTTTTGATAGCGTTTTAGATCATGTTTAACTTCAGGTGAACGATTAAAATGTATGAATGTATCATACCCTCTATCCCAGGCGAGTAGACTATTCATATTTGAATCTCCAAGAATATTAGGGAATCTGGCCTCATTCCCAAAATCCTCGAACATACTAATATAAGGCGTCCCTTGAATCCATCTTTCCTTAGATTGTTTCACTGTATCCGTTTCCACTGTCTTCACTCTATCATCCAACATCACTCCTCTTTGTTTTATTCTTCGCAACATACATATAGACCACCCATGAGTTCTAGAAGCTCCGTTGGATACTTTTTCTATCTTCTTAGGGTCTACAGTTACCCTTCTCCCCAATTGATATCCTGCTTCAAGTACTTCAATACTCTTTCTACACTTCAATTTGACACAAACATCTCCACTATCAAGAGGTGATCTAATAGGGAAAGGTCTATTTCTAGATTGACGTATTTTAGAAGTTCTGAAATACTCTCCACTGCTAGGAAGGAATACTTCCGCTGTTATAGGTTTTACTCCTTCCATTGCTTTCTCCATTGCTGCTTGTTCTTTAGCTTGTTTTTTCTTGGCGATAGCTTCACTTTCCATCATCCTTTTCTGAGCCAAAGCACTCATGTGTCGATACTTCTCTGGAACTTCTTCTTTAGGAGGTTCTTTTTTCTTACGTTCTTCTAGAGCTCTTTTTCTTTCTAGTTCTTTCTTCTTCATTTCACGAATTTCTTCATGATGTTTCCTTACTTCTGGTGAATAATGGATTTCAGTTGAAAGTACTGATGGATAAGGTTCTCTAGGTAGTGCCCCGTCATACATCCAATCTCTTATTAAAGTTCGTTCTGCTGAAATAAGATAACCATGGAGTTCTTGGATTAGTTCTTCACGACCGTTAGCTACTCGTTCATTAAAACGATCCATTTGATCCTTCACTCGTTGCTGAGTGAGTTTCTTCATTATATCTTCCCTTTCTTTAATAATTCCTTTATGTCGATCTTCTTCACGAGTTTCACGTTTAGACCAATCTACCCAAGGTATCAAATCTCTAGGAGCACGAACTCCTTTTATCCCAAGACATGTAAATATCATAGGGGTTTCTAGCTTACGCACTGTATCAATCCATTTCTGGTCTGACTTTTTCTTCATACCATCAAAATCACGTTGAGATACTGTATCAAAAGGTTTAGCTCTGCACAATTCCAATGTAACTCCTTGAGGTACAACTACTTTATGATAAATCAGATCATAAGTTTCATCCGTTTTCGCTACTTTAATTCCTTTCTTTCTCTTTAGCAAGGTCTCTTCTTTAGGAACAGCCCTTTCAATTCTCCTTCTTTTATCTAACCTATCACCTTTCCAAGGATTTAATGAAGGTTGAGCAAACTCTTGCTTTCTAAGCCTTGTCGTCACTTCCCTACCTTCTTTTCTTCGATTTCTTGACTTAGCATTATTCCCAGGCAATCTAGGTAGATCTCTCGCTGAAGTTCTTATTATTATTCCACGTATACGTCCATGTCTCCTATCTGATTCAGAAGGAACCACCTCTCGTGTTTGTTTTAACATCTCATAACCAATAAACCCTTCTGTAGTCCTCGTTTGATACTCTAGAATAGCTTCATCAACGTTCTGACGAGGTAGGTTCATTACTTCTGTATCCAATTTCTTCTCCGTTACAACCCCTTGTCCTTGTGGGTTACGTCTTTCTTCACGGATCTGATATTTTGTTTTATACATCAAGCTCATCTTCTTTTTTTATTTACTCTTTTTTTTAATTTTTTTTACCTTCATAATGCAGACTCTGTACACACTTTTTGCACGTCTCTTTTTTTTGATTTTTTTAGTCCTTCATAGTGCAGACTCTATGCAGATTTTTTGCATTATATTTTTTTCACTTTTTTAAGACCTTCATAATGCAGACTCTATACACTTTTTTTTTATCTTAATTTTTTTTATTTTTTAAGAACCTTCATAATGCAGACTCTGTACACTTTTTTGTGTATACTCTTTTTTTGTATTTTAGACCTTTATAATGAATATAATATACAATTTTAAGGCAGATTGAGTCTTCACTTTTGTCTATCACTTTTCTTCTTTTTTAAGACCTTCATAATGCAGACTCTGTACACCCTTTTTTTCTTATAACTTTTTTCTAATTTTTAAAATCTTCATCATGCAGGCTCTATACACTTAGTAGTTCTCGTCTTGTAGTGCCTTTGTAAGCAGAGATTTGTAAGTAGCCTTCTCTACTTGTTCTTATTTAACTAGGCGTAGACTAGCCTCTTTTTATGTTTCTTTATGTTTCCCCCGTTAACTTGATTTACCTTCCTCTTTTCTCTTCATTTACAAAATTTCATTTTGATGTTTTTCAGCAGTACTAAACTCCCCTAGTTCACTAGCTAGCTCCCTCTTAAGGTTGTAAAACTACACTAAATCACTAGTAAATTGCATGTTTTTAATACCTCCTTCCCACCTACTTTTCATTCATGACCTAGTATCAGGGATTATTTCCCCTATTTTAGACTGTATACATTTTGATGATTTCATAATAGAAATTAGATTTTTTACTATAGTATATCAATATTTAATACCGTTTTAGATAGTTCCCTCAAACCTCTCCTTTTCTTTCTTTTTTCTTTTTCTCCTTTATGTTTAATGATTGTGTGTTTAGAAGATGTAGAATCTAATTTTACCTCCAATCCCTTTTCGACGAGCTTGTTTATCTGTCATTAGTCCCGATGAAGTAGATACAATATATGTCCCTCTTCCTCGATTGACTCCCCACAATGTTGAACGATCTACAATTCTAGAACGTCCTGATGTAGAGACTTGTGTCAACTGTTTAATTGCAGGTACTCCTCGTGTATAACGTAGACGTACAACTCTTATAGGTTTACTCTTAGGACTTAGTTGTTCTTGCTGTTTCGCTAGCGCTGTTGCTTTTTTTCTCGCTGCTTTCTTTTTCGCTTGAAGAGAAGCATTTAGCTTTTCTAGTTTTACACCAAATTCTCTAGGACTGTATTGAGATTGATTGTTTCTTCTTACTTCTACGTGCTTCATGTAGTTTTCACTTCTCCCCGTTCTGTCAGGTTGAGCATTGGTTCTTTTCTTATCTACAGGCATATTCACAATTCGCCAATAATCAATATATCCCAATTGCATTCTCCTATTCATTCTGCTACGAATTTTCATCCCGGTTCTAGGGACTACCATTTCAGGTCTCCCTTTCTCATAGCTTTGACGCCTTTGATTCAATCTGTTTCCTCTTTTCATTGTCTAGTTAGTTTTTCTTCTTTTGATCAATACATGTCTAGGGCTTTAATCATCGTCTCCTATCATGGCTAAATATGTTAAATATGTTAAATATGTTAAATATATACGTGATTTTCTATGATTTATGTTATGTTTGAATTCTAGATTAGAATGTAAACAAAATCAAGAAAGCCATCATCAATGCGAATAGAGCAATAGCTTCTGTCAACGCAAATCCCATAATACAGTAACGGAACATTTTTTGTTCCAAAGAAGGGTTACGAGACATTCCGATAATGAAAGCTCCGAATACGGTTCCAATACCTACTCCGGCTCCTGCCAATCCGATTGTCGCTGCTCCTGCTCCTACCAATTTTGCTGCTTGTAGAATCATGATTCTTTTTCTTTTCTATGATGAACACAATACCCAATTTCTTAGAGTGTTTCATCATCTTTCTCCATTAGAAGTTTGTTTGGTTTCTTCTAACTCTTTCTTTTAACTCTTTCTTATTGTTTAGTTGTTTCTTTAGAGTATCTAGTTCTAGATATCCGTAGATATCCGTAGATATCCGTAGATATGCAAATGTTAAGATTTCAAGGTAACTTTGACGGAACTAGGAATTGAACCTAGACCTCTGGAGCATGAATCCAGTGAGATAACCTTTACTCTATTCCGCTAGAGTATACCTGTCTTCTTAACTTCTCTGTATATCTTAAGTGTCTCTATTTTTCTATTCTCTATTTTTCTATTCTCTATTCTTTATTCTCTAAAGTATCCTCGTCTAAATCTAAATGGTTTTCAATTACAAATGTTTAACAATGTAGTTAGATTTCTTACGTGGATTACGCGTAGGTTGACCTTTTGTAGGCCATGCCCAAGGAGTTACATCAGGTCGACCTCCTTTAGTACGTCCTCCATGTGGATGATCTACTGGGTTTTTAGCTACTCCTCGTACTTTAGGTCGAATACCCAAATGACGATTACGTCCTGCTTTCCCAATGACTTCCAATTTGTGATCTTCTCCATTCACACGTCCTACTGTTGCTTGACATTCAGCATTGATTTTACGCATCTCACCTGAAGGTCTACGTAGTCTTACTTCTTCCGTTCCACCACGTAGAATCACTCCTGTTGTACCAGCTGAACGAATTCTTTTCCCACCATGTCCAGGAGTTCTTTCAACATTATACACAGAATACCCTTCAGGAATCTCTTTTCTTCGGAGGATATTTCCTTCCACAGCTCCTTGATCTCTTTGGTTCTTATAAACCATTTGACCTACTTGCATTTGTTGTTCTGCTAGAATATAGGTATATGGATTAGCGGTTTGCACAGCTTTCCCATTATCGATCCTATGAGTTTCCAACAAAGCAATACGAGCTGTTCGATTGGGATCATATTGAATCCCTCTTACTTTCCCTCTTTGCCAATCTTGATGATTCAATACTCGATACAATCGTTTCACTCCACCTCCTCGATGGAATGATGTAATACGTCCTCGATTATTTCGCCCTCCAGATTGTTTGATTCCCCAACTCAAGCTTTTAGGTACTTCTTGAACTCCGTTTTCACCAGTCCAACGCAATACAACTTGATGACGAGTACCTGGAGTTAGAGGTTTCTTCTCGTATCTTCGTATCATTTTCTTTTTTCTTTTCTTTTCTTTCGTATATATATCTCTATTCTAGGTAATTAACCACTAGCGTCATTACGCTAGCGATGAAAGGACTTGAACCTTCAACCTCAAGAGTATGAATCTTTCGCTCTACCATTGAGCCACATCGCCCTATACTCTATACTTCTAGAGTTATTTAGTTCTAGGATAACGCATCCTGTACGATTCTAGTCGCCCTACTACTGGAATGATTACCAATAGGAATCTAAAATAATAGATTGACGCTGCTTGTCCTACTTCGATATATGGATATTCCACTACTTTTTGTCCAATCCATCCAAGGATAATGAAGTTAATAATGAATAGCCAATAGAAGAATCGATATCTAGGACGGAAAGCTGTAGAACGTACTTCTGATGTGTTAATATAAGGCAATACCAACAACCTCAACAATGCAGCTCCCATCGCTACTACTCCTAGTAGTTTGTGTGGAATTGATCGTAGAATGGCATAGAACATCAAGAAATACCATTCAGGAACAATATGAGCTGGTGTTACCATTGGATTAGCTGGGATATAGTTATCTGGATGCCCCATTAGATTAGGCATAAAGAATACAAATGCTCCAAATACTGTCATCAATGCAATCAATCCCAATCTATCTTTTACATAAAGGTAAGGATAGAATGGAATAAAGTCCATTTTTGATTCGGTTCCCAAAGCATTTCCTGATCCTACTCCTTCTGAGTGCAACAATGTTAGATGAACTAGTGATACTGCTGCAATAATGAATGGCAATGTAAAGTGCAATGAGAAGAATCGATTCAATGTAGCGTTATCTACTGAGAATCCTCCCCAAACCCATTGTACCAAAGCATCTCCTACGAATGGAATCGCTGAAGCTAGATTTGTAATTACTGTTGCTCCCCATAGTGACATTTGTCCAAAAGGCAATACATACCCAATAAATCCTGTTCCCATCGTTAGAATAAACAATCTTACTCCTGATCCCCACAAATGTCCTCGTGGTGATGCATATGATCCATAATATCTTCCTCGTGCCATATGCAAATAGATCATAATGAAGAAGAATGAAGCTCCATTCGCATGCAAGTATCGTAGCAACCATCCATATTGTACATCACGCATAATATGTTCTACACTTGAGAACGCCATATCTACATGAGGTGTATAATGCATTGCCAAGAAAATTCCCGTTACAATTTGGACTACCAACATCATCCCTGCTAGAGATCCAAACCCCCAATAATATGAAATATTACTTGGCGTTGGGTAAGCCACCAAGTGATTGTTTAGAATTGCCAACAATGGCTGTTTTGTCCAACGTTCACGCATTTTCGTTTATTTTTCTTTTTATCTATTGTGTTTCTATTGTATTTCTATTGTGTTTTTAGTTTTTATGTTAATGTTTTTATTTAGTGTTATAAAGAATGTATGCTCTTCTCACGATTCTTCTTCGTGCATCAACCCTATTTCTTCTTTCCGGTTGACCTACTGCTACAGTTACCCATACCAATACTCCGATCAACATCATTCTAGTTGAATGATACACTTGTCCCGTATGTCTTTGACTTACTTGACGTGCACGACTTCCTAGTGCTTTAGAAATCCCTGCAGGACCTAGTCTTTCAATCATCCCTCGATCAATTCTTTTATACGTTGTATGGTATCCATGGTGTCTTCTTACTTGAGTTACCCATTCGTTATACACTTTATCAAAGAACCATTTACGATTTCTAAATACATATCTAGAGCGTCCTCTAGTACTCATTTTTCTATCATAAAGTTGTTTAGATCTAGGAGCTGTTGAATAAATGATTCTAGCTCTAGCACCTCCTCTTCTAGCACAGAATACAGGCAATAGTTTCATTCCTTGTGGAATAAATTCAGCATCAATCATCATCATATGTTCAGGATGAGTAAACAATGCACTTCCCCAGAATGGTGTACCCAATCCAATCATTCTATCTTTAGTTAGCCATCCAACTACTCTTGATCCTACTGAAAGAATTCTTAGAGGCAAAGCCATTCTAATTGGTGCATCATGTGCTCCTTCCATTACTACACGATGTCCTGCTGGTTCTGCCAAGAAGGTTAGGTATCTCAATCGTCTAGAATAGAATGCTGTACAGAATGCTGCTCTAGTTCCACAAACATAAGCTACATGTCCTGGAATTGAATAAGTAGCATAAGCTACTTCTAGAATCACATCTTTAGAATAGAATCCTGTCAAGAATGGGAATCCCATCAAGGCTACAGATCCAATCATCATCATTGCATATGTTCTAGGCAACACTCGTACCAAACCTCCCATACGTCGCATATCTTGTTCATCTGCCATTGCATGAATCACTGATCCTGCACTCAAGAATAGCAACGCTTTAAACAATGCATGGTTTGCTAGATGGAATACTCCTACTGAGTAAGCAGACAATCCACAAGCAAATACCATATATCCTAGTTGAGAACAAGTTGAGTATGCAATTACTCGTTTCAAATCGTTTTGCACTAGACCTACTGTTCCTGCAAATCTAGCTGTTATTCCACCAAATACTGTAATCACCATCAATACTGTTGGTGCATATTCAAATAGAGGTGAACAACGTGCAATCAAGAATACTCCTGCTGTAACCATTGTTGCTGCGTGAATTAGTGCGGATACTGGTGTAGGTCCTTCCATCGCATCTGGTCTCCATGTATGCAATCCCAGTTGAGCTGATTTTCCTACTGCTCCTACAAACAATCTCACTCCAATCAAGGTTAGACTATCTCTTTCAAATCCTCTTCTATATCTTTTTGAACCTACTGCTGTTGGTGCTCTTGCAAAGATTGTTGCATAATCTACTGCACGGAATTCTACATAAACTGCCATGATTCCTAGAGCTAGTCCAAAATCTCCTACACGGTTCACTCTCATTGCTTTAATTGCTGCTTTATTGGCTTGGATTCGAGTAAACCAGAAGTTAATGAGCAAGTATGAACACAGTCCTACTCCTTCCCATCCTACAAATCTTTGTACTCTGTTATCTGCTGTTACCAAAATCAACATAAAGAATGTAAACAATGACAAATAACTCATAAATCGTGGACGGTGAGGATCTGCTCGCATATATTCAATTGAATACATATGTACTAGTGTTGATACTCTAGTCACTACCACTAGCATTACTACTGTTAGGCTATCATATCTCAATCCCCATGGAACTGTTCTTCTTTCACTATCCATCCAGGGTCTCCTTGTTCTATGTACTGTATTCCCTCTTCTACCGACTTCCCAGAACCCTAGTCTCGATCTACCTCTTGTTGTTGCTGTTCTTCCTGTTGTTCTTCGAACTGCTCCTTCTTCTCCAATCAGTCGACCTCCTCTACCCGCTGTTCTAGCTCCTCTCAAGGGCCTTCTTCTAATTCTTACATACATGGTTTTTTCTTTTTCGCTTCTTTTTGCTTCTTTTTTTTGTTTTATTTCTATGTGTTTGGTTTGATTAAGTTTTCTTTGGTGGTGTTTTTAGGTTTTAGTTCTTAGGAGGGAAAGGGATTCGAACCCTTGAGCCATTGCTGACTTTCGGTTTTCAAGACCGACACATTCGACCACTCTGTCATACCTCCTAGAATTTACTTCTTGTAGACATAACTGTAGACATAACCACTTTTAGACACGACGTACTTTTTTAGAACGGCATCCATTATGAGGTTCAGGTGTTGCATCTGACACAGATCTTACTCTTAGTTTTGATGCCATCAATCCTTTTCTCACTCTATTACGTCCACGTCCTACTCCAGATAGTACTACATGAACTCCATCAACATGATGTTGACGAGCTTCTTTCCCTCTTTGGTATGAAATCGTTTCGGCTGTATGAGGTCTCCCTCGTTTAGCTCCTTTGTATCCTTGATTACCACCACTTTTATGAAGTTTATATTGTTTATCGCCATCTTGCCACATCAACGTTACATGAGTATTGTTTTCTGTACAAGTAGCCCAACAAGTTCCTGTTCTGTTTAGATCTCCATCTAATAGTTCAGATTCAATATCATCTTCTTCCATCACGGCAATATCCACAGTGTCTTCATACAAACTTTCTCTTTTCTTTTCTTGTCTTGTTTCAAATTGAATTGTTTTTTTCATAGTCTCTTCTCATTTATCCTTTATCATTAACGTTTAACTTTACCACGTCCAGGATTCAAACGACGTGCTGTTGTAGCATTCGTTGAAGTACGTTGTCCTCGTACAGGTAGACCCAATCGCATACGAACTCCTCGATAAGTTCCTCTATTTATTCTCTTTTGAATACGATTCGTTTCACTACGACGTCTATCGGATCTCATCATCAAATGATTCCCCATCCAACGTTCTCTACGCACAACATGGTCACGTTCCCTTTGACCTCTTAGGGTTTTCCCAAGAATCCCAGTTCGTTGACAAGCTAGTCTTGCTCTGGTAGGTCCTACACCATATACTTTTTGCAATCCTTTCTGTACCGTTTCTTTTTTTCGTCTAGGTACTCCATGAATATACAATGGACCATCTCTTCTTTTAGGTTGTTTTTGCATTTTGTTAATTTACTTTCTATCTTACATATTATGTTTATTGTTTAGATCTTTTACCAATTAGAACGAGCCAATAGTTTACCATAATCCGTAAGGACCTTCATATCTGCTTTAATTCCGCGGAATCCTCCCAGACGTGAATCTCCTTTTGGTTTAGTATACCAATCAGTCCAATACTTAGGCTCTGTTGAAGGAAGACTTTCAATTTTCTCTCTCGCTTTGGTTGTACGACGATATGATTTTTTCATTTCATTACGATGTTCTGTCCTAATGTCACGCAATTTCATTTCGTCATACCCCAAAGATCCTTTATCCACTTGCTTCTGCATGTATTCATCCAAACTCTTAATTTCAACATCCATTCTCTTCACACGCTTCTCTGCAAAGTACTGTTTCGTTGCTAGAATTAGATGATTCCATTGCATGGCATAGCGTTCCAACAATTCTTTCTTACGCAACTCTGCTCGAGCTTCGTAGTAACGTTCAGGATCACCTACAATACTCATAAAGGTTTTCTTGTCCTTCATAATATCGCTTCCCGCTTTATCTAGAGCTAGTTGTATTTTCTTATTGGTAACGAATTTATGCATACGTTCATCTAGATTTTTTACCAAGTAACGACGATCTTCCGGAACCCAGTATCCAATCCACATCTTCGAATTCATTATCTTCTCTACACGATAAGGTTCCCAACCTTTAGCTTCCCATTTTGATACCGCTAGACGTTTGGCGTTGTCTCGTTCTGCTATTTGCATATGATACCAAGATTTTACTGGGTTATCTCTAGGCGTAGTCTCTAGATAGACTTCTGGAGCATAAGTACCTACTCTATAATCACGAGGACGTGCATAAATTCTAGTAGGATCCCAACACCCATACCAAATATACGATCCCATATTATAAACCCATTTTTTCATGAATCCATTTTTGGTTCTCGTTACTTTCACACGCAATTGGACTCCTCTATCTGCTGTTCTCCTAAATACTCTTTTCTCCATGAGCTTACGTCTATCGGTTTGTCCTCTACGTGCTGGAGAACCTCTACTTCCTAGGTTTTGTTTATACAATCTTACACTACGTCTTACTGTATCTTCTTCAGGTAGAATTTTAGGAGCATAACGCAATTGACCGTAACGATCACGTGTAGCATGAGTAATAGTAGCTCTTACATGAGGTCTACTTTGATCCTCTTTAGGTTCCAACGTTTTAGAGTCTCTTTTAGGTTGACCATAAAATCTATCAATATAGCCATCTCGAGACTCTGAGATTGTAGCTCTAGAACGAGTATCATCCAATGATTTTTCTCTTAGAAGTTCGTTAAACCTTTCCACAATGGCTTTGACTCTTGGCATTGCCTCTACAGTTAATCTACGATTTTCTGGATGTCTTTCCATTTCCACTTCAACATTCATAGGAAGAGCCCTCTTAGTCACACTGAATCGAGCTTGGCCATGACCCCATTCATAGCTACCTCCTTGACCTTTCCCACTATGTCCTACTGTAAATTCACTAGACCTTCGACGATTTTTCGTTTGAGCTACTTTTTCTCGTTTATAAACTCCTTTCCACATCGCACGACGTTTCGTCATATACCAAGAGCGTTCGTAGTGAGTTTTCCATTCTCCTCGGTATTTATACCTCCTACGTATTGCCTCTTTGTATGTTCTCATTGGATTACCTTCCATTTCACGTCTTTTATAGACAAACCCTGCAGGTCTAGAAGGAATTGTCATCTCATGAGTCTTCACAATAGGTGTTCTTCCATACCTTTGATGTCTACCTTGCAACTCCTTAGACCCTCTTTTCCTCATCGTAATACTACGTTTCAAATACTGTTTCATTGACTCTAGCTTCCCTTTAGGAAGGATTGTCAAATCTTCATGTCGTTGATTACTATAATTATGATACAAAGATTGTCTATTACGAGCTCTAGGCGATACTCCTCTACGATCTTTACCCGTACTTCTAATACGATAATCCGCTCTAATATCATACCAAGTAGTATAGTTTAGAGGATGTCTAGTACGTCTACTATCCATATCTCGCAATACATAGCCTACTTGATTTTCTGTTTCGTTAGGATTAAGTCTATCTACTTTCAAACGTGTTTTACGAGCTAACCAATCTGCATAAGTTTGTTTAGGTGCTTCTTCTTCTGGCTTAGGATATTTAGATCTTCCTCGAAATTGACGTTGTAGACGTTCTTCACGAAGTTTATCTCTTTCAATCCTATAAGCTCTATCAAACCATCCATACATATCTCTATAACTCTTCAAATCACTCGTTGGTTCCCTACGAATATATTGAATATCATCATTGGTTTTCCTTTCTTGAAAACTTAGTGCTTTTAGATTCCATTTTTCTGTAATGGTATAGGTTTTAATCTTCTCTAGACGTAGATATCCTACATAATCACCTACTTCAATGGGTTGATCAAAAGGTACACATAGATAATGAGGCCCAGTTATACCCGAATCTCTCATCACTGTAGGAGGAAAACGTTTACGTTTACCAGCTGGAATACGATGATGAGCACGAGGATTAGGATCCCACTCAATACACCAATCTCTTTGTTTGGTTACATCTCTTTTTTTAGCTCGAAGGGCATAGAATTCATCTGGAGTTATTAATTTCTCTCGCAGATTCATCGCTTCTAGTGTTCTACCTTGGACTATCTTCCCTCCTTTAGATGGTTGTATACCGACATATCTAGTTTCAGGTGTATAACGTCGACCTTCAAGTGAAGGGATTCTACCTTTACTTTTAATTGTTTTAGTTGTTTCCCCTTTCATGGTTTTCTCTTTTTTTCTCTTTTCTCTCTCTTTTTTTCGTATCTTTTTTTTACTCTTCTTTTCTACTTTTTTTAGTTCTTCATTTCTACCCTTTTTAGAGTTGTATAAATCTCACATTTCACTCTTGTTTTAACCTTTAGAGTTACGTAATGTTCATTATGGACTCTTAAACTCACTGTTTTCACTGCCTCTCTTTATCGCACTTTTCATTCATGACCTAGTATCAGGGCTTTTTTGATCCTTTTAGAGTTTATATAAATTACCTTGTTTCCGTATACATTTACCCTCCTCTTAGGTATTTAGTGAGAGTTTACTATCCGTTTATTAGAGTTTTACAATTCCGTCATTTTTCACTTTATTTTTTTTAATTTTTTTTTACCTTCATAATGCAGACTCTATACACTCTTTTTTTACTCTATATTTTTTTCTATTGTATATTCCTTTTACCCTCTATCTTTTTCCTTCTACTTTTTTTAATTTTTTTACACCTTCATAATGCAGACTCTATACACTATTTATGTACTTGTCTGTTTGTTACTTTTTTTTATTTATTCTTCTTTATTTTTTGTAAATTTTACATCTTCATAATGCAAACTCTATACATGATTTTTTACACCATTATTTTTTTAATTTTTAACACCTTCATAATGCAGACTCTATACACTTTTTTCTCTCATATATTTTTTTATTTTTTATCACCTTCATAATGCAGACTCTATGCACTTTTTAGATTTCTCTTTTTTTCAATTTTTTACATCTTCATAATGCAGACTCTATGCATTCTTTTTAACATGATTTATTTTTTCTTTTTTCTCTTCTCTTTTCTTAAATTATTTACCTTCACAATGCAGACTCTATACTCTATACTCTATACTCTATCCTTTTTATCTTTTTTCTTTCTAATTTTTTTAAATTTTTAAGACCTTCATAATGCAGACTCTATGCATCTATTTTTTCATCTTACTTTTTTTAATTTTTTTACACCTTCATAATGCAGACTCTGTACACTATGTTAATTAATGCTCTTATTTCAAATGATGTCTAAGTTATCCCTATTTTCCTTCTTCCTTTGATGCATTTTCGTAGTGTGTCTTTTTTTCTCTATTTTTTCCGAAATTATACATCTTCATAATGCAGACTCTGTACATGTTTTTTACATCTTACTTTTTTTATTTTTTACAACCTTCATAATGCAGACTCTATACATTTTTTCAGAGATTACTTTTTCTTCTTTTTTTTAGATTTGATCAAATTTGTATTTTCATGTTTTTATAGACTATCAAACTCTCCCTTTTCATTTAGGTTTTGACTCTTATCTTTAATTATTTCTATAAAACTACTTCTAAACTCACTATTTTCTTCAGCTCTTTTTAGCCATATTTCATTCGTGACCTAGTATCAGGGACGTTCTCTATCTTTTTTCTCTCTATTATTTTTGTCTGTTTTAATAGACTTTTTATCTTTTCAGAATGATTTGTGTATTATTTAGTCCCAATTTCAACACGATGCATTTAACATTTAAGCATTAATACGAACATGTTCAATTCTATTCGCAC
>Ga0164242_10000439_pt1 | contig 50540 bp, 46 predicted proteins | sample OricomgcompostMG_FD_108783 | JGI IMG/M metagenome (GOLD analysis project Ga0164242, IMG submission 108783) | Miracle-Growth compost microbial communities from Emeryville, California, USA - Original compost - Miracle growth compost (MG) ...
AGCACATAAATCCGTTCAACGGCTCAGCATGGCTCATCTTTACAATCCGTCCAGCCGTGCTCCCATTCGTGCCGCTTTGGAAGAATTTCTGTTGCATGGCGTCAAGTATGCTTTCCCAGCCGAACGCAAAGGCATGACCTTTGGCATCCCTACCGCGTGGGCTGCGCCGCCGCTCAACGAAGAGCTGGTAGCCACGGAAGATATGTCGCCGGTGTGGCCGCATCCTGAAGGTGAAGTGAAAGGTTATGAATTAGTTCCGCTTTATCCTGCTGTGCCGCAAGCCGCGTTGAACGATGAGCAACTTTATCAAATGTTGGCGCTACTCGATAGCATTCGCGGCGGCAACGCCAGAGAACGGAAACTTGCAGGTGAATTGCTCCGTGCAAAGTTAAAAGCAGCATTTGAAGCCATTTTGGTTTAGTATTCAAAATCATGCATCCCAATATAGAAATGTTATCTGCCGTGGCGCAGCGATTAGACGCATTATGCGAGCAAGCTGTTTTTGTGGGCGGAGCCACAGTGCCTTTATATCTCACCGCTCCCAATGCACCTTCGGCGCGCCCCACCAAAGATGTGGATATCATCGTTGAAATTGCTACGCGCGTAGAATATTATCGTTTTGCGGATCTATTGCGAAAGCGCGGGTTTCGTGAAGATGTAGATGCAAAAATCCTCTGCCGCTGGAAGCTGGAAGAACTTATCGTTGATGTGATGCCGACTGAATTAAACGTCCTGGGATTTTCCAATCGTTGGTATGGCGAAGCCATTCGTTATGCGCATTGGCGGGAAATAGCCAGCGATATAAAAATTCAATTGGCCACAGCTCCCTATTTTATTGCAACCAAAATGGAAGCCTTTAATGGCCGCGGGCACGATGATTTTTTATCGAGCCGCGACATGGAAGACATTATTACTGTCGTGAATGGCCGCAATGAATTAATAGAAGAAGCCAAAACCGCGCCCACATCAATTCGCGCTTTTCTTGCGGAACAGTTTGAAACATGGTTACAAGACAGAAATTTTATGGATGCCTTAGCAGGACACATTTTGCCGGATCCGGCATCACAGGCACGGCTGCCACTAATCATCCAACGCATCCGCGCCATTGCCGCGTTAAAATAGTTGCATCAAAACCATGAACATCAATCCCGAACACATTCGCCAATATCTCCAAAGTTTTCAATTCGCGCCGCTTTTTGTGGAGGAGCTGGGCTGGCAAGCGCCGCGCAGCACTAAAATCGCATTGCCGTTCGCTGATTTCAGCGCCGAGGAAGTGGCGCATTTGGGTGGTATTCCGGCCATCAAAGTACTTTGCAAAAGCACTTTTCCCGATTTCGCCACGCGCCGCAAAATTCACGATGCCATCGCCAAGCAGTTTCACGAAAACTTATTGATCTTCGTCGATCCATCCAACACGCGCATGTTGTGGTTTTGGGTGAAGCGGCAGGAGGGCAATAAGTTTGTGCGCGAGCATCCCTTTGTGAAAGGCCAGCCGGGCGATTTGTTTCTTTCCAAGTTGGCCGGGCTGTTTGTGGATTTTGAGGAATATGACGACAACGGAAAGTTTCCGGTTTTATCCGCCGCGCAGAAACTCAAAGACGCGCTGGATGTTTCCAAAGTCACCAAAAAGTTCTATGGCGAATTTTCCAATGTTCATCTCAAACTGGTGGAATTGATCGAAGGCATTCCCAGCGAAGCCGAGAAAAAATGGTATGCCAGCGTTCTGTTGAATCGTCTCATGTTCACCTATTTTCTGCAGAAAAAAGGTTTTCTGGATGGCGGCGATTATGACTATCTGGAACATCGATTCGCGCAATTTAAGGATGGCAATATCTTCGCTGAATTTTTGCAACCGTTGTTTTTCAAGGCGTTTGCCCTGCCCGATAATCACGTCGACAAGATCGCCGCTAAAAGTACTTTTGGGCGCATTCCTTATCTCAACGGCGGCTTGTTTTTGCCGCATAAGATCGAAGAGCAATATCGCATCTCACTACCCAATGAAGGCGCGCAGAATATTTTGGATTTGTTCAATTCCGTCACCTGGTATCTCAACGATGTGCCCGGCGCCAATGACAATGCCATGTCGCCGGATGTGTTGGGATATATTTTTGAGAAATATATCAACGATCAAAAAAGCGCCGGCGCTTATTACACGCCGCCCGAAATCACCGAATATCTGTGCGAGCGCACCATCGAAGATTTGCTGGTGGAACGCGTTTCCGTGCTGCGCGATGGCAAGGTGAAAAAGTTTGAAAGCTTGGGTGAATTGTTGCTGGATTTGGATCGCGACAGTTGCCGCGTCACGCTGGGCGTGCTCGAAAATCTGCGGTTGTGCGATCCGGCAGTGGGCAGCGGCGCGTTTTTGGTGGCGGCGCTCAAAACGCTCACCGGCATTTATGGCGCGCTGTGGGGACGCGCTGAAGTGCTGGGCGATCAGGAATTAAAATTTCAACTGATCGGCGACGAGGCAAAACACAAATCGCCATTCTACGCCATTCGCAAACGCATCATCACGCAGAATTTATACGGCGTCGATCTGATGGCCGAAGCCACGGAAATCGCGCGGTTGCGTTTGTTCCTGGCGCTGGTGGCATCGGCCAAATCGCTGGATGAACTGGAACCGTTGCCCAATATCGAATTCAATATCCTGCCGGGAAATAGCCTGATCGGAATGTTGCATTGCGAAGAAGAAAATTTCATGGGCGGCGGCCTCTTCGTCAAAGCGCAGTTTGATGAATTGACGAAAAAGAAGGATCATTTCATCTATCTCTATAAAAGTACTTTTGGTAATGGCCTGGGCGAATTGCAAAAATTCAAAAAAAAGGCCACCGATTTGCGTGAAGAATCAAACAAAATTTGCAACGCCGCCGTGATGCGGGAGTTTGGCAATTTAAAAATCAATATCGAATCGAAAGATGCAAATGGCAAAAAGCAAAAGCAGGAAGTGCAAATTGCCGATGTAGAAAAATTACAACCCTTTCATTGGGGTAGCGATTTTGATGAGGTGATTAAAGCGGGCGGTTTTGATGCAATTATCACCAATCCGCCTTGGGAAATTTGGAAGCCAAACGCCAAGGAATTTTTTCAGCAGTTTTCGGATGTGGTCACCAAAAAGAAAATGACCATTAAGGAATTTGAAAAGCAGCAAAAAGTACTTTTGCAGGATGAGGAAATCAATCGCGCGTGGCAGGAATATCTTTCCGGCTTTCCGCATGTTTCGGAATACTTCCGCAAATGCCCCGATTACGAAAATCAAATCTCTATCGCCAACGGCAAAAAAGTCGGCACTGATATCAATCTCTATAAATTATTCGTCGAGCGTTGCTTCGATTTATTGAAAGGCAGCGGACGCTGCGGCATCGTGATTCCTTCCGGCATTTATACGGATTTAGGCGCGAAGCAATTGCGGGAGATGCTTTTCGCGCAGACGCAAATCACCGGTTTGTTTGGCTTTGAAAATCGCAAAATGATTTTTGAAGGCGTGGATTCTCGCTTTAAATTCGTCACGCTTTCCTTCCGAAAAAACAACACTGGGGACAAAAGTACTTTTAGCTTTCTCGCCGCGTTCATGCGGCATGACGTGGCCGAATTAGAAAATTTCCCCGATCATCATAGTTTGCAAATCAATGTGGATTTAGTGAAAAAATTGTCGCCCGATAGTCTTTCCGTGATGGAATTTAAAAGCGAACGCGATATTGAAATAGCGGAGAAGATGCTGCAATTTCCCTTGCTGGGCGAGAAGCTGGAGGGAGTTTGGAATTTAGTATTATGCAATGAATTTCACATGACAAACGATAGTCATTTATTCCAAACCGAGCCAGGGAATGGGAAATTGTCGTTGTATGAAGGAAAATGATTCATCAATTTACGCATGATTTCGCAATGCCGCGTTATTGGGTTGACGAGAAAGCTGCGCGCAAGAATTTATTGGGACGTTCAATAAATGATACTGTCAAGAAATGGATTATCAAAAAGCGCGATTAGCATTTCGTGCTATTGCAAGAAACACTGACGCGCGCACAATAATTGTTGGTGCTATTCCACCGAACGTGTTTTGTGGTAATTCACTCTTACCTAATAAAACTCCTGATGACTCTCCTGGAATGAACGGAACAGAAGTACTTTTCGCTCAGGATGTTCTCAATTCGTTTGTTTTGGATTGGTTCATTCGGTTGATTGTAACAGCGAATATCAACATGTTTTATCTTTATCAACTTCCCCTCCCCCGCATCACAACCGCCCAAAAGTACTTTTCCGACATCGTCACGTGCGCCGAATTAGACGGCATCGTGGCACATTGATACGGCTTAACCGAAAGCGATTTCGCCCACATCCTGAACACATTCCCGCTGGTGGATGTTGCGGTTAAACTGGCAGCGCGCAATGCTTTTCGGGATATTGAGCGTGGAATTCTACATTGATAATTTTTGGAAAATAACAAGAATGTTTCATCAGATAATTATTTTAGGACTTACGCAGTCCCCCTTTTCAAAGGGAGATACAGGGGGATTTTGAGCGTAACAAATGGGACAAACTCTTGATGAAACTCGTTAGCCCCAAAGAAAATCCCCCTAAATCCCCCTTTGAAAAGGGGGACTTTTGACCCGAAATGCGTAAGTCCTATATTTGCTTTCCCGAACGAAATCATTTATAATTCGTCGATGTAATGTGGATAACATTATGAATAACTCAAAAGCTGAGCCTGCCGAAAACCACACTTCTAATGTTTGAAGAAATTGAACGGCGAATTGTTAGATACCAAAGAAAAATTGCAGGGAGAGAAAATAATAATGAGTCAGAAATCCAAAAAAGAGAGCCTTCAAGAAGAGGTGATTGATACTCCGGAGCAGTTAGTCACCTATGCCAATCGGATTACTGCCACAATAAGAGGAGAAGATGCTTTCATACATTTCGGCCAAAGGACACAAAATAACCCAGCTCAAGGAGAAGGAGTAGCAAAAATATATATGAACCTACTGACTTTTAAGAGTCTGGTCATGTCATCGGCTGAACTTTTAAAAAGATATGAGGCTCATTTTGGAGAAATTGTTCCTCCTTCGCTAAAGGAAGAATATCAAACAGATCAAGATTCTCACAGTGAAGATACTATTGCGGGGTGAAAAAATATGACAACACAAATACCTGATCGTGAAGATCTTTCATTGACTCAATCAATAGGTAGTAACGACATTTACCAGGATTCTATAAATAGCTCGATAGGCAGCGAGGCGGGTTTAACCAATTGGCTGTCCTTTGTTGGCAATCTAAATGGTTCTGCCGTTATGTTGCAAAAATTACAATTTGCCAGCAACAAGACAGGAGGGCATGTGAAATTCTTGCCACAGTTAGGGTGCTGTCCGGTGATCGTTGGCGAAGATAATCAAGTAGTCCCTTTATTTGAATTCATTGAAGCAATTGATGGATTGATTGACTTTGATGATTTAAAAGTGGAATTCCCGTCTTTGTCGTGTGCGCAAATGACCGAAGCGATTTCTTTTTTACGAAAAATTGCCCAATTCAATATCAGGGACGTGGATATAGATATAAAATTGGAAGAAACCGAACATCAAGAGTCTATTACCGAGATTCAACAAGCATTTTTAGATAAGGATGTTGCTCGTGTGCTCTATCAAGACCAACAAAACGTTTGATCGACTTATTGCCAACAACAAGCTATTACCGAAAAAAGACGCTCTTCGCATTGAAAAGCGTCTTATTTGTCTTGCAAAAGAAGCGAGCATCCAACAGGCGGGCGGATTGGACGATCCAAGTGGAAAGTTGAAACACATGCCGGAGGGATTGCGCGATGTGAGCCATATCCGGATAGGCCGTCATCGAGTTTATTACACCGGCCATCATCGGCAATGTAATTACTTCGCTTTTTATCTCAAATGTTTCAAGAAAAATGATGTAGACAATGAAGGTGCCAAAAAGTTTCAGAATAAGATGAAGCAGTGGCTAAATGAGCCCATGAGTCGTGCATTATATTCTCCAGAAGGCGAATAGTTTTTCTGGTGTTCTCCTAACCTGGCGTAGCCAGAACCAAAGAAGTGCGGCGTTCCTGGATTCTTGATTCTGGATAAAAGTACTTTTATCGTTTTCCCCGCAAGCCTCCGTACGTCATCCCGTGATGCCGTTACACGAGATCCAGAACGTAAGTTGGCTGCGCACTTCTGGATTCCGGCCAACGGCACGCCGGAATGACGACCTATGATCCTTACCAATGAATTTCTGTGCATCTTGCACGCAAATTCATTAGTAAGGTACTAATGGTTAAGAAACCATGCAACAATACCATCCTTTTCTCGTAAAACCAGCCAACGCCAAAATCACCAGTAAAAATGTCCAGTTGATCTGGGCGCACAACGAAGCGGAGGCGAAGTCGCTTTATTGCAAATACAACAAGAAAAACCCGACAGAATACGAAATGCTGTTAAGCGCTATGAAATTCTCCAAAGATCAAATTTTTATTTACCGGAGGAGATATTGAAATTACGATTGCCATCGCAATTAGAGGGCGAAGAGCGTATCGTCAAAAATGCAGAAGGCAAATCGGAAACTTTCATCGTTCCTTCATTTCTGAGCGGCTGCCGCACTGCGGTTATTTATGCACGCGTTAGCTCTCCAAGTCAAAGAAACAATTCCAGCTTCGGCAGACAGCGCGCGGCGTGTGAATCATTTGCGCAAGCTGCCGGATTGAAAGTGGCGCGACATTATGAAGAAGTGGAAAGTGGCTGCGTGTATCTCTCGCGGCCTTTGCTGCAGCAAGCCTTAAACGATATCGAGGATGGGATTGCTGATGTATTTCTGGTGGAAACAATGGATCGCCTGGTCCGTGATGCCCGGATTAACGCAGAAATCTCTCATCGGATTCGAAAGAGTGGTGGCTTTTTGATTTTTTGTGAAGAGCAAAGAATAGACAGTCCTGATCAAAAATTTTTGTTGGACATTGCTTCACAGGCAAGCGATTACAAACACGATAGGTTAGGTTCATTAGGCTTAATCTGAGACTTCAAATCAGGACAGAGTGAATTAATTGCATGTAAGTTCATGGCAATATTCAACGAGAATCCGAAAGCCGCATCAAAGAAATTCTGATAAGACTAAGCATCGAAAAACTCTACAAATAAAATAAAGGAAAACTATGATTTATAAAATGCTCTACTTGCGAAAAGCGCACAAGACAGTTACAGATTCAGATGCACCTAGTTATGTCCCTGTTAGCGACTCACACCGCGAATATTGGAATAATCTTGAAGAAGCGTTAGCTGAGTTAGGAGCAACTGGTTGGGAAATAGTTACTCCAATCTATAATTTGGGGGGATCTGGAAAATCAATCCGACAAGAAACAGATTGTTTCATTCTTGTCAATAAAAGCGAAGACCTAAAGAAGGAAAAGGAACGCTTGATTAAGAAACTCCAGGACGAGATTACCGAGGCTCAATATCATATCAAACATAACATCTGTGACGATCGCACAAAAATAGGAATTGGGACATGGCAGAATCGTTTAATTTCGTTGGAACATCATTTAAATATTGTGCAACAATCTGAGGATAATCATGCTTTATAAAATTCTCTATTTTCGATACGAGAAAGATATTCTTGAACATCAACGTCCATGGGATGATTGCTGGGTATCCACCCAATCATACATAGAATACTGGCATAATATTAGCAGCGCGCTCATAGAATTAGGTGAGTCGGGATGGGAAATTGCAACGCCCGTTTATGGCTTGTGGACGCGGTGTGGCATGGGGGAAGTTGAAGATGAAGTGAGCATGGAACTCAAGAGCCTCATACTTGTTAATAAAAGCAAGGATCTCGCGAAGGAACGGAATCGCCAAATTAGTGTTTTGCAAGACGTGTTGCGCAAACCACGACGGCTCTTCGCAAAACCCGCCTTTATCGATTCGTTGCGAACGCTCCTTCAAGACCTACAAGCATCATCCACATGTCAAGAAGAAGAGCTTCGCCAGCTATCATTTCTGACTTGATATGTTTCCTGTGGAAGCAGATTTGTTGGAGTGGGACATATTAGATGCAGCCTTAAAATACCTTCCACGCTGATGTGTTCCTGACAGAGATACTTGTTTGTGTCACACTTCCAATTCAGTCAGTTCAGTATTTAAAAGGAGTTAATTATGCCAGAATGTCCAAGTTGCGGAGGAACGGGAAAATGCCGCTGGTGCCGGGGAAAAGGGATAAATAATGACGGGACGACCTGTCAGGCATGTAAGGGCACCAAGAGATGTCAGGACAAAACGCCGGCAGGTTATAACTGTGACGGCACTGGAAAAGTGACAAAAATTGAATAATCTGAAAAGTTTTATCGGTTCTTATTTAGAACGTTGAGGATGGGCAATCATAAAACCGGCAGCAAGTCACTTGCACTGCCGGTTTTTGTGATTGCCCAGAAGTACTTTAAATGAGATCATCTTAAAAATTTTTCAATAGTAATCATCATACGAAGAGGCGTGGGGGGCAGGCGCAGTTGCTCCGCCAGTTCTTTCTCTCCGAATACGTCTTCAACCCATTGCGCAAAATCATTACGGTTTTCGTCAACATGATTTGCGAGGGTTTCCGGTTCAATCAGATTCAAAACCTCAAACAGATCATCAAGTGACTTTATTACCCGATCATCGCCCCAGTAATCGGGACCATCCAATATAAATTCGCTCCCTTCGGGAACAGGAAAATTACGTTTGTCTTCGATGCCATCTAAAATACTCATTTATCTCCTTTGAAATTGCTTTAATTGCTGTGCGATCCTGTTTATTTCTCTATTGAGAAAGTCACGGAAAGTAGCAATAATGTCAATGTCCGGTTGCTCATTGTTAATGAGACATGGCCATCTCATTAATAATCCGTCATATCGCGTAAATTTTCGGTAAGTTCTGCTAGTTCACCATCTAAATAACTGTCAAGATGTTGTTCCTTCAACTTTAAACACGATGCACTGTGTTCAACTGTTTTATCTTTAAGGTGCGATATTATTCTGCCGCGCAATAATCCAGTGTGATTTGCACCAGATTGAAACAACTCAACCACCTCTTCGCAATCCATGTCGTTGGGAGGAAAGAAACTAAATTTTAAACCTTCTTTTGCTAACTCCTTCATTGTAGCCGGAGTAAACAAGACACAATTTTCTGCAGGATTAAATATTTCCATAATTTCACTTTACATTCTCAAAAATTGCCAGATACCGATGGTTGGCAATATTGCCAAAGCACCGGCACCGATTGTGTTGTGATGTCTGAGGCACTGCGTCTTGCGCTATTGCTCGCCAGCTAATTTAACAATGCGGTTTTATTTTTCTTTCCGATCGTCGAGGATTTCAACTCTGTTCCCAGGATGCTTTTCAAGGTTATCCCACCCAGTTGTTCAATCATTTCCCGAATTCCTGGAGTGCTGAGAGAACCCTCGATTTCTGATTTACAACTATAGCCAGGCGGTAAGGCGCAAATTCGGCAGACGAATCTTTGGGGTCCTGATCGCAGGGAGCAGCGGCATCATTTTTTGCGATGCTTTCGGGTTGCTTGGTGAGTTCGGGATTTTTCTTGTTGGAATCTGTTTTCATAAGTATTCTCCTTTGAGGTGTTTGCATAAAGGTAAATAACATTTCCAATTTCAAATGAACGTAAAAGTACTTTTGCCCGCGCCATTCTTTCTGCGATGAAACGCAACAAAGAAATGGCGCGGCGCTGTTGTTACCAACCTGGCAAATCCACCTTCGTGAAGGGAAGGTGGGAGAAGTAGCGGCAAAGAACCTTAAACAACTGGCCTTCGGAATCCACCACATCTGTGAGCGCGCGCGCATTAACCCTCAAAGCTGCGCGCACCCAGGGGGCGACGGTTGAGACGCTGACCTGTCCGGACGCGAGCGCGGTTTTGGCGGCTTCCGCGCGTGCGCCGCCGGATCGCTGCGCGTCGCGGCGAGCTTCCGCCAGAACCTGTGGCCTGATCTGCTCTGCCACTTGCTTCACAATCTCCAATGCCTGATTGGTTGATCCCATCGCCATCAACGCCTGGAATTCGGTGAGTTCCTCTGCGTGGCCCTTTTCGGCAAGAATCGCGTCGATGGCTGCATCGCCATACTGGCGGCGGTCAAACTGTTGCACGATGGGCTGATACAACACATCGCTGACCATGGTGCGGCGGTAGGTGCGCGGGGTTGCGCTGTTCGGGGACGTCTTGGTTTGCATAGTGATTCTCCTTTAAATCAAGGTGCATACGATTCCGTGAGAGATACAACTATCCCCTCGGAATCGGCGGAATCACTAAAAAATTGTGGATGAAATCATGGCATAACCAAGATGAAGCGATTTTATTGGATGATTGACACCGTGTCAAGGTTCCGCATTATTTTGTTAGCGCTAAGAAGAAATCTCCGGTCCCAATGGCAGGGTTAAGAAACTACTTGGTGCTAATTTACTTTCTCCCGAAAGTACTTTTTGTTCTAAAATAAAAAGCTATGGATTCTACAAACAAAAAACTGAAGCAATGGTGGGAACGGGCTCGAGACTTTTCTCCTATCGCGTTTTTTACGTTTGGCGCGGCTATTTGTATTAGCTTGCTTTCGGATACGATTGAGGGCGGAGCTTTTGTGCAACAATGGTGCAAGATGATGGGGCACGAGACGGCCTTTTGGCCGGGATGGTGGTGGAGCCTTGTGCTTTCCCTGGCTGGAACAGTGGCCTGTTCGTGGAGGATTTATTTGGGTTGGCATGGTTATATACCGCTGCGTTCGTTGCGTAGGGATGAGGAAAATGTACGGGGACACGAAGTGCTTATTATGTTGGTTTCAGGCACCATGAATAATCCCCGCATTGAAGCTGATAAGCTGATCATTAATGTCCAGCGCGAAGACAAAGCAATCCTTCTGACAGATAACCTGCAAAATGATATTGACGCGCTGAATTCGACTCGATGGAATTGGCAACAGCTAATGAGGGCTTTGCAGCCGCATGCTAAAACAGTCCAAAAAATCTATTTAATCACATCTCCAAACGGGAAGAAAATCCAGGGTTCTTTTGAACAAAGAGAGATTTGCAAAGAACTTCTTGGACGTTATACGAAAGCAGAACTTGAATGTTCCAAACCTGTGGACTTTGAGAACATGGAAGCTGTGTATGAGCAGGTGCATGATTGCGTGAAAGACGCCAAAAAGATTTATAAAGAATCGCAGATTGTGTTAGACGCCACTGGAGGTCAAAAGACGGCAAGTATTGCCGCCGCCATTTATACTCTGCACAACGAAATCAAAGTGCAATATGTCAACAATGATGGTTTACGCCTGATGTATGAAGTGATGATTGAGCCGCGGAATAGCATAGGCGCATAGCGCGAACAAAAGTACTTTTGAAAAATCTTATGCAAAATAACCAACAGCCGGCAGGAATGATTGTTTTTGCCAGCAAGCAAATTCTGCCCAATGTGCTGGGGCTTTTGCATTATGACTATGCCGTGAAAGTACTTTGTATCTATCGCAGCCGGAATGAGGTGCAATCCGGGCAGCCGGCGGAACGGCTCAAGCAATGGTGCAATGAAAAGCGCCCCGACATCACTGTGGAAATGAACCCCTTCGGCAATGGGCAGGATGACAGCATCTTGTCGCAAAATGTCACGCGGCAAATTGAGCAATGGCAGAAAGCGCACCCGGAGCTGCGCTGGATTATCAACGCCACTGGCGGATTAAAGATGATGTCCTTTGGCCTTGGCGATTTTGTTCCCGATGGAGCCGGCGGCGTTGAGGTCATCTATCGCGAAATCAACAGAGAATGGTTCCGGTTTGAGCGGACTGGCGGCAAGATCCACAGCATCCCGATTGCTCTGAAAACAAGTGGCAATCAGCTTGATCTGCTCTCTGTTATAGAGCTTCATCATGGCCAAAAGTGGCGATCGGAAAGAGCTACAAAACATGGCCTGTTAGACGTGCTGGAAATAGCAAAAAACAATCAATGGCGCTGGAAAGAAACCTACGAAGAGATTGAATCCGCAAACGAAGCCGAAAAGCAAACCATCAAAAACAGCGGAGACGGCTTTGAGCGTTTGGTGGCCGATGTGCTTTTGGAGCTTGGCATCATTGATGTGCATCGCAATGTGATGCTGCGGATCAATGCCACGCAAGTCGAGGAAAACGATGTGTTGTGCTGGCACAAAGAAAAGGTATTTCTCTTTGATTGCAAGCTGACCAATCAGGAAAACCTGAAAGAGCATGGAGAAGCGGACGTGGCAATGATAACGGAAATGCATGACGCGGCCTCCCGCGCGCGCAACCTTGCCGGGCTTGGAGCGACCGCGATTCTGGTGCGTCCCACGCGGATATATTCCGATGCGCATCAGGATGTCGCGCAGGCGCTGGGTATTAAGATCATTGACCGCCGCCACAATAGTACTTTTGTGGAAGCCATCGCCGCCGCGCTGGGCATAGACGGAAATAGATATTCTGACGAAGTGAAGGGCGCTAATAAATGGCTGTTGGATACATATAAAAATGATCTCATCGTGGTTGCGGCGGAAGAATGGGAACAAAGAGCCGTTCAAGACGTGCAGGCAAATTCGCAGAACGGCTGTCTCAATATCTCGCCATTGCTTGAAAAATCATTCCCCGACAAAGACAAGCATCCTGTGGAAATCACATGTTTTATCAATGCGGGCGGGTATGTGGAATTCTGCATCAAAACAAAAGTGGGCACGATGCAGAGTGTCTTAACAAACGCATTATCAAAAGCGATCAAAAAATATAGCGGCAGAGAAGATATTTCCGTGGAGGCATGGGATCGCTCACTCAGCAAAAGGACTTTTATCTACAACATCAACGGAGGATTGAGCGCAGAGCAGTTATCCCAGTTATCGGAGGCAGTGCGGAACGGCAATGTTGCAAGGGATGTTTATAAAGAAATCAAGCCAAAAATCAACACAGAATCTTCAGGCAAGCAATTCAAGAAACGCTCCAAATCAAAAATGGTCAAAGATTTATTCTAAATGCAAGGAACCAAACGTATGATAGTCATCAATTTTTCTCACATCATCAAAGAGGAACAGTTAGCAAGCATTGAGGCTTTGACGGGGCGGCAAGTGGAACGTATTATCCATTCAGAAAAGCACTATGATGAATCGCAGGGATTTGCCGGGCAGGCATCTGCGCAAGTGGCGGGGCTGGATATTTCTCCCGAAGAATGGCAATCAAAGGTACTTTTGATCAGTCTGCCCAGTTATAGTCATGTTGCCGGGCTTATCCTTGCAGAAATTCACGGATGCTGCGGCTATTTCCCCTCCATTGTGCGCCGCCGCATTGAGAATATTTTCGAAGTGGCGGAAGTACTCAACCTACAACTAACCCGAGATGCTGCTAGGCAAAAACGCGGTGGATAATAAACTTAGGATTGACGGTTTGAACGTGGCTCCGTGCTTTCAGAAAATGATGAAGTTAGGAAGTTCCCTGAATTCTCACGTATCAAAGTTTTTCAAGAAACAAGATGAAAATCCATTACTCCACTTTTGAGTGTGATAAAGTTGGAAATAAGATCACAATTCAAATACCTATCGGAAGAATAATGCAGAAGCTTCGCAATTACACAAGCCAAGGAACGATTCTTGAGCAAAAAACAAAAATTTTGCATAAGCCGCGTATTTCGGCAACATATATCCGAGCGTTTGAGTCTGAGAAAAGTGCGCACCGGATGGTTGAAGAAGTGGAGTCACATCCCTTATTCGTAAGACTTACCCGGCTTGCCATGATCGAAAAGAAAATTTTTAGGGGACACATCCCCAGGAAAAATGTGCTCGAATTCCTGAATAAGCGAGCGGAGAGAGCATATAAAGCGTTGCGAGAATATGGGTTAGACCATCATCCGGATATTGTTGCCGCATTGTATGACCACAATAAAGCCGCAATGAAAAGGATACTCACATATGCTGAACGAAGAGGACTCCTACTAACTGAAGTCGAAAATGCTCTACAGGATATCAGTAAGTCAAATGACGCGAATAATCTCTATTTGGAAAATAAAGCCATCTTTGCTGATGGTGAATTGGAAAAAATAGCTAATCTTCAAAAAAATGCTCCAGGAGTATCTTATCCACTTTCAGTGCAAGAAATGGAGGCTGTGCTTTGTGACGAGCTGCATGTGACCGAACAAGTTTTTCATAGTTATTTTTATGCAGACGATGCGCAAAAACTAAGTGCGCATACTATTGCGGAAAAGCTTAATTGTTCCGTAGATAGTGTTGTTAAGATCCGCTCTTACCTGTCCAGTGCGCACATTGAAGAGGAGGAGGATGTCATTGAAACACCTGAACTTCCACAAATAAGTGGATATGTCGCAACGATAATTTGGACGCCGGATGGCTGGGATGTAAGGATGCCTAAAGAGCATAAGTTGTATATAGTGTCGAGAAATGCAACTGAGCAGATTAACAAAGCGGAGATTGCAGATTGGCGAGAAATAGAAAGTAAAATATGTGCTATAAATGAGCTTACAAACCGGCGCGAACAGGCCATACGCTTTATGTGTCGTCATCAAAGTGCCTTTTTGACAACAGGAGATCTCAACGATCTCGCGCCTCTTTCGCAAGGCGATATTGCAAGGGCTATTGATTGCCGCCCAGATCGTTTGAACCGTTTGCTTTTTGACGATTGCCGAAAAGATGCAAGTAAAATTCATCCCAAACAATCGCGGCGAAAAAAGGATCAGGCCAACTACGATAAGTCAAATGAATTTCAATATAAACCGCCAGCGAAATTTATAACTACACCCCAGGGGCGTGTTTTTCTTCGGGATTTGTTGTGTGAACTTGATGAAGTGGTGTTCCGGTTAACGGTTTTATATCCAGATTTTTCTGATGCGAAAATCAGTAAACTGTTATGGAAAAAATTTGGTGTGTATCGTACGCGCGCCGCTGTTCAGGCAGCTCGAAAGCGTGGTAACGCATTGCTTTTAAAACAAAGAGGGTAACTTGTCCCCAATGCGTGTCCTCAGCATGATCCTTGAAAAGCAAAGATGAAAGAGGAGCATCCGGCAATGGCGCTTGCACGGCTCCACTACTAATATGCGATGTTTTGCTGGATGTCTTTAGGATTTTACGCTGCAATACGATACACTTCACGTTGATGTCTAAAGGAGTTTTATTTTGTTAGCCCAATTACTTGTTAACGGTTTAGCTAGCGGTTGCCTTTTTGCATTGCTGGCGTTGGGATTTGCCCTTATCTACAATACGACACGAATTTTTCATGTGGCACATGGAATTACTTATACAGGGGCGGCATATATTTGCTATGATCTGCTAATTAACCGTGGTTGGAATCTGCCATTAGCCATAGGTGCGGCATTGGCCGGAGCAATCTTGTTAGGTTTGGCAGTGGAATTTTTTATTTATGCGCCTCTCGATCGCAAAAAGGCTTCAACGCTCATAGCGTTATTGGCATCGTTAGGCCTTTATGTTGCGGGGGTTAATGCTTTGGCATTGATCTTTGGCAGTGGAACACAAATTCTGCAACCTAATATTCAAGCGACATACGCATTTGCCAGTGTAACATTGACCTACATCCAGCTCGCGCAAATTGCAACTGCCGTAATCATATTGCCGCTTTTTATAGTTTTTTTAAAATATTCTACAATGGGGCAAAATATCCGGGCAGTGCGTGACAACCCGCAGCTATCAAGAGTGCTTGGCACTGATCCACAGCGTGTACGCGCTGTGGTTTTTGTGTTGGGGTCAGTATTAGCAGGCGGTGCGGCAATCTTGTCCGCACTGGATGTGGGCGTAGATCCCAATGCCGGCCTCCCGGCGCTTTTGGTGGCAGTAGTAGCGTTTATTATCGGCGGATTGGGCACCTTTGAGGGGCCTGTTTTGGGCGCTTTTCTTCTGGGTGTTCTGCAAAGTCTTGTGGTGTGGAAGTTTGAAGCGCGTTGGACGGACGCCATTACGTTTGGAGTGCTCATCCTGTTTCTGCTGTTCCGCCCCCAGGGTATTCTGGGAAAACGTGGGCGTGTGGAGGAATCAACAGCATGAATTATATTTGGCATATTGGCGTAATGATTGGGTTATATGTGTTGTTAGCTTCCTCGCTCAATTTAGTGGTTGGTTATACCGGATTGATGTCACTTTGCCATGCCGCATTTTATGGAATCGGTGCATATACGACCACGCTTTTGATGATAAATACGGGCTGGAACTTCTTTCCCGCGCTAATTGCAGGTGTGATGATTTCCATCTGTTTAAGTTTGGTGATAGGAGTTCCGTCCTTACGTCTCCGTGGCGATTATTTTGTTCTCGCCACACTGGGTTTTCAAGTTATTGTATTCTCTATTCTCTATAACTGGACGGATTTCACCAATGGTTCTTATGGCATCTCCGGTATTCCAATTCCCCGGTTTGGAATGCTTAAAATAGAAACTCCTGCACAATATTTCTGGTTTAGCTGGGTTTTTGTGGTGATCGGATTGGCACTAATATGTCTCATAGCACGCTCACCATTTGGTAGAACGCTGAAAGCCGTGCGGGATGATGAAATTGCTGCCGGAGCCCTGGGGAAGAATATCCCCCTTTTAAAGATATTAGCGTTTGTCATTGCCGCTGCCTTTGCCGCTATCCCCGGTGGATTATTTGCGGGTTACATGCGGTTCATTGATCCCACCAGCTTCACTATTATGGAATCTATCTTTATTTTGTCGATAGTTGTAATTGGAGGCGCCGGCAATTTGATCGGGCCAATCCTTGGCGCGGTATTTCTTGTGGTATTGCCCGAAACGCTACGCTTTCTCCATATACCGGATGAAGCTGCTGCCAGCTTGCGCCAAATTATTTATGGATTGATGTTAGTGGCATTAATGCTATTTCGCCCGCAGGGAATCAAAGGGGACTATAAGTTTGAATGATAGATAGCAAAAGCGAAAGCCTTCCGATTCTTAGTTGCCATAATTTGCAAAAGTCATTCGGTGGTGTTCGTGCATTGGATTTGCCAGGTGACGGGCCTTTCTTTAAGCCGGGGCGTGTCACGGCATTGTTAGGATCCAACGGCGCCGGCAAGACGACACTCTTTCACTTATTGACTGGACAACTCCGTCCGGATACCGGTGAAGTGCGTTTGGGAGAAAAACGTATTGATGGCCTCGCTCCCTGGCACATTTCCCGCCTCGGCATTGGCCGCTTGTTTCAAGATGTGCGCGTTTTTGAGAAGTTGACCGTGCTGGAAAATGTGTTGGTAGCTTTTCCTCATCAGAAAGGAGAAAACCCTTTGCTCTCTATTTTTGCGCGCGGTGCCGTGAATCGACAGGAATTTTCTAATACTACGGATGCTGAACGCTTGCTTAAATTCGTAGGATTAGATGACTATGCTGCTGCGCCAGCAAAGAGCCTTTCTTATGGCCAACAAAAGCTGGTGGCTATTGCCCGGTTGCTGGCCGCTGGTGCAAAAGTACTTTTACTGGATGAACCGGCAGCTGGTGTTAATCCACAGATGATTGAAAGCCTGCTGGATCTTGTCCGCCGCTTAGCTGATCAATCACATACCATAGTCCTGGTTGAGCACAATATGGAGGTAGTTGAAACTCTGGCGGATTACGTCTATTTTTTGCATGAAGGACATCTCATCGCTCAAGGATTACCTCAAGAGGTGTTGTCTGACTCTCAAATTCGCGCGGCTTATCTGGGGTTAGCATAAAAAATATCACATCAAAGCGGAAGTTTTATGTAAAGATAACTGTAACGGCAGGATATGTGATGTTTTTATCACATATTTGTGTCATTCGATCTGCAAATATCGTTGCTTCATATAGGAATTAAGAATACGTGAAAAAGATACATGTTTTTGAATACAACCATGCAAGCGGCAGCCAATCACGACAACTCGGTGTCACTCTCCCTGAAAAATGTATGGGCGAGTTATGGCAAGAAAGAGATATTACGCGGTTTGACGCTGGATGTGCGGCGCGGCGAAATTGTAGCGTTGATTGGCGCCAATGGCGCTGGCAAAAGTACGTTGCTGAAAACCGCAATGGGGATACTTGCACCACGCGAAGGAACCATTGAGTTTGAAGGGCGAAACATGAAAGGGGTGCCCGTTCATCGTCGTTCGGCGTTAGGTTTGTGTTATGGGATGCAAAATGGCCCGGTGTTTCCTTCTCTCTCGGTTCGGGAAAATATGTCGGTGGCCGTGTCGAGTGTGCCACAACGCCAACGTAGCAGGGCGATAGAGACGGCGTTGGAATTGTTCCCCTTGCTGCGAGAGCGGCTTGAAGTGCGCGGTGGCTTATTGTCGGGCGGTCAACGGCAGGCATTGTCCTTGGCAATGACTTTCGCTCAAAATCCAAAAGTACTTTTGCTGGATGAGCCGTCAGCCGGACTATCGCCCAAAATTGCTGGAGAAGTACTTACAGCAGTCAAGGCCTGGAACAAGCGGACAGGTGGAGCGGTTCTTCTGGTAGAGCAGCGTGTCAAAGAAGCGCGCCAGTTGGCAGATCGGGTCGTTGTCCTTGAAAATGGCAGTGTGCTGGCGGAAACAAGCAAAATTGTAAACGACATGCGCGCTGGTCACGCGCTATCACCAACCGTTGCGCGTGACGCGGTCACGTTTCCAACGCTCGATTATTTACGCCGTGAATTAACCCCGGATGACCTCAGTGCAGTTTTTCGGTTATGCGAGTCGAGCGATTCATCTATACAATACTTGGGATTAGCCCTGCTTCAGCCATTTCAAGATCAATATGAAGTGAAAGGATATTTAGAGGAGTTATGGCAACGTCCCGGGTTAGCTTTTGAGACTCGCTTTGGTGTGCAATACCGCTTACTGGACTTCGACCTGAATGAGCGATTACAATCCGAATTGATGAAATTTACCTGCGACAATTGGGAAATGTGGCTTGACCGCGCGATGCGCGATGCCGGTTCGTCAAGTGCCGTGCTGCGTGCCTGCCGTAACCGATTGGAAAGTCCTGACTTCCACGCCGGTAAGAAGTGGGTTTATATTTGTATGCTGGCTGCTTCCAATGACAAGGAAGAAGCCTCGCGGCTTGCCTTAACTTTCTGTGATGACGCGGATCCAATTAGACGACAGGCCGCGGAACGCGTTTTAGAACACATAGGCCGCCATTGTGTTATTCAAAACGCTTGAACTGTATCGTTGAAAGGAGGCTTCTTTTGTATGAACTGATATGAAATGTAATCTTGTTTTCTTTGTCGCTTACGAGCTGCTTGTCAAGCAGCGACACGCAAACCAGCGCAGGTGGCAGCTTTTGGGTTAATAGCATGTATGCAATATTGGAAGTCGCTTATCGTGCTATGGCTTTATAAAAATTGGACGTAGTCACAGAGATAGTCATTATCTCCTAAAGAATAATGACTATGGTAAATTAATTAGAACATCAAAATTTAGTAATCAAGGGGTAGTATTTTCTCATGAAACTTAAACACGTTATGACGTACCTGGGTATTGCTTGCGTAGCAATAGTGTGTAGCATTGCTTTGACGGGTTGTCCGTCGAATAGTGGTGGAGTTGGTAATGACAGCGGCCCTATTCGCGTCGGCACCTTACTTTCATTGACCGGTACTGTGGGCGAATTCGGCCAACGCTCGCTTCAAGGTATCCAGCTCGCAGTTGAAGAGATCAATGCAAAGGGAGTAATGGATGGTCGTAAATTTGAGATAGATACTCAAGATACCAGATCAGAAGCCAAAGACGCAGTTTCCGCCTATCGAAAGCTAACAGCTTCCGGTAACGTTAATTTTATAGTTGGTGATGTCTACAGCACAACATCGATGGCTGTAGCGCCGTTAGCAGAGAGCGATCATGTTTTAATGCTTGCTCCTGGAGCGTCCAATCCTAAATTCCGTTTTATGGGCGATTACATTTTTCGCAACTGGACTTCAGATGAATTTGACGGACGCGCTATGGCTGACTATGCGTTTGAAAAAGCAGGTGTTAAGAATTGTGGTGTCATCTACCAACAAGTGGATTATACCGCTGGCTTGGCCAAAGCCTTTAATGATAATTTTACCCAATTAGGTGGCAATATCCTGAGCTATGAGGCGCTATCAGAGGATGCTTCCGATGCGCGGCAAGTTGTAGTTAAAGTTCTCAACTCAAATCCTTCCGCAATCTATGTTTGTGCGACAGGCAAAGCGTCGGGAGTTATCGTTAAGTATTTACGCGAAGCTAATTTCAAAGGTCAAATCTTCTGTAATCTTACAGTGGATACACCTGAGTTTATGAAAATAGCCAAAAACTATGCAGATGGTATTATCTTCAGCACTCCTGCGTTTGACCTAACTGATAAAAATCCGCGCGTCCAAAAATTCGCGTCTGCTTTTAAGGCTAAATTTGGTGATGCTCCTGACATCGCGGCTGGCCATGCTTATGATGCAATGTATATCTTGGCCGATGCAATCAAGATTGCAGGATCGACTGACCCAGGTAAGGTGAAGGATGCTCTTTACACTATCAAAGACTTTCCCGGAGTCACTGGGCGAACTACATTTGATAAGTATGGGGATGTAACTAAACCTGTGTTTATTAAAAAATTCGTGAATGGAAAATCGCAGAAATTGGAACAGTTCGATGTTACATCGCCAGGAGGAAGCCATTAATGCTTCGACACAGTGCAAAGCAACAGATGAATGTTGAAGCCACGCAAACCTTTTCTCAACAAACAGCCGAATATTATAATCAGCTTGCCGAATATTATGATCTCATCTATGGCGATCACGTTCAAGCATCAAAACAATTGGTCGAACGGGCAAGCCAGATTGTGTTGGAGAAAGGTAAAGTTCCCTCAAAAGTGCTTGATGTGGGGTGTGGCAATGGGTGGGATATCGCTCATTTAGGTGAATTGGGTTGGAACTGTTCCTTTTATGGTTGCGATCTATCACTTACGATGCTCTCCAAGGCTCGTCAAATTCATGATGATTTAGGAGTAAAATCCACCCTTTGGGAAGGAGATATCCTTTATGATAACTTTGGTTTTGGAGATGATGATTTAACGGCACAATTTGACTTGATTATCTTTCGTGGTAACTCCCTGGGACACTTGAACTACGAAGAATACCTGACAGCTTTTACAAACGTTTTTAAAATGTTAAAAAATGGAGGGATGTTCTTGTACGACTTCCGGGATGGTTACAAATTATTCGAATTAAATCAAGCGGTGGAGATCCTCAATTCTCAGGGTAGAGATGAGACTGGTTATCATTTAGCTGCATATTTTCAAGACCACGGATCTAATGTCCGAGAGCTGTATCATTTGTTGGCCGTATTAGTTTCATGGAATGATCCAACCCAATTGCCGGTAACACGATCATTCCCCATTGCGGCTCACTACGTCTTGCCAGAACTTACTGAGAAGAACGTGCGCGATGCAGGCTTTGCTTCACAGGAAGAGATTACGGATAGAGTAGGAGAATCGTTGCCGACACTCCGAACATTTATTGCGTGTAAATCATAATGTCCCTGCGGATTCGCATATAAATAATGAGGGTTACGATGAAAAAGCCAATTGGCAAATAGGAAGATAGTAAACCCTAATATAAAAACACGGTTCTAATTCACGTAGGAGCATTCGCCATATATTGCTCAAACATTAATTTAATAAGAGGTTCTTGATGCCCCCATCAGTAAAAGAAGACATCATTGAAAAAATCTATAATTCGGATACTATTCAGAGATTGATTTTAGAGCGTCTCGAATTCTTTCGTGAGATGGTAAATAAATTGTGCCAAGATAACAATAGCGATGGGAGTAAAATACCTTTTAAAACCGTATTTGGTATTTGGGGTTTTTCCACATTCGGCGCTCGTGTTATGGGGAAAAAAGATGATGAGTATTATATAGATGAAAACATAGACACATCATTGTGGGATTGGGTTAATATACAAGCTCTCGAAAAGAAATTGGATCTGACGTATGGGCGGACAGAAAATGAGATTAAGCAGGCGTGGAAAGAGTATACGGAAACAATCTATCATAACGCTTTTGCCCTATCGTCTAAACGAACCCCCCCTGTATTAAACTTTAGAAGCGATGAACGATGGAACAATAGCTCGTTTTCAGAGCTTTTCAATGAAGCTTTGGTTTTCCCTTTTCCCCATTATAGTTTTGTCCCCATTGTCACATGGGGCGCGCCTAAATCATTTATTGGCATTTTTCATCATGACGCAGCCGGAGACATTGATAAGAAAGTCCAGGACGAGAAGTTATCTGGCATCCAGTCAGTCTGGGAACATTTTGAAGCACAGTTGTGGGAACAAGTGTTCTTTCGCTCTGTATCCTCCTACGATTTATCCTTCTCATATTCTTTCCTTACTGCCCTCCTCAGTATTTACAGGCCAGCCCTCGCTTGGATTAGTGCTAAAGACGAGGGAGGAGTCTTGCAATTAGAAAAAATTGATCATGAGAGGGAGCACAGAGGATTTCGTTATATAATAACCCAACAGCTAAATAAAGATCCGTCTGAGTACTTAATGAGAGTTGAGAGTCTTTCAGGTTTTGCTAGCAATAGCATTATAATGGAGGTTGTTAAAGAATTGAAGGCTGAGGTGCCGATGCCAGTCTTTTTAAAGAACAAGGCGGATTGGACATTAGTACATGTCTCGATGACAATGCCCAATTCTTCTGCAGCTAAACAAGAGTTGCACTTAATCCTACCATATAAGTGCAACGAGAACACATTTAAAACGAATTTTGTATATGATCTACACGACAAAAGTGAAACGTTGCGTTATTTATTAAAGCATGCCGATCTCATTTGGACGTGGGCGCATAAATCAAGAAATGCACATATTAAGTCGGCAATTGCCGCCATTATGGGACGCAACATGTCTCATAATTTAGGTAGCCATGCCCTTGGATACATCGCGGAGAATTCAGATGATTATAGTCATGATGATTTGGGGGCATTGGCCAGTTATATTCAAAAGCGGATGGATTTCATTGCGCAAATCTCCACTTCGACTCCTTCGTGGTGTTTAAGCTTGCCATGGAGCCTGAACACCACGGAGGATGGTGATGTCACACAATATCCTAATCGAGAGAACGACGCGGGTGAATGGATTAACACTTTTGATACGAGTACGCCGTATGCATTGGTGTCAAATTTTGCACTGCAATTTGCATTGCTTGATAATATCGTGCGGTCGGACAACTTGCGTTTCCGCTCAGTTGAGGAGCTTAATGATCTGGAAAGTGCATCCGAATTGCCCTTATCCATCAACTTAGAGTTCGGAGAAAACGATACCTCCACGGATTTTACACCTGATATTCCTCATGGTCAGATTGGGGCCCATGCATTGTATTCGATTTTGGAGAACTTGTTACGTAATGCCGCCAAATATCGCAACGAGAAAGCGAAGCCACTCTCCTTAACCGTCACCATTAACAAGAAGTGGAAGGAGAAATGTGGCAGCCGAAAACTGGATCAATGGCGAAGCAATTATTATCAGGCAACTGTTACGGATAACGAGATAATGACGGAAGAGGAAGCTCTGAAGTTATGCGAGTCATTAAATGGCTATTTAGAAAACCCCATTATAGATCCGGAAACAGCAGAGCTGGCTCCGGGGCAATGGGGAATAAAAGAGATCAAAATCTGTGCGGCATATTTGCGACTGATCGCCCAGGAAAATATTGATCGGGATTTTGACAGATATCGCAGAAAAGTGAACGGAAGCACTGATACCGGTGAAGAGCCACCCATTATAGAAGTGTATCCTCGCCAGGTTGAAGGCGAGAACTATATCATTGAATATTGCTTCTACTTGTTGCGTCCTAAAGAAGCGCTTTTTGTGGGATGTGATTCGCCGAACGAAGCAGATGAATTATCTCATAAAAATGCTGGCATAGATCATTGGTCATGGGGTCAGTTAGAAGAACATATTCGCACCGGAGGCGCGCTGCGGCATCAGTTTCTTGTGTTTCAATTTAAGGAAACGGGGAAGAATAAGGATCTACTGAAAAAGTACTTTGATGGGCTGCCATGCCGTATCTTCACTCCAGAACAAAACCTTGCTGATCTGGATGAAAAAATGAAACGTTGTGTAGAACCGCTTTCCGATGCTGCTATCTCCATGATTTCCAATCCAACCAAATTACGTTTAAGGCTATGGGAAGAATGGTGTACTAAACGATGCAAAGATGGACAATTAATCATTCGCTGGGGGAATCGGGAATGGGGTGAAAAAGGCCTTTTTCAATTCATTCCGGAAAGTCAGGATTTGGATGACGATAAGGCATTCGTTTATGATCATGTTGTTTCTTCATTAGCCCACAAAATCTATACCTCATCAAAGTTTCACGAGTGTTTGGATGAAGGTACCGCAAAAAGCTTGTTGAGAGAGATTAAAGACCAAACAACTATTACGGACGAAAATAGAATTAGCCTATTACGGCTCAGGGAGGCCAGCGCCATTTCCGTGGCTATTCTGGATGAACGGGTTTTTGATTGCGCTGATCATGCCCCGAGTGGTGTAGGGACAGGGAAATACCAGGATGAAAATTTAACCTTCCATGCTGCCTGGGCAAAACGCCGTGTTTATTTGCTTGATCATTCCAAAGAGGATATTGGACAATATTCTCAAGATGATTTGCCGGGATTGAAGAAGGGGGAACTCTATGACTTCCTCATTGTGCATCAGGGCCTTCTGGACAAATGGTGCAAGGAAAGCAGCGAGAAAAACACGCTCAGTAAGTTTGGGGAAGATTGGGAAGCTTTGCGTAAACGGGCACGCGTGTTGATCATCGACACGGGGCGCGGCAAGCCGTCCGAAGCCGCCAGCTTACATTCCCGCTGGTTAGAATATTCCAGTTTGGCGGAGGCGGTCTTTCGTGGCAGCAAACTACAAGTGGCCACACTGTTGTTTGCTTTGCAGGCAGAAGTATCAAGTGAGGAATAGATATGTCGGGTAGAAGTATTTTAATCACAACAAAAGATGAGGGAGCTATTGAGTCTGAGTATGGGTTATGGAAATTGGCCCAGCAAAAGGTTACCGAGATCCCTGCCGGGGTTACTCCAGAAATCTGTATTTTTGTAACAAGTGAGGCAGATACTCCAAATGAAGACATCCCAAAAGTACTTTTGTATCTTGAGCGGCCAGGTAACTTCAAGAGAATCGCAGATAAAGCATTGGAATGGGTTAGAGCATCACCGAATCGTTTAGTTATTGCTCACTCATCAGGCGTTTATTCTCAATTAGTGAAAAAGTCTATCTTCAAAAATAATGCTGCTATCTCAAAGTGTATCACAAGTTTCACTCACCGCGAAAACGAAGAACATTATGAAGCGATTAGGACCTACATCAAAGAGCCTACCTTAGTTCACTTTGACGCTTTGTGGGATACTTTTGATATCCCTCCCTCGGAAAAAATCACGGCAAGCAAATTAAAGCATGACAAGATCAAACCTCCGTTGACTATTTTTGCAAACCATTTGGAACATTTTATAGATACAGGTGAATGGAATGGTTTAGATCAGAAAACGAAATTTTTCATAGGTACCACGTATTCCGCACTTCGGCAGACCCTCTATCCGACTGGTTCTGTCTCAACATGCTTTTTAGAGCTTGTTGAGGCAAGCGCGGAAAATTTGCCTAAAAAAATAAAAGAAAATATCTTTTGCTGGGTGGCCGTTATTGAGCGCGCATTACCAAAGTCTGACGAAATTCGGCTCGATGAAAACGCCACTCAGGAGGAAGCCGAGGCATTCCATTTACATCAGAAGGCAATAGAGTTCATCAGGCGCATGTCTGATATTGCTGAAGAGGAGAAAATTAAGGAACTGAGAGAAGAACTGCGCCGGGACAACATCGTATTGCGTTGGATTGGTGTGTTGGATGAAGCGCTGGATAACATTACACACGAATTGGCGAAGGTGAGTGGTGACAAGTGAAAGCGGAAGAAACTATCTTAAAAATTTACAATGACGGTGATCAAATCCATACGACGTTGTGTTGGCCAAGTGAATGGTGTGTTAAGGAGTGTTCTCTGGATGCCTCCTCTTCATTACGGGATATGTTGAATGAATTGCGGGAGGAATGCACTGGCGAGGTGACAGCGCTTTATATTCCCGCGCACTTGTGTTCTCAAGAAACCCCTGATTCTTTTCATTGCGGAGGAATTGAACTTTTCAAACATATACGCTTGACGCTTGATGATCAATTTGAATATCTTGCGAAATTACCTGTGTTGATCGGGCTGAACGGCATCCTGGAAAAGTACTTACGCAAAGCAACGGATAACACGCTTCTGCTCTCGCCAGGTTGCCGCACCATATATTTACCTTCACCTGTCAATCGGTGGAAACAAGCATTGAACGGCATCGAACGCATGGCGATAAAGGATTTGCGTGAAAGTGTTAAGCCATACGTCATAAGCACTGGAGATGATGAATCCAAAGAAAAACATCTATTGCGTAACCAGGCAGGTGTTTTTAAATTTTTAAAAGAGTTTGGAGGGTTATCTGATAATGATCCTGTTGTAAAGGAAAAGCGTGCTGCCATTGAAGACGAGCTTTGGTTAAAGAAAATGTGTTTCCTTTATCCTCAGTATCGGACGGATTGCCAAAGTCTCTCAAAAACGGATTTACATAAAAAATGCCGCGACAAGAAATTTATTTTGATTGATGATCAATTCCGCCAGGGTTGGGGATACGGTTTGGCTGCAGGATTGTTGATTTCAAAGCATCAAGAAGGTTCAGAGACGCATTTAGCAAATGTTCTTGAGCAAATAAACAGTTCTGATTCAGGAGATATAGTTCTCGATGGTAGAGGGGTGAGTTTACGCTGTATTAACAGCAAGAACTCAGCAGAAGAGTATTTTAAACAAATTGGAAAAGAATTTGATCTCTGGCAAGAGGAAGGGGATCCGTTCAATATCGATAACAGAAAAGGTACGGACAAAAAAATAGAAAACGAAAACTTTTCCAATCACATTATCTTATTGGACTTGCGATTGAATAATGACGACGAAAACAAAAGCCCAGAAGTTACTTCGGGAATGGAGTTGCTTAAAACAATAAGAGAGTATTGTCCCTATTTGCCTGTTATCATTATGACTGGTTCAGAGAAAGCAACAGGCGCTCATGCAGCTCAGGCGGCAGGGGTAGATGGGTTTTGGATAAAGGCTGAATCCTCAGGGAAGGACTTGCAGGAAAAAATAGAAAAGGCATGTGAAAAGTTAATTCAGTTAATTCCCCTGTGGAAGAAAGTGGAGATGGTTAAAAGAAAAAATAATATCAATGTGTATACGTACGTTGTTGGTGATAAAAATAAAGAGCCCAAGCGTGAATGTGGCAATTTAGATGAGGATAATCGCACGAAAGTAAACTTGTTGTTGGCAGAATCCCTTCAATTGCTAAAGCTTGCAATGTCAGCCTCACAGAATGAAAAATTGCTACTACGCACGGTAGTGGTGAACATGTATCTCATACAAGAAATCCGGTTTTCAAATGTCGATGCTATTTATCATTATGCACACAACCAGGCAAATGTTAATGGGCTTATTGCGCCAGAAAAGCCGAAAAAGGAAGAGAGCGAAACTAAAGATAAGAAAAAAATACGTAAAAAGAAGGAGAGCGAGAGGCAAAATTTTGTCAGTAAGTCAATTGCAGACTTGGGATTTAGCACCAAGAACCAAGAACTGAAAAAATTACGCAATTCTTTGGTGCATAATAAGCGCAATAGCAGTAATAAAATAGAGAAAATAGAGAAGAAGACTATCGAATCGTTTCATTTCACCCTCAATGAACTCTTGACCAACAGCTGCTAAAACCATAAAATCTTTGTCTCATGCCAACACTTCTTATCGTGGATGATGACGCGGCATTCCGCGAATCATTGCGCCGCCCTTTGCAAAGCGATTATGACCTTAGCTTTGCTGCGTCAAGGGAGGAAGCCTTATCGGCATTGGGAGCATCGCCTCCCGACGCGGTGTTGCTTGATTTGTATCTAAACAAGACAGGAGACCGCGACGGGTTGGATGTATTACGTACTATCCGCCGTCAATTACCTCACGTTCCTGTCGTAATGGTGACAGGCCAAGCTGACGTTGAAGTGGCTGTTGCATGCATGAGCGCCGGTGCCTCTTCATTTCTGCAAAAGCGCCCGGGCATGTTGAGCGAAATTAGATTACGCTTGCGCGAGGCCATGCAACGCAGCTTACAAACCTTTCGCCAGGAACAATTAGAACAGGAATTTCGCATCATTGAGCCAAGAGAAATTATTGGAGACAGCGAATGCATGAATGAAGTGCGCGCGTTGATCAAACAATATGCGGAGCTTGATGTCGATCCGATTTTTATCCATGGAGAGACAGGTACGGGTAAGGAGCTCGTGGCGAGAGCTATTCATGCTAATAATCCCAAGCGTTGTAATCCAAAACCTTTTATACCCATAAACTTGAGTGAAGGTTCGGGGGAGTTGGTGGCCGATAACTTATTTGGCCATGTGAAAGGGGGGTTTACGGATGCAAATGAACCTCGCATAGGTTTTCTGGAACAGGTGAGAGGAGGGGTGCTATTTCTCGACGAAATTGCCGAAGTGGAGCCTCATTTGCAAGTGCAATTACTACGAGTTTTACAGGAGCGTGTATTTAAAAGAATTGGCAGCAATGTAGAAGTTCATTTTGATGCGCAAATTGTTGTTGCCACTAATGCTGATATTGAAAAAAGAATGCGTGAAGGGCATTTGAGGGATGATTTTGTGGGCCGGCTGATGAAGCAGGCCGTAACGATTGTGCTCCCCCCATTACGTGAACGGCGCGAAGATGTACCGCTACTGGCAGCCCACTTTTTAAAGTCCTACCAGCAACGTGGTTGGAAAATCAACACTATCTCCAACAGTGCAATGGATCTGCTATATGCCTATGATTGGCCATTCAATATCCGGGAATTAGAGGGAGTTCTGAAAGAAGCCACCATGCGCGCTATGCGACGCAAGTCGGCTGAAATTGAGCCGCGGGATATTGGAGTTGATTTGCAGCGATATTCGCCATCGGAGGAAGACAGCCCAATCCCATCAACCACTCCTGTAAATACGGATATTACTCACATAGATTTATATTTGGCGAGGCAGGAGCTGAGCATTGTGCGAGATAGTATTAAACGTTGGCATACCAAAACGAAAGCTGCTGAGCAATTAGGCTATTCCGGCAAAGAGCCGCGATCCGCGTTGCATGCCCGTCTAAAGCAGCACAAAAAAAGATTCCCACAGTTAGCGAGTGAATTTCCTGATCTGTATAAAAATTAGGTGCAGGGTATTTTGTACTTGTGAACTTCATTTTTCACCATTGATCATGTTTTTTCTTTGAAAAGTACTTTTGCCAAACATCAGCCGCCCAAGCCCACATCAACTCACCATAAAGCATCCAACAATACCCAATGGCAAGGATTACCACCAAAGTAAATGATACGCCCAACATTGCGCATATTGTGGCTGGTATCATCGCTTGACCAAAAATATCAACCAAGATGCTGACAGGGAAGCCAATGACGGCGAGCAATGTCAGTAGTTTGTTAATATTGCGTTCATTTTTGCGTTCATAGTGTTCTTGTAGATCATTCAATTCCTCGCCGACGGATTCATAAAGCGGTGGAATGGCCATCCCATTACGGAATTTTTGATACAGCTCGGAACCTTGCGGTTTCAGCGTCACTTCATGAAACCAATAATGGTTGCGGAATTGCAGGAACTCATCCCATAGTTTGCCAGCTTCTTTGGTATTTTGACGCAAGTTAACATCGCGTCGCATCAAGTCCATGGAGAGATAACTTAAACGGAATTTTTGATAGAGCGCCAAAAGATAAAGCGCCAGATAGTCGTTTTCAATGTTACCGGGCAGGGCGCCCAACGTAAATTTGTTGGCCACTATTCCCAAAAAGACCACGTTGTCGTGCAATGCCATGCCCTGCCAGTTTGCCCATATTGCGATATGCCCTGCTTCCATCAGCGCTGCTTTTCCTGCTGGGTGCGGCTGATAATCCGGGTCAGATGTATCTGTGCAGGTAGCTAATTCGTAAAGCGCCCGTTCCACCGGGGAACTGAATAGCGCATCCTCTTCATCGCTTGGATTATTGAGACACGCATAGGAATAAAGACGGAAAGATTCTCCATAAACCTGTCCCAATGGAGTATCTGAACCGCGCAGGAAGGGTGGCTGGTTTTGGTTTTGTGATAAATCATTAATCTGCGAGATGCTATTCAAACGATTCGCCAGGGAAATGCCGGGAGGTAATGCTGTTCCCTCCACAATACCTTCCAGCAACACATCCACCAGATCACGGCTTTTGAACAGGAAGGAAGCTTCCATCGCAGCGGGATGCCAATCGGCCAGATGCCAGTCCAAATTGGGTGGATGAATGGTGCGGATATAATACAGAAAATCTGCTAGTTGTTTTTCGGTATATTTCTCTTCTAACTCAATCTTGATTGCCAGAAATCCCACATGTTGTGGAAACAACATTACATCAGCCCAGCAAATGCGGAAGGAAAAAATCTCTTCAGGGTTTCCTTCTCCACTGCTCTCCCAGGGCAATAATTGCATTTGTTGAAGCGGCTCTAATTCGGCGCGGCTCAATGTTAGCCGCAGCATGGCAGAATTAGGCGTTTTTCCCGCCAGCTCATCAACTGGTAAGGCTGCCAGTTCCTTTAATAATTCCACCTGTCCCGCTGCATTCCCATGTAGCAACTGTGTCTCAGGATAAAGTAACTCACGCAGCGACGGCAAAAAAAAGTAAGTGTCGTCAAGGGCTTTAGCAAGGCTTTGCGTACCGGGTACAGCATCGGCATTTGCCAATCGGCTCCACCATGGTTTCCAGCGTGTATTCAATGTGTGTAGTTGCTTTTCGCGATGTGGCCAAGTGAGGGAATGATGAAATGGGTAGATCAGGACGGTGAAATTTTTTTTGATGGGAAGTGGTGTGGACATAATGTTTTTCTCTTCCAAATTCTAATAAAGACTGGATAAAGTACTTTTACGGAGCCACGTTCAAAAGTTGTGGGCGAATGCTAAACTGGCGTCAATCTCTCTATTCTATTTAAGCAGCTTTTCTGTTTTCCGTCATCTCGGATTCCATTAATTCTCCATCGCTAAACACCTCTCCCGCCCTGTACCATTTCCAGGAATGGATATTTGTTGAGCCTTCGCCAGTTTTTCTGCGCAGCCATGGCCAGTTTGTAGACCATCGCGTGGCGTTTTTTGGTACATCTTCCGCTGGTGCTATTGGTGCGGCGGCGCACGGTGGCAAAGTACTTTAGTTTGAATGCCCAGTTCTTCCACCATCTCACAAAAGGAATCTATATCCAGTAACCGTGTTGCCTGGCAGGTGAGGAGAAAAGTACTTTTCCGCCGTCGCATTGCCAGTTAATCCAAACTCTCTTCAAGCCATCCCAAATAGTCGGATGATTGCTTATCGGGCATGCGGTCTTTCTGTTGTAATTGTCTTAATACTTCGCGCACTTTTCTGAACCAACCTCTGCCTTCTTCCGTATCGAGGCCACCAGTTGCACGTGCTATTGCGTCATAGGAAATAGAGACATCCCTGGCATAATCGGTGCGGCCAGGCTCGGCGACATAAAGCCGTTCACTGATCTCCAGAGTCTTTTGATAATATTCCAGCGCCCGATCGCCGATGCCCAGGGCACGGTACACATCGCCGAGGCTGTTATACGACGCCGAGACATCTCTGGCGTAATCGGCGCGATTAGGTTCGGCGGCATAAAGCCGTTCACTTATTTCCAGAGATTTTTGATAATACCCCAGCGCCTGCTCGCCAGCGCCACTGTCTTGGCACATATCGCCAAGACGCTCATATGACACTGAGACATCTTTGGCGTAATCGACGCGATTAGGTTCGGCGGCATAAAGCAGTTCGCTGATCTCCAAGTTTTTTTGATAATACTTGAGTGCCTGATCGCCGGCGCCAATGTTACGGTACACAGTGCCAAGGCGCTCATACAACACCGAGACATCTCTGGCGTAATCGGTGTGATTAGGTTCGGCGTAATAAAGTAGTTCGCTGATTTCCAGAGCTTTTTGATAATACTCCAGTGCCCGCTCGCCTGCGCCAATATCATAATACACATCGCCGACTTTGATATACGACACCGAGATACCTCTGGCGTAATCAGCGCGGCCAGGCTCAGCGGCATAAAGCCGTTCACTGATCTCCAAGTCTTTTTGATAATACTCCAGCGCCTGACCGCCGGCGCCAATGTCGCGGCACGCATCGCCAAGACGCTCATACGACACCGAGACATCCCTGGCATAATTGGCGCAATTCGGTTCGGCGGCATAAAGCCGTTCGCTGATTTCCAGAGTTTTTTGATAATACTTGAGTGCCTGATCGCTGGCACCCAGGACACGGTACACATCGCCAAGACGCTCATACGACACCGAGACATCCCTGGCATAATTGGCGCGATTAGGTTCGGCGGCATAAAGCCGTTCGCTGATTTCCAGAGTTTTTTGATAATACTCAAGTGCCTGATCGCTGGCACCCAAGACACGATACACATTGCCAAGACGCTCATACGACACCGAGACATTCCTGGCGTAATCGGCGCGATTAGGTTCGGCGGCATAGAGCCGTTCGCTGATTTCCAAGGCTTTTTTATAATACTCTCGCGCCCGACCGCCTGCACCCAGGGAGCGGTACACATCGCCAAGATTGTCATAAGAGCCGAAAACAACTGATAGCCAGGGCAAATCATCTGAATATCGGGATGGCAGTCCTTCCATCCATGGTAACGCAGATTCCCACATTGTGCGCAATCCTTCGGTGACAGGTAATCCTTCTAATTGGTCACGCACGTCAAAAGTGAGAACCAAACTCATTAGCCATGCTGGGTCACCATCCAGCGCTTCCAAAAGTACTTTTAGCCGCCGAGTGAATGAATTTCCATTTTCTTTCGATAGAATCCGCTCCGATATCGCTTTTGTCAGTGAATCGAGATAAGGCGGTTTGTTGGTATCTTCCCTTTCCAAGAACATCTTTAGCTCATCAGACCGGTCGCTTTCCCACAAATCTCCGGCAATGCGCGCTAAGGCTCCCACCATCTCCGGCATGTAGGGAATGGCTACCCATTGTTTGAGGCTCTCTGGCTGCAACCCGGGATCGCACTCACGCAAGTATTCATATAAAAGTACTTCCCGCAACCGCTGATAGGGAATGCGATAACCGCCGCCTTCCGCCGTGGTGCGTTTTTGTATCACTCCCGCCGCCACAGCCACTTCCAACGGCGTGAAGCGCAGGCGCAACTGTTCCGCATCATATCCATGCCGCTCCCGCCATCCGTCCGCAATCTCGTTGGCGTCAACATCATTCAGTTCTATGCGCCCGTGATTGACCATGTGCGCCAGAATCACCGTCATGCTCTCCCAGAACAATCCAAAGCGTCCGCGCAGATCGTTGAGGTAGTCCTTAAACAAATCCGCCTCGCTGCTCACCGCCGGGGCTTGTTTGTCATTGAAGGCGCGCATCCACAAATCAAGGTGCAGCGGCACCCGCAGCACATCCTGGCGCGTGGCGGGAGGGATGGCTTCCCATGGCGTCTTGCAGGCGGGAATGGCGCTGGCAGCGCTGTGCGCTTGTTGATAGTTTCTATAAACAATGACGGCTTCTTCCGCGCGAAACACCGGCACTTCCCACGCCGGCGGATCTTCGGGGCGGCGCTGCCGTTCGGGATTATCCGGCGGCTGCACAAAGAGTCCCTGCATGTCATAAAAGGGACTGGATTCCAGCTCTCCACGCCTGCCGTGCCACACCGCCAAAAACTCCTCCCGCGCCGACAGCACAATGCGCAGCCAGGAATGTTCTCTTGCCGCCTTAACCATCTCCAACGCCTCACGGAAAAGCTGCGCCGGCTGGGGAGCTTCGTTGATGGCGTCCAACACGATCACAAAACGGCGGTTTTCCACTGTGTCGTTCTTTGCCTTTTCCGTCAGATGATTAAAGAACTCGGCAAAGGTGGGGAATTCGTTGGAGTTCATCCCTATCTTGTGCAACAGATTGGCCAACAGGATGTTGCCGCCTGCCAGACCGGATATCAAACCATCGCCGCGGACAAAGAAAACCAGGTGATCGCTCTCGGCGCGGTCATCCTCTTTTTTGCCCAATAACCGCGCCACCAAATCGCACAGCAAAGCCGTCTTGCCGCTGCCCGCGCGTCCGGTGAGCAAGAATGCCCGCGACAGAGGTTGTTCCGCAGTGGCCATGCCCCACAGCGGCTTGCTCAGCGAGGGACGGTCGAGATAACAAGGCGGAAGGTATTTGATGCCGATGATGTCTTCTAAGGTGCGCTCGGCATAATCATTGACTGTATCGCGCAATGTCCAGGGAGCGACTTCATCGCGGGTGAGGCGCCAATCGATGGCACGGTTTTGCAGCATCTCGCGCAGGCGGTCGGCGGCGCCGGAAACGGCGGGGGAAAGTACTTTGCCGATGGCTTCTTCATCATCCAGCGGCAGGCGTTCGTTGTTGCCCAGGTAATAGATGGTGCGGCGTCGCATCTTGGGATCATCGCGAAGGTAGTGACCGTCATAGCAGCGCAGCGGTTCGCCTTCGATGTGTCCATGGAATAGCGGAAACAGTTCCTGGATGCGCTCAACACCGTTTTCCACGCGGCACATCACCACCGGAGAGCGTTGAAACGCCAGATATAAATTACCATCCAATTCTGTTTGTTGAGGATCGTCCAGTTCTTCTCCCCGCAACAATTGGACCAGCGCCGGATCGTCATCCGCATCAGAACGCAGAGCCAGCAATTCATAATCGCAGAGAAAGCCAAAGGCATCCAGTGTATTATCCAGAATGGGTTTAAAATATTCCACCGCGTCAAGGCACGCGTCATCGGTGGATATGCCTGAATGAGCGGATCCATTGCGCAGCCCCAGCAGCGCTTCAAACCAGTTGAGTTCCTCACATCGGGTACCCTGGTTAAGGCCGTATGCTTTGGGGACGCTGACTTTGCTCTTTTTCACGGCTTCCATGGCATCATGAAACTCGGGCATGAAGTCCAGTTTCAGCGTAAGGCGGTGTTTATCAAGGGTGTTCAGCAAGGTAATCCAACTCGAGAAAAAGGGCGAGCGCAATCCGCCAATGGCGCGGTTGAGGCTTTGCTGCGCTTTGACGGAAGCTTCGGCAGGCAAATCATACGTCAGATACTGCCCCACCAGCGTTAGCCCCACCGTGCGCATCAACTGATAAGCCGCAAAATATACCGCCTCGCGCCCGGTCTGCGGGCTGGAGTTTGCATCTTCCAAATCAGCATACACGGCGGCAATGGGATAAGGAAACTTTTTTATCATCTCTTGTGGGGTCATGCAGAGGCTCCTAAAAGTACTTTTGGGTGTTTGTAGGTATGTCAAGCAAAGCTATGTGTTCATTATTATAGAACAACATTACGATTTTGTTCGCAAAATGTAATATCCATAAACTTCCAGATTGGGAATTCTAAAATCATTTCGCCGTTCAGGGAAATTAAGATTTATTTGCTGGCCTTGTTCTATTTTGGACTTTCAACGTGGCAAGTTTACGGGTAGAGTGTAACTAATGATAATTTCTTTGTGTGCAAGTGATGGAGGTATCGCATGAGCCAAGACATTTCCTTCATTTTCCCAATCAGTAGAACCGTTATCCCAAATGTATATAAACGGGCAACTGCCACTGCATTCATAATCACATTTCCCGTTCCATTCTTGACTCTCATGTTGCCTGCTGGTTTTTCCTCGTTTTTCGATTTTTCAGACCGGATAACTTTGCGGTTTACCCAATACGGCCATTGTGTTGAGCATCAGGATTTTGATGCAAGGCTCGGTGCATTGTCTGCAAAATTTCCGCGTCTGCAATTTTTCATCCGCCAAGTGCTTGCAACGCGACATTGCGGTTGTTGCCAGGGATCTTCGGTGGTAGCCGTTCCCCCTTTCCCATCGAGTGCTCTCTTAAATCCAAACCAACTTGCCTGCGTTATACTCCAACCAATTGCGAATTACGATAGCACCCTTACGTTACCGAAGTTGGAAGCGAACGGCATCGCCTGAAAAAATAGAGTAGACCATTTTCAATCTCAATGGGCATAAATCAACCAAGCATAAAAAATGCTTGTCTCCTAATTCATGGAGACCGTCCGAATTATTGTTCGCTGGTATGGCACATAACTTTCAATGTGATACAGATACCACTTGCGAAGCAGTTTCGTGTCATGTAGCCTATAAGCCATTGCGTCGATAACAATATCGAATTGCACGATTCTGACCGAGGTGTGAAATGAATGTGGACTTTGAATACATTCAAGTTCAATGCGAGAATTTATCAAACAACATTGGAGTATTTCGGGATGCTTTACAAGCTTTACTCAACATCGCGCAATATGATCTTCTGATGTCGATGGCAAAGGGTCGTCAAATCGGTGAATCTATAGTCCGCGAAATTCGTGGAGGCTGCGGAAAAACGAAAACAATTTTCGAAGAAGAGATTCACGATTTAGTTTGTAAGGGGCTACTGCCAAATGAGATCGCTTCACACCTGCACTTAGTTAGGATAATGGGCAATAAACAACATGCGAACTCTTCCAAAGTACTTATTACCCCACAAGATATTATAACTGTCGCGAATAGCTTGCTGCGGGTGTTGTCTTGGTACTATTGTGAATATGATAGAGGGCCGAGATATGAGTCTATTTTCCATCAGTCAAAAACATTTGAAGTTAAGGCAATACGATTCGTTCCATTTTACTCTGGTCTGCTAAATGACGAAAGAGTGAGCCAACAATATGGACTCAAGTTCATAAGACAAAACAATCTGAAATTATTCTATTTTCCTGATGGGTTCGCGGTGGCCTTATTGGAGGAAAAATCATCTTTTGCAGATCCGGTTGATTTTTTATGGGCACGACGACAAAGTCATATAGGTTTACTCAAAAGGGATTCAGAGCTGACTAACGTTTTGCACTCCTTAAGATCTATATCAGATATTAACTCCAACCCGTTTATCCACTCTGTTCCCGAAGAACTTTGCTATGTTATGAGTGTTCATCATATAGATTCCGTACAGTCTCATTTAAACGAACGTACCGTTATGCTCTTGACCGAGCCTTCTGGGCTAGGTATTAGTGATGACCCTAATGAAAATGTTACTCTGTCACAGTGTGAAGAGATGAAACGAGATTTACAAAATTGCCTTGCAGAAATCAGTACAGTAGAGTGTATTAATGCTGGAGATGCTCGCTACTTTGTGAGTTGGTCAAACGTTGTCGTGCGTACCTTTAGTAATGATGAATCTGACCTCGATAAGCTAATCTCATTTGAAATATCTCTACAAAAAATATGGTATAAGCTATACCTCTACTGCAAGTCTTTAGACGGTTTAATTGAACTTGTTGATCAGGTGGATATCAAACAGATAAAAAAAGAGGTCTTGAGAACTAAGATAGAGTTCTCTGCTTTGTGCGATGTGAATGCAACAGGAGCTGGACATTTAAACCTTCTGCGTGAGAAATTGATTGAGACCAGTAAGGTACAAAGGCTGTTTGATACATTTTGCCAAAAGAGTGTTTTGTTGAATGAATTGGAGCGTATATTTTGAAAGATTTTTGCACTTGCCTGTTAGCGATCGACCTACAAAATGGATTTTTGAGTAATAACACGCGACATGTAACCGATAGGATCGAATTACTATTGAGTCAAGTCAGCTTCGACCTGGTGATATTTACGCAATTTATAAACGTATTAGAAAGCCCACATCGCCGCTACTTGGGTTGGGATCGCTTATCTACTCCTGAGGAACAAGATATAATACCCCAACTATCTCACTTCGCTAGTATATCTATTCGTAAACCCCAATACAGCGCCCTTACACAAGACGTAAAAGAGATTTTAATCTCTCATCAAGTCACACAAGTCTTTTTAATTGGATTAGATACAGATTGCTGTGTTCTTAAATCGGCTGCGGACTTATTTGAAATGGGAATTCGTCCTCTGGTTCTCGAATATTATTGTGCATCCAATGGTGGCGCACAGAGTCACGAAGCGGCTCTCCTCGTTCTAAAACGAGTGATTGGCAAAGAGCAAATCATTTACGGCCCATTAGATAGGAAAGCTGTTCTACAAATTACTCGTGCGACAGAATGAACTCCTCGTCTATCTTTATTCATTATTCCGTCTTTTTCCCAACCAAAGCAATGCCAGCTGACCTTTTAACTGGCGGTCTGATTTTGGGGAAGTATTATACATGGCGTCAAACCCAGCATGTGCGCCAAAGGCAATTGCTACGAATCTTTTATAATAAATTCCGAAAGCGCGCTGCACTCGGTTACAAGTCTCCCTTCGAATTCGTTCAATGGGAAATACAACAAAAACAAAGGCAATTAAAGTTAGCTGCCTGAGATATTTATTTAAGAGAATTGCGTGTCCGATGTTTTAAGATGCCATCACTTCTTCAAAAAAGTGATGGCATCTTTGAAATGAAATAGTATATCATGCTAATGTGGTATACTGCTGCCATAATCAGATAACTTGTGTTGACAGCATGCATTTGTCTCATCAATAATCAAATTTTTACAGTTTTGGTCTTGAATATCAATTTTTTGGAGCGTGATTTGAATGGTTGTTTGCCCTCAATGCAATGGAAGCAAACGCACAGAATGTACCGTATGCAAGGGAAAAGGCGATGTTACTTGCCCGCAGTGCCGGGGCAATAGAGGGGGGTGCCGCACCTGTAATGATGTCGGAACTGTGCCGGATAATAACTGCAGTGGGTCGGGAAAGCAAACTTGTAGAAAATGTTTTGGGCGTGGCGAAGTATAACCGCCAAATACGGCCGTGTATTAGAATTGGTGCGGTTGTGTTTCGAAAATGATGCTGTTGGAACCTAATGTTGCGGACAAGCATTTCAGTTGTGTGAAGATATTCAGAAACAGTCTGTCCGGGCTGTGGCTCATGCCACACTAAAAAATGGCACAACAGCTCAAGGAAAGCAACGTTATCGCGGCAAAGAGTATGGTCGCCAGTTTTTATTTGCTTTGAGCTATACCTATCGTGCTTGTATGCACATATATCGAGGGTTGGTTGTGCATGACATTGAATGGCTCTGGTATCCGTGATGTCGCACGGGTTCTGCAGATCAGCCCCACCGCGGTGTTGAAAGTTTTACGTTAGGCCGCTATGCATGTCCCTGAACCACGCGTACCCGGACATATCAACGAGCCAGAAGTGGATGAGCAATGGTCGTTTGCGCATGATAAAAAAGCAGTGACACTGGTTATGGCATGGCCTCAGCCGTCGCACCGACCAAATCTCCCGCCAGCTTTGCAACAAACTAACTCACTGCCAAGTAGAGAACTTTTATACAGATGATTGGCAAAGTTATACCAAAATCCTTGATCCCAAGGGCCACCACATCGGCAAGAAAAGCACCCAAAACATTGAACGAAAAAACCTCAACTTTCGCACTCACCTCAAAAAGTTACAGCGAAAAACCATTTGCTTTTCAAAAGAATACGATATGCATTACTAAGTCATCAAACTCTATATTTGAGTTTGGCAATGTAAAATTAAGAATACCAAACTCAATCTTGCAAGAGTAGCATAACGGTAAGATTTTTCCGTCAATTGGCAAACTCTCGAACTTTTCGCTAAATTACTTGTAACGTTTTTCGTGTTTCGGCGATCAAGCTGTAAATTACCCGAATAAAACATTGAGACCTTCTTCAAAGACAACCTGGACTTTATTAGCTGCTTCAATAGTGGCAATGTTTGGGGCTTTTGGATGTTCCTCATACGCGCCCATATCTTCCCAAAATCCGCATGGATCGCCAGGAAATGCTTCAACTGAAGGGTCTCGCCCGCCAAAGTACTCCCCCACGGTAGATATTTCCCGGCAATATGCCCTGCCACTGGAACTGCCGGCAAAGCCGGTGCGAGGCTATCCGCATGACGGGAAAATTTTGCAGATGATCGCAAAAGCGGAAAAATACCCCACTTATAATGGATGGGACGCAATAGCGGAACGCTATTTGAAGCTGGGGCATTATAGTGGAGCGGCCGCAGCGTTCAGGCGGGAGGCAGCCATGTACCGCGCGGCAGGAATGGAAGACGCCGCAGCCATCAAAGAAAAACGCGCATCATTATATGAGACGGATATAAAGTTATTCCTGGAGCGGAAACCAACGAAGGCCGAGAGAAAAGCCTTAAACACCGGCGCACTATTGGAACCGCCCGCCGGTGCCTATGTCGGAGCGTTCATCGATAGAGACGATAATCTCAAACGCATATTCCAGGGAGATAACTGGCAATGGCATCGCTATCCGGAAGATTTCGCGCGGATCACAGGTAAGCGCCACGCGACATATTTTATGTATTTAAATTACAAAAATAATTTTCCCGGAAAATGGATGTCTCTCTGCAAGCGTCAGAAAGTCATTCCCACCATTGCGTGGGAACCAGATAACCTGAATCAGGTGCAGGACAATCAACATTTACGCCAATTTGCCAAAGCATTGAGAAAGTTTAACTGGCCGGTTTTCATCCGTTTTGCCAGTGAGATGAATGGCTCTTGGACGCCATATCATGGAAATCCCGGTTTGTATCGCGAAAAGTTCCGCCTGGTGCATCGCGTATTGCATCAATACGCACCCAAAGTTGCCACCATCTGGGATGTGGATTATATTCCTGGCGATGACCCAGGCGCATATTATCCGGGCGACAAGTTCTGTGACTGGGTGGGAGTGAATATCTACAGCGTTCCGTATTTGGATAACGCCCTTTCACGCCCCGCGTTCGGTGACAGCCCCTTAGAACAATTAGATAAATTCTACAAGAAATACGCGGCGCGAAAGCCAATAGCCGTGTGCGAATTTGGCGTCAGCCACATGGCAACTGCAGACAACAAAACGCGTACCAGCTTTGCCACGGAGAAGATGTCGTTGATGTATGGGGCGCTGCCGCTACTTTATCCCCGTGTGAAGATGATTTGTGTTTACGATAGCAATAACATCAAACACGCATCCCCCGGCCGGCAATTGAATAATTTCAACATCACGGGGACGTCGCTGCTTTTGGACACGTATCACAATTTGGTTGAGCCTCCATATTTCATCGGCGCTCTGCCTCGTAAACATCAGCTTCCCGCAAGATTGCCATTTCCGCTGAAAGAAGGCCAGCGCCTGCCGGCAAAAGCACAAGTTGATATCTGGGTAAAAACCTACACTTCACGGCCTTCGGTGATATTGCAAGTAGGCAATAAAACCATCTATGCCGCCCACTGCGACGGCGCCCATCATGTGGTAGTCGATATATCAAAGCTGTCCAGGGGAAAGAATAAAATCACCGTGTATGTCTATGACAACAAAAACCGGTTTATCGCAAAACAGATTAGGGTTGTGAGGAAGTAGCTATGCCCCAAGGGGGTGTCACACATTGCCGGGAAATTTCACCGGATAAACAAATGATATAGCTGGCGACATGTAACGTATCAAGTGGACGCGGAACAGAAGTTATTGGCATTTCATGAAAAAGTAGCGTGCAAAAGTACTTTTGCACGCTATAAAAATTATTTCGTTAATGCCAATCTCCGGGTCAGTCCTTGGGAAGTGAGAAATTGATTAACGAAGCTGAATATCGTGTGGTGCTGAAGTCTGCACCTGTCGCCTTGAAATACTGAAGCCAAAAATCCCGGATCTGATTTAATTTCGATGAAGGTATATTGCTGTTACCAGTGGCGCCTGCTCCGGAAATCCACACTTTCACACCGTTCAGGTCAGGCAACGTTCCTTCGCCCTTTTCTTTGTTGACGATCTGTTGCGTTTTGGTCTTATCCAAATTCAACGAGACAAAATTGTAATGAGCGCTTTGTTCAAACATATCAGAAAAAACGACCAGAACTTTATTCTTTGCTCCTTTTGCGGTATCGCCGTTAAACACCTTGGCTGCCAGTTGAAAAGCGTTCATCAGGTCTGTATGAGGATACTTACTGGTGTTGCTGAAAATTTGTTTCACCTGCTCGTCTGCTTCCTCATGCAGCTTTTTCATCTTTTTGTTGTGCGTCATAGCACTATCTTCGAGCATATTATATGCTGGAAACGTGATATTGACTGGAAAACTGGATGTGGCGAGCGAATTATCCGTAATACGATCCGCCATGACGACGGTGTTGTTTCCCACTTCCTGCAAAACAGTGTCGAATTCTTTTTGGTAACGCTGCCGGATGGCAGTTGCTGAGGTACTTCCAGAAATATCAAACAGCATTACTACCACAGTTTGTGGCGACTGATTTCCGCTGGAACCCACTTTTGAACATCCCGCTAAAGCGAGAATAAACGCACACAGCACAACTTTGGCACCAATCTTTATATAATTCATTTGTTTCATTAGAATCCTTCACTTGGCTCTATGCCACTATTGTGGCCGTAATAATTCGGGAACATCAATTCCCAGCCCTTTCAGGAATGATTTTGGCTGAGGTAGCACACTGTTTGGGTCTTGGCCGGGGATATACGGTGGACTATCATTTCTTTCTCGCAGATTGACCTCTTCATATTTATTTTTGCGCCCTGCGGTTTCATTAACGATCTGCTCTGCCTGGTGCTGATATTTTTTCTTTTCTGCATCGTGAGCGTGCTTTGCTTTCGCCACGGCATCCTTCGCAGCCAATGTGTTCCTTGCGGCTCCATTGCCCATCTTACGCGCATGCATTACTTTTTCCAACAATGCATCATTATAAAAATAGGACAGTGCCATAGCAATGAAAAAGATAGTGTAGTTCAATGCGGTAAAGGCTACCCAGACAGCCTGCAAGCTCTTACCGTCATGAACCTCACCGTTAGTCGCGATGTACCATTCGCGAATGAAACCAATCGCAAGGATGAGAAGAGCCGGAATAACTATTAAAAAGACAAGAAGGCATAGACGTTTCTTGTCTTTGAACAACCCACCTTGCCGCATCTGGGCGCCAAAGATATGCGCAGCAGTGGCCAGAACGGCACCTACAACTAAGGCGCATATAATGGTGAAAATTTGATTATCACCAAATACCTGAAAAACTGACGTGTTGATGGGAACCTCGCAAAGTGCAAGGAATATTAAAAGTATCCAATAGAAAATCTTGTTGTGTTTATGACCAGCCGGAGGCTCTTGCCCTCGATCTTTTTTAAATTCGTTTTCGATGGCCTCTAATTGCTTCTCACTCTTTTTCTCTTCAACCTCGCAGTGCTGCTGTTCTGCTTCTGCGTGTGCGATTTGGGTTAATAAAGGGGCTTCATGCTCACTCCAATCCTGAGCTAAATCAGCAAGACAATTTTCCGCATCGTTTTTCAGACCTCTGATGAATGGTGCATGTTGAGGTGAATCCCACGGAGGTATGGGAGGATCTTTACGAGCGTCTTTAGTCGCCGCATCAATGACAGCTGCTGTACTGTAATCACTATCAAGTTTGGTTTTCAATGTTAAAAATCTCATCATTCTCCCTTACAATTTTCCTTTATTATATAAACGTCACACCATGTGTTCCGTAGGTGGATGGGCGATACTATCAGTGTCGGGTGGGTTATAATTATCTTCTTCCAACGAACCAGGTAATTCCAATTCAATCGAAACTGTGAACGACTGAGGCATACCACTGGGCGTCGTATGCATATTCTGCATTTTATCGGCTCTTGATTGCAAATTTATGTTCTGATAACTGCTTCTGATTGCACCAAAACGCTGAATTAACGCATACTTTTTCTCAGCGTACTGATCGAAAGTCCCTCTATGCTTTCTAATGGCCCCCATCAAGGCCTTGTACGCTTCAACCGCGTCCGACTGGCATTGCGCAAACTTCTTTCTTGCATTCATGACTTTGATCAACAACTCGTCATAGTAAAAATAAGCAAGTGCTGATACAACAAGGAAGACTGCATAATTCGAACCGGCAAAAACGAGCCATGGCTGCTCTGCATTTCTTTCATGCATTTGCCCAACTGCAGCTATAAGAATGATAGGCACGATAAATACGATACACAACAGCAGCAGCCTTTTTTTATTGGTGAGAAAGTCTTTCCGCTGTGCGTTAGCCCCAAACAAATGTCCGCAGGCGACAAGAACTATCCCCATGAACAGCCCTATTGTGCCAACAGCTATTAGACTGACCTGTGATGATTGAAAAATCATCATGTTGATTCCAACGGTTATCAGAATAAAGACTGCCAAAGCAATCCAATAAGCTGTAATATTGTAATGTTGTCCGGGAGGGGGATCTAACCCTTTTTCATCGTGGAAAGCTTTTTCTGCATTATCCTTCTCTTCCTTAGCGGCATTTGTAAGCTTCACATGATTGTGATATTCCTGTTTTGTTTGCTCTATCAGTACATTCAGATTTTCCTCATCTTTCTTCCAATTTCCACTGAGGCGATGCATTGCTTCCTCAACGTCGTTTTTGAGGCCAAAGATATAGGAAGCATGTTTTTCACTATTCCAGAAAGGAATAGGCGGAATTTGTATTGCATCTTTTGTTGCTGCTATCTTCACCTTTTCATCATTGTATCTTTCGCCCAACCCGCCATCGTTGTCTTCTATTTTGCTTTCCATACCATTATTAAGTTAATAACTGAGAATTATAGTTCTTTCAATGTAACAAATTTACGATGTCTTATCAAGGTTCCGCAGTTCTGAGTTGGCGCAAAATCATAAACCAAGAAAATCTCTCGATTACAGAACACCTCATGGGGTGCTTAGGACATAATTACATGACAAAGGATATGGTACTTCGGAGCTGAATCCGCCTATTTTGCAAATTTTTATCGAAAGTATATCCTTTGATTCACTTTCATAATTGCAATCGTGCTTGTACAACAGCAATAAGTAACGGTGTAACTACCGAACTCAACGTCCATAACACATATTGCCACCCAACAAACATAGAGTCCATACGGCTATTTAGTTCAATTTGCTCTTCAAGCTGATAAAGCTCAATCAATAAGGAGGGATCTGCTGGGGGAACCTTTATACTCTCCAGCTTTTGAGCCAAAAATCTAATAAGTGCCTCTGTTCGTTGATCTCTCATTGCAAATAACTTCTTGCGTAATCTTATTACGGGTATTATAAACCCCAACGCTCCCACACCTCCTAGAGTAGCTAAAATAGCCATACGAAAAAAGTCTAATTCTGGTTGGTATAGAATGGCGAAAAAACCGACCCCTACTGACCATGTCATCGAAGCTACAATCCCAAAATTCAACATAGGGCGTGACAGGCGCAAGCATAAACGTGCCGATGGTTGGAACTTTAAGTTCGCGATCCGACATACTAGCATAGTATGAAGAATTAGCATTCGCCCGGTTGTATAAATCACTAAAATAATTGGCAATGCAAACATTATGACTGTGGCTAAACGCCAAGCAATCAAGTGAGGGCGGTACCATCTACTAGGCATGAAAAAAACATAACTCACATATTCATGCCTTACTACTCCTAGCCATGAAAGGACTAATACCACTGAGAAAATGCCCCAAATAATTAAAGCTGGGCGCACATGCAAGTCTCGGCATGCCATTTTGTCGAAAGTTTCACTTTTGTGTTTTATGAAGGTTTCTGAAAAGTCAGGATCGATAATGGAAGAGACTTTATCAAGAACTGTACCATACGTTTTGGTTGCCCATCGACAAGAACCGCACACCCATGCGATTCCTATTGCCCCTAATACCAGTGGCCAAGCCGTGGCTAAGTATAATTCTCTTATTAATAAGAGGGGTGTAATTGCGGTCAGGTAGCAAGATATAGCGATGAGTATCGACGTAAGTTGATACGGAATATTGGGAAACCTATCATATATGGAATCGATCCAACAAATCTGAAAGTCGTGCATACTTAACCTTCACCTTGTCATTTTGGCCTGAATGCGACGTATAACTCTTTTAAATAAGTGGTATGTTGCAAGCATCGGATTCCTGCTCAATAATATAAAAATGGACTTGTACGAGAACTCTCCTCGGAGGAATGCTGCCATAAGATCTCCGTTAAACAGAGTAAGCATACCTACTTTCTCATCCCATTTAGCATCATCGTAGGCGCTGACTCTAAAATTTGTTTTCTGTGCAACGGTAAAAGAACGTCGATGTTTTTTGTTCCACCAGTCAACATATACTTGCAAATAAGCATCTTCATTTCTGCTATCTTTAAGAGCATGGGCGATAGCTTCTCCGGCATGTCGACCAGAATCTATACAAAACCGAATACCCTCGCCAACTAATGGCAATGCTTGTCCAACTGCGTCTCCAACAGCAATGCACTTGCCATGAACAAATACAGCTGACGGGCCATCTGATGGGATTACGCCGAAATGACGCTCTTGTAGGTCACCTATCTTTAGATTGAGACGCTTTGGCATATCTGATTTAAGAAACTCTTCAAGGAGTTGCTTCGGAGCTGCTTCAGTATCTGGACGAATTATACCGACACCTACGCGAACAGTCTCTTTATTAGTAGGAAATATCCACCCGTATTCAGATGGCGCAAAATCATTACCTACAAAAAGCTGAGCCGTCTTTTTATCGCCCCAATTCTTGAATTCATATTCGACACCTACACCAAGCCTATTGAAATCGCCAACAACTCCAAGGCTCTTCATCACTGCTCTTCGATGCCCTGACGCATCAATTACATATCTTGCCGTAATATCTCTCTTCGTGGAGGCATGCGAAACTTGACAGACTATTTCTGTCTCATCGAATTTGACCACTTGAAAAATGTGGTCCCACAACAGATTTTTGCTCCTGCCTTTTCCGCTAAACTTGCCAAATATAGATAAGCTCCCGTTACGTCTAAAACAACGGGGTGATCATCTCCAAATTCTATTATTGCCTCGTTAGTTGGGCCAGCAAATTTTAAAAATTCAATTGGTTGATATAGAGTTTTGGTATATTCAATCGACGCATATCACATTCCCAACTCCCTCCACTGGTGCGAACAGGTAAACCCACACTCTTGTCGCGATGTACGACCAATACTTTGTGGCCTCTTTCTGCTACCGCTTGAGCAATGGAAAGTCCAGCCGGGCCACCACCCACGACTAAGACATCAACATCATTATCTATTTCAGTTGCCATAATTTGTTATAGTTTACTTTGGTCACGCATCCTGGATGCAAATAATTTTCAGGACATTTTCTAAGTGATTACTTATGTACTCATTGTATAAGTATATCGAAACTCATTTTTTGAGCGAAAGCAATGAATAATTTGCTGGATAATATAGAAACAACAAAGTCAATGTGACATGACACACCAATTTTGCTGTGTCATTTACATATGAGTGATCTGTAAAACAGTGGTTTTACTTATTTACAATAGACGATTCTGCACCACTTCCATAAAAGATATATCGTAGAGCTTATACAGCATGTAAATGGAAGCACTAGTGATCAAAATTGCACTACAAAACCCATCAATCCTTGCCACACAGTATGGCGTTTGCGGATGCAACGCGCCCAGATAATTAGTGGGATTGCCCAGCTTGCCCATCGCCAATCAAGATTAGGAATCATCACCGCTCCCGTCAAAATTCCAGCTGAGAGCACAGCCACATGGATCGAAATTTTCCACCACGACGTGATGCAAAAATAAGACTAAACCGTTGATCGTAAAAACCAGCGCTATTCCCCAAATTTCGAGTCGTGCACCAAGAAATTTCATTACTACTGCGCCAATAGCAGCCGATAAAACTGCAACCAAAAACGGTCTATTGCGTTGCTGGCGCTCCATTACATGCACATCCGTGATTTTGCCGCGCAGGATTTGGACGATGATAAATATGACGGGGATAACAGTCGTAAAAAGAGTGCAAAGCGATGTCCAGACAAAAAAATCTTCGGTCGTTCGCGTCACCGAAGCCACAAGCGCTACCGTCCCCAAAGGGATCACCAGATACGGTGAGAATAAAGCCGAAACCCAAAAAGCAGATTTCAGCCGCCATCGCATGAAGCGCGCTAAACGAGACACGCCTTTTGCGTCAACAGAAACTTCAGAATCGAGACTGAGGAGCAATTTCATGAAAGGATAAAAATTTCACCATGCCTCGTAAACCATAGTTCCTTGGCATATAGCTGATACATGAGATGCTCAAGTGCCAAGTCGAATCGCGAGGGACTGAAGAACCTGCTCAGATTGAAATTTTTTACGCGTTTGATAGAGCAGTGTTATTTTTGCCTACTTCTGACTCATCCACAGTTGAGTTCTTTTGGTACTTGGGATTCAAATAATCATAGTATGAGGTAACAAGTCATGTGACGCAAACTCATCCTCTTCCAAAATGTGGATATCATTCCCATTTCTTTGTGACCACATAGCATTGTGTTTCAGCACAGCGGTCTGAATACAAATTTTCGTCGAAGAGAAATAGATAAACAAATTCACGAACGGTGCATCAGTGTCAACTTTTGTCATTAAAAATCCCTTAAAGTACTCTTCCAGAAGTTATGCCCCAGTTATTACATCCGTCATACGTTCTATGTAATGAGCAAAAGCTTCACCAGCCACACCCGGGCGGCCTGCACTGAGTGTTAAGCGAAATAGAAGGGTTGTCGTGTTTATGAGGAACATAATCAGAATGCGCAAAAGGTGAAATGTGATTTTGACCAAGCCATCTCCAATTGCCATTGCCCCCTTTGAGGCTGCTTTGCCTGCACGTTGTGGCCCTAAAAAGATGAGCATGAATCCGTAGCAAATTATGCCGAGAATAAAAACGTTTATCATTAAGCGCGCCATTGAATTCTGTGCTGTTGCCATAAGATTACCCCCATCTATTATAAACGCTAATTAACTATGAATCAAAATATAAATCTTAGTAGAATGAGTTGTCCAAAAGTACTTTTGAAAATACCTCAACAATTATGCAACATCCCATTATTCAATCCTGGAAAGAAGAGCAACAATGGCTGGCATTAGCTGGGTTTCGCTTGCGGCGAGTTTTATCGGCGGAGCTCTTTAAAGAAGTGACGGGAGGAATATCTCAAAAAGAGAAAATACCTTCTTTATTCCCTTTGTGCCACGAGCGATGGACTGATTTGGCCGATGCGCTGGCAGCACTGCCGGTTCCAGTGGAAGCAATATCAGTGTTAGGGAAGCATGAAGGAGAGGATGCGGTATTACATATCCTAGCCGTGGGACGTGGTAAAACGGAAAAAATTGCCAGAGCAGATTGTGCTCGCGCCGAAAGGGAGCTTTTCACCCTGTGCGGTGCTTTCCTGGATTATGCGGAATGGCAGCGTATCGATAATGCAGAAGACCTCTGCCAAATTTTAACGCACTTGAAAAGCGCTAATGTGCAAGAAATAACTCGTCGCTATGAAGAAATTCACGCAGGTGAAGGCCGCATCGGCGGCGTGGGCTTTCGCTCATCATCTCCTTACAGCGAAGCTTTGGCTTCCGGACAAATGAGCACCGAAGGCAGTGCCAGAATTCGTCATCTCTATCCCTGGGTGCCCAGCAACAGCACATGGCGGCCGCTGCTCGAAGTTTTTGCCAGCGAACCCGGCGATATTGCTTTGATTGCCCACTGGCGTGGCTGGCAGCAAGCACCGGCAAATTGCCGCGCAGCCGCGCGTGAAGCTTTGGCGGCGGCGGAGCGTATCGCTGCTTTGGATGTTCATGATGATATTCGCACCGTTTTGCGCCAACAGGCCAATGCCCTTCGCGATGCGGCTTTACGTCGTTTTGAGATCATTGAGGGAAGAGTATTATCGGCCCGCATTTTCCTAACAAGCGGCTCGTCACCTGCAATTGATGCAGCGTCATCCCCTTCCGGTGCCGCCGTTGCAGCGGCTGTGGCGGCGCTGGATGATGTTTCTGTTAGCGACACACAAATGGGCGTGAAAAGTACTTTTTGTAACGGCGCTAAGATCAGCCTGGTAGATTCTAATGCCATCTTGTCACCGATGGATGAACCGCAGATTGATTGGTTGTTTGGTTCAACGGAGGCAAGTTCTTTCTTACGCACACCGATGCCCGCCGATGTGGAAATGCCTGGGCTGCTGCTCAATCGTTCGCGAACTGCCGCACTTACCGGGCAATCAGGCGACGATGCTCCGCTGGGGCTAAACGTGCACCGAGCGCTTTGCCAGCCAGTGGCTCTGGAAGATACAATGCGTTTCCGTCACACCTACGTAGTGGGACAAACCGGAACCGGCAAATCAACAATGCTCTTTCATATGATCCATCATGACATTTCATGTGGACGCGGCGTTGCGGTGCTCGACCCACATGGAACGCTCATTGAGCAAATTCTGGATCATTATCCACCAGAACGCGCAGATGATCTGGTGGTGGTGGATGTCACTGATACAGAATATCCAATTGGTTTCAATGTATTGCGATTGATGGAGACCGACCCTCAGCGTTATCGCGAAGCCCGCGACCGTGTTATTGACGATATCTATTCCTATTTAGATAGAACATATAATATGAAAGAAACTGGGGGGCCCATTTTTGAATCACATTTTCGAGGCATATTGGCGCTCTTAATGGGGCGTGAACCTCAAAAAGAGCCATTGATACCGAACTTGATGATTTTTAGATCTTTATATTCCAATAAG
>Ga0164242_10000440_pt1 | contig 50453 bp, 41 predicted proteins | sample OricomgcompostMG_FD_108783 | JGI IMG/M metagenome (GOLD analysis project Ga0164242, IMG submission 108783) | Miracle-Growth compost microbial communities from Emeryville, California, USA - Original compost - Miracle growth compost (MG) ...
GCGTCGACGATGATGTACACCGCGTCATACGTGAACGGCGCGTAGATCTGGATCGGCTGGCCGAAGCGCTTCTCGTACTTGGCTTCGAACGCCTTGCCGCCCGGCATCTTTTCGAGCGCCATGCCCGCTTCCGAGCACACGATGTTGTCGGTCGCTTCGCCGGCCAGGTCGGCCAGCTTGTCGGTACAGACGCCGTCGCCCGCGAGCACCTTCGCGCGCAGGCCGAGCTGCTTGGCCTGCTTGGCGAACGGGCCGCCGGTGGCGTCCATGCCGCCGTACATGATCGCGTCGGGGTTCTCGCCCTTGATCTTCGTGAGAATCGCGCGGAAGTCCACGGCCTTGTCGTTCGTCGCGTCATGCGAGAGCACGGTCATGCCGAGCGACTTGGCGGTCTTCTCGAATTCGTTGGCGAGGCCCTGGCCATAAGCGGTCGAGTCGTCGACGATCGCCACGCTCTTGAGTTTCATGGTCTTGGCGGCGTAGTTCGCGAGCGCCGGGCCTTGCTGGGCGTCGGTCGCCACCACGCGGTAGGCGGTCTTGAAGCCCTGCTGCGTGTAGGCCGGGTTGGTGGCCGACGGCGAGATCTGCAGGATGCCCGCATCGCTGTAGATCTTCGACGCCGGGATCGTGGTGCCCGAGTTCAGATGGCCCACGACCGCGACGACCTTGTCGTCGACGAGCTTCTGCGCGACCTGTGTGGCCGTACGCGGGTCGGCCGCGTCGTCCTGTGCGTCGAGCACCAGCTTGATCTTCTGACCGCCGATCACGAGACCCTTCGCGTTGATTTCCTCGACAGCCAAGCGTGCGCCGTTTTCGTTGTCCTTGCCGAGGTGTGCGATTTCGCCCGTCAGCGGTGCGACGTGGCCGATCTTGACCACTTCATCTGCGCTGGATGCCGTGGCAAAAGTCGCGAACAAAACGACAGCCGCGCTGATCGGCAACAGCTTGTGAAGCTTGATATTCATGTAAGTCTCCAGTTTCGAACCCAAAAGCAACGTAATCGCCCTGTGCTCCCGCGCCCCGAACGTGTCGCTCCCCGTGCGGACGACCACGCAGGATGCATCCTTGATGCACCTGGCCCGTATGGCGAAAAGCCCGTTCATGGCGGACCGCCCATCCATACTTGCGCGCAAGTGTAGGTGATCAAATTAATTTGAGGGATTTTTTTCAGATATCGGGGCGAGTACCAATAGGCTTTCACCCGAGTACTTCGAAACCCTGATCAATCGGCCTGCAAGCCTTGTGCTGCAAGAGTCCGAAAAGAAGTTTGCAATCCTTTCGAAAGCTTTTTCCAGGGTGTGCCCGAATCTTTTTGGGGATTTTTGGCGGGTTATGCGGGGCGTGCGAAATGCGCTGCGCGGGATACGGCAACGTTTGCTTTTTCGGGTTCTTCCGCGCGCCTCGGGATTAACTGGAATTAAAGTCAGCTTTCGATTAATTCGCAGGCCACAAGAATCGTTGCGCACGCCAGGGTTTTCTCGCATTCAGGCTGCGTGGTGTGTGTCCGCTGCGAAGCGATGAAGGGTCGCGCGCAATTCGGCGTCGAGCGCGTCGACCAGTTCAGCGGCGCCGAGACCGGCTGCGCGCAGGCGCGCAAGCGGCGCGCCCTGCCCCGACCACAGCGAAAGATAATCGCCATCGTTCGACACCTCCGCGACCAGGGCGGGCGTCGTCGGGCCGCCCGCCATCGGTCCGTGCACGAGCGGCAGGCGCAAGCCGAAGCGTCGGCTGAACGGTGTGGAAACCGCTTGAGCGATGGCGGGCTGAGACGCGGAAACGGCGGTCATGGCGATACCTTTGCGGATGGAAAGAAGTCGGACAAAGCGCTGAAACGAGATTGAGCCGACTCTATCGAAGCCCGCCACGGCCGAAAAATGAATAGTCGAGATCGTTACGATCCGCTTGCGAGAATGACGCGCGCTGCAGGCTCGGCGGCGGCGTGGCAAACTGGCTCCCCGTTCTGGAGCCTGTGCGTGCCAGGCACAGGCTTCGAGGCACTATCGGCATCATTCGCATAGAAAAGAAGGAGAGCAACGTGAGCGTATCGACCAAGTGGATCGACATTCCCGCCGGCAAGGAAAGCTTCGGCGCCTATCTCGCCCTGCCCAAGGGCGGCAAGGGCCCGGGCATCGTCATCATTCAGGAAATCTTCGGCGTGAACGCCCACATTCGCGACGTGGTCGAGCAGTACGCACTCGACGGCTACGTGGCGATCGCACCCGACATCTTCTGGCGCACCGCGCCGCGCGTCGAGCTCGACTACGTGGGCGCGGACCGTGACCGCGGCATCGAGCTGATGAAGAAGACCGACATGAGCCTCGTCGTCGAGGACATCGGCGCGACGGCCGCCGCGTTGCGCACGCTGCCCGAGTGCACCGGCAAGGTGGCCGCCATCGGCTACTGCCTCGGCGGCCGTCTCGCCTATCTGGCGGCGGCAAGCGGCTCCGTCGGGCCGCGTTCGGTCGACGCGGCGGTCTCCTATTACGGCGGCGGCATCCACACGCAGCTCGACCTCGCCGACAAGATCAAGCAGCCGATGCTGTTCCACTACGGCGAACTCGACCACGGCATTCCGCTCGACGCGGTAGGCCAGGTGAAGGAGCGCTTCGCCGGCCGCGACAATGCCGAGTGCCATATCTACCCCGGCGCCGATCACGGCTTCAACTGCTCGGTGCGCGCGTCGTACAACCAGAAGGCGTCGGCGCTCGCGCACGGCCGTACGCTCACCTTCCTCGCGCAAAATCTGTAAGCAGCGCAAGCCAGGCCCGGAAAGCGGCCATTGCGGCAGAATCGCTGCAATGGCCGCTTTCCCGTTTCATTGCGCCCGCAACGCTCGAGCGCCCGGCGCCTGATCGGGCCAGCCGGCCATCGAGCCGGGCGCCAGGCCTTCCGAATCCCACGACACCCCCAAGGAGTGCGCGCCTTGCAGTCCGACTATCTGGAATACGACGCCATCGGCCTTGCCGAACTCGTGCAGCGCCGCGAAGTGAGCGCGCGCGAGCTGCTCGACACCGCGATCGCGCGCGCCGAGGCCGCCAATCCCGCGATCAATTCGATCGTGCTCAAGGACTACGACGCCGCGCGCAGGCGCGCGCTGCGCATCGAGGCGGGCGGCAATGGCGTCGACGTGCTCGCGCAGGGGCCGCTCGCGGGCGTGCCGTTTCTCGTCAAGGATCTGGGCGCGGCGGTGGCGGGCCTGCGCATGACGCTCGGCAGCCGCCACTATCGCCATTACGTGCCGGCGGAGGACGCCCCCGTGGTCGCGCGCTTTCGCGCCGCGGGCCTGAATCTGTTCGGCAAGACGAGCGCGTCGGAGCTCGGCCAGATGCCGTACACCGAGCCCGATCTGTTCGGGCCGTGCCGCAATCCGTGGAATCTCGATCACACGCCGGGCGGCTCGAGCGGCGGCGCGGCGGCCTCGGTGGCGGCCGGCATCGTGCCGCTCGCGCATGCTTCGGACGGCGGCGGCTCGATCCGCATTCCCGCCTCGTGCTGCGGGCTGTTCGGCCTGAAGCCTTCGCGCGGCAACCAGCCGCCGACCGACGTGCCGCCCTCGCCGGGCGCGCTGGGCGTCGATCTCGCCGTGTCGCGCAGCGTGCGCGACAGCGCGCTCGTGCTCGACCTGCTCGCCGGCGACCCCGCACTCGCACCGGGCGCCCCCGGCACCTTTCTCGCGGCGGCGCGCGAGCCGCTCGACGGCGGCAAACCGCTCGCGGTCGCCTTCATCGCCGATCCGCTCTTCGCCGACGCACTCGCGCCCGACGTGCGCGACGCGCTCGACGACGCGGCGGCGCTGCTCGCCTCGCTCGGGCACAACGTGGAGCCGGTGAAGCTCAGCGTGGATTTCGCGGCGGCGCGCGAGGCGTTCCTGATGCTGTGGTCGGTGGTCGCCGAAAAATACGTGCTCGAAGCCGACGCGATCACAGGCACCCGGCCGCGCCGCCAGGACTTCGAGATCGCGACGTGGGCGATGGCGCATATCGGCCGCAAGCTGGGCGAGCGCGCCCTGCCGGCCGCGCTCGAGACGCAGCAGCGCATCACGACGCAGATCGCCGACCTGATGACGCGTTTCGACGTGATCCTGTGCGCGACGCTGGCCGGGGCGCCGGTGAAAATCGGCGAGCTGAAGCCGACGGCTGCGGAGCGCATGCAGATGCGCGCCGTCACCGCGATGCCGGTGGAGGCGCTAATGAGAAAACTGCTGACGGAAGCCTCGAACAAGGCCTTCGCGTGGGCGGGCTGCACCGAGCTGTTCAGCCTGACGGGGCAGCCTTCGATGTCGGTGCCGCTCGCGTGGAATGCGCGCGGCCTGCCGATCGGCGTGCAATTCGCGGCGCGCGAAGGCAACGATGCCTTGCTGCTGCGCCTCGCGGCCCAACTCGAAGCGGCGCGCCCGTGGTTCGGACGGCGGCCGCCTCTGCTGATGGCGCGCGTTTAGGCGTTGCGTTGCGAAGCCGGTTGCGCGCGCATCGATGCGGCGCGCGTCCTGCTTCGAACCGCTTCGGCGGCTCAGGCCTTCTTGTTGTAGGCGCTGCACCAGCCCTTGCCGGCGACCTGCTTGCCGGGGAACATCGGGCATGCGGCGTAGGGATCGGTGGCCTTGCCTTGATAGAACGTGCAGTTGCTGCAATCCTGGCCGGCGGCGTACTTCGCGAACTTGGCCTTGTCGACCTTGGTGGCGTCGGCCTTGTAGCCAAGCGCCTGGGCGGTCGGATCGGTATCGGCGACCTTCGGGGCATCGGCGAAAGCCTGACGCGACAGCGCAACGGTTGCGGCAACGCCAACACTCGTGATCAGAAAGCTGCGGCGGGACGATTTCATGAGCAGTACTCCAATATTGTGGGCACACCGTTCTGCCGACGGCGTGGCGAGAAGAATATCAATGAAGCCGCCCTGCGTGCGCCAGGAATTCCGGAGATAAGCGATCCGCATTCTGGAAAGGATGCGGGAGACGACGCGAATCGAGCCGGGAGGTCGCCCCTCGGGCAAGCCGGCGTGCCGCGCTTCGGGCGCTTCAGGCGCGCCCGGCGACCTCGCACACGCGCTGCGCAATGGCGAGCGACGCCGTAAGCCCCGGCGATTCGATGCCGAACAGATTCACGAGCCCGCGCACGCCGTGCGCCGCGCCGCCCTGGATCACGAAGTCAGCGGCGGGTTCGCCCGGGCCCGAGAGCTTGGGCCGGATACCCGCATAGGCGGGCTGCAGCGCGCCGTCGGGCAGGCCCGGCCAGTAGCTGCGGATCTGCGCGTAGAAGGCGTCGGCGCGGCGCGGATCGACGTCGTAGTCGATCGCATCGATCCACTCCACATCGGGACCGAAACGCGCCTGGCCGCCGAGATCGAGCGTGAGGTGCACGCCAAGCCCGGCTTCGTTCGGCATCGGATAGACGAGGCGCGAAAACGGCACGCGCCCCGAAACGCTGAAGTAATTGCCGCGCGCGAGATAGAGCGGCGGGATGTGGCGCGGATCGAGCCCGCGAATGCGTTTCGCGATCCGGGTGGCCTGCAGGCCCGCGCTATTGATGAGGCAGGCCGCGCGGATTTCGGTGGGCGCGTCGCCGCCCGTCTTGATCACGAAGCCGTTCGCGCTCGCATCGACCGACTCGACCGGCGACTTGAGCGCGATCACGGCGCCCTCGCGCTCGGCGTCGCCCTGCAGAGCCAGCATCAGTTGATGACTGTCGACGATGCCCGTCTGCGGCGAATACACCGCCGCCACGCATTCGAGCGCGGGCTCGAGCGCGAGCGCCTCGGTCTTGTTGATGCGCGTGAGGTCGAATACGCCGTTTTCCTTGCCGCGCACCCGAATCGCCTCGAGTTGCGCGACCTGGGCGGGCGTCGTGGCCACGAGCAGCTTGCCGCAGCGCTCATGGGCGACATTGCGCGCCGCGCAATACTCGTAGAGCATCTCGCGCCCGCGCACACACAAGGTGGCCTTGAGCGAGCCGCGCGGGTAGTAGAGCCCCGCGTGAATCACCTCGCTGTTGCGCGAACTGGTGCTGGTGCCGATGGCGTCGGCGGCCTCCAGCACGATCACCTCGCGTCCGCGCGCCGCCAGCGCGCGCGCCACGGCGAGGCCGACCACGCCCGCGCCGATCACTACACACTCGATCTGATCCATGTCCCTGCGTCCGCATCCGGCGAATGAGGCGGCGGCGCTTCGACCGCGCCACCATCGGAAAAATTGTACGCCGCGTGCAAGGCCGGTTCGAATCGAATACGCGCCGGATATGTGCGCCAATCCACCTGCTACGCATAGGCGCCGGCTTCAGCCAGCGCTGGCGCATGCCCCGGCTATTGATGAATGCCCCAGCTCGTCGGTCCGGCATTGTTGCGAGCGGAATAACAATTCTTTCCCATGCCGGGCTCGAATTGCCCGGTTGTTGCGCCTATATTACAAATAGATACATACGCCCCCGTTGATACCGCGCCGTGCCATCCCCATGTGAAATCACTGTTTGTGGTCCGGCGTTTGCGAACCCGGTATAGGATCGAAGGTCATAAGGAACCCGCCCCGCTGTTGCGTACCGACGTTGTCGACCCGCAACGGCACGTGTATATGGAGCCCGCCGACATGATGTTGTGGAAGAACTGCCTTGCCGCCACCCTGTTGACCGCTGCCGCCGCGTTCGTGGCCGCGAGCGCGCAAACGACTGTGGAAGGGGTGGTGCAGCCCGCGGTTCCCGCCTCGCAGCCAACGGCGCACGCCGTCCCGGCAGTTCCTCCCGGGTCCGCCGCGCCACCGGCAGTTCCGCAGGCGGCTCCACAGCCAGTCCAACAGGCAACCCCGCAGCCTGCTTCGCCTCCCGAGCAAAAATCTGCCGAAAAGCCGGCTCACAAGCCGCCTGCACATAAGTTTGCGCAGAAGCCCGCTACACAACCCGCTACACAGCCCTATACGCCGCCCACCGGGCAGCCAATGGTGCCGCAGCCCGACGTCCCAATGCTGCCCGCGCCAGCGGCACAGCCCGCCGTGAGCCAGGGGCCAACGGCGGAGCCCCCCATGCTGCCGGCGCCAAGCGCGCAGCCCGCCGTGCAGCCAGCGCCACGGCCCTATGCGCAACCCGCGCCGACACCGACACCGACACCGACACCGACGCCGACGCCGACGCCGGCACCCGCACCCGCGATGCCACCCAGCGCACAGCCAACGCCGCAGTCCTACGCGCAACCGGGCGTGCAGCCCGTCGTCAACTGGACACTGCAGGTGATCCGCGATGGCCAGTTGATCGACTCGTACCAGGGCTCGACCACGGTCGGCCAGGCGCGCACCGACACTCATCACAAAGTCGTCGAACATACCGTCGGCTGCAAGGACCAGCCCGCGGGCAGCATCGACCTGCAGCGCACCATCACGGTCTCGCCGCTGCGGGCGAACCCGACCGAGTCGATCCTCGCGATCGACGCCCAGGAAACGCTCGAAGACGATGCCGCGCCCACCACCGCGGAGGGTTGCGCGTTGCCGCCCCAGCCGCGCCAGGTGCACGCCAGCCATCCAGGGCTCGTCGTGCCCGCGGGCCAATGGGTCAATTGGCCAATCATCGACAAGAATCCCGCGCTTGCGTACCGGGTGCGCGCAAGCCTCGCGCCGCCGTCCCAGCAGCCCTGAGGTATTGCCCGGATGGGCCGGCCATCCGCACGAAACTGTCGTAAGAACTCGTCGTAACAAGCGCATGCGAAATCTCGAACAACCCCTCATCGACGCGGTACCGGCCAACACCCGGGACTTCGTCGCGGTGAGCTGGAACCTGCACAAGGGCCGCTCGCCGCTCGGCTTTCAGGCCTGGCAAGCCATGCGGCGCTGGGTGCAGTCCACCCACGCCGACGCCTGGTTTCTTCAGGAGGCGATGGCGCGACGTCTGCCTCAGCCGATCCTTTCCTCGACCTTCGGCGCCGAGCTGGGCGACCCGCTGGAGGACGTCTGGCACTGCCAGGCCACCGAAATCGCCGACGCGCTCGAGTTGAAAATCGCACTCGGGCCGAACGTGTTCAAGCCTTCGTGGCGGCACGGCAATGCCATCCTCTCGCCGCATCCGCTCGATCTGGGCGGACGCTGGGACATCTCGGCGCACCGCTTCGAACGGCGCGGCCTGCTGGTCGCGCGTGCGAGCGTGGCGGGCGAGTCGGTCACGCTGCTGTGCGCGCACCTCGCGCTCACGCGCAGCGCGCGCCTGCGGCAAATGAACTGGATCGCGCACTGGATCGCCAAGGAAGCGCCGCAAGGGCCGCTCGTGCTCGCGGGCGATTTCAACGACTGGCGCAACGATTCGGTCCCGCTCTTCGCCGAGCACGGCCTGCAGGAAGTGGCGACGCTGCTCGGCGAGCCGGCGCGCACGTTTCCGGCGTTCTCGCCCGCGCTCGCGCTCGACAAGATGTTCGTGCGCGGCCTGCAGCCCGTCGAGCTGATCCAGCCTGCGCAGGAAACGGCCTGGCTCTCCGATCACCTGCCGTACATGGCGCGGCTGCGGCTCGAATGACAGCCGGGGCGCGCCGCGTCCCCATGCAGTCCGAGCGGCACGCGCCCCACGCCGTCCGGCCGCCGGACGACCGGCACACGAAGCGCGGCGCCGCGCAACGCCCGCAGCAGACCCGCAACGCGCCCACAAACCACCCACAAGCCACCCACGACGCCCCGCAAGAAACCGACGCAATCGCGCTAATATGTCGCGTTGCGCGCCCTCGGGGTGCGCCCTTCCGCCGGGCTTCGCATGCACCTCTTCGCCACTCTGCTCCAGATCGCCATCGTCTATTTGTTCGCGCTCATCAGCCCGGGCCCGAACTTCTTCATGGTGACGCAGCTCTCGCTGGCAGGCCGGCGCGGTCTGGGCATCGCCTCGGCATTCGGCGTGGGCACGGGCTCCACGCTCTGGGCCGCGCTCGCCATGCTCGGCTTCGCCGCGGTGCTCCAGCATATCGAGTGGCTCTATCACGGCGTGCGCGTCGCCGGGGCGCTCTATCTGCTCTGGTTCGGCATCAAGCTGCTGCGCTCGGGCGCGCGCCGCGACGCCGACGCGGCCCACTCCGCCCACGCCACCGGCTCCGCCGAAAGCGCCCCCAGCGCCCCGCTGCCGCCGCCCGACCGGCGCGTCTGGCTGCGCACCTGGCGCGCGGGCTTTCTCACTTGCCTCACGAACCCGAAGTCGTGCGTGTTCTGGACCAGCGTGTTCGCGGCGATCTTTCCGGCCCACCCGCCGCTGTGGTTCTACGGCGCGGCGCTGGCACTGGTGGCGGCGATGTCGTTCGGCTATCACTCGAGCCTCGCGCTCCTGTTCGCCGACCACCGCACGCAACGCGGCTACAAGCGTCTGCGCCGTCCCATCGACGCGTTCTGCGGCGCGGCGCTGATCGGTCTCGCCGCGAAGCTCGCCGCCGACCGCTGATCCCCGCGCGCCAGTCAGTCGGCCGCACGGGTGCGGCCATGTGCCGCCGACGCGCCGAATCTGCCCCGCGAGCAGGGTCTCTGCTGCGACCTCTGCGGCCTTCCGGTATCATCTGGGCCAAGATTCGGGCGGCGTGCGTCGTGTTCGAGCGCGTGCCGTCCGCGGCAAGCGCGCATGCCCTGACGGGCCGAAGCAGCCCGTCCAGCGGGCTGCCAGACTCCCAGGCTTTCGCGCCCTCGCGCCGCCTCCCGCCGAAGCCAGCTTGATCGCGCCACCGCCATGCCGCATGGGCGGTGCCGGCGCCGGTACGGCACCGCGCGTAGCCAGCCCACCGTCCTCGTTAGACGCGACGCAGCCCACGAGGCACGCGCGCGGTAAAATGGCAAATTGCGCCTCGTTCGCAATGGGCGGCAGGCATGCTTGCAGAAAGCGGGGCACGAAGCGCAAGCCAGGCAACGCGCAAAGCGCGCGCACGGGCGGGCAACCGCCGAACTGCGCCCGCCGCGTATCGTCAAACCGAGCCCGTCATGCAGCGTCATGCGCGGCCGGAAGGAACGCCCCCGTCCGGCGGACCTTGTTTCGCATCATCAGGAACCATGAGCAAACACACCGAAGAAACCGTTCTGAGCGTCCACCACTGGACCGACACGCTTTTCAGCTTCACCTGCACGCGCGACCAGGCCCTGCGTTTCGACAACGGCCAGTTCACCATGGTCGGCCTCGAGGTCGAAGGCAAGCCGCTGATGCGCGCGTACTCGCTCGCGAGCGCGAACTATGAAGAGCATCTCGAGTTTCTGAGCATCAAGGTGCCGGACGGCCCGCTCACGTCGCGCCTGCAGCATCTGAAGGTGGGCGACAAGGTTCTGATCGGCAAGAAGCCCGTCGGCACGCTGGTGGCCGACAACCTGCTGCCCGGCAAGGTGCTGTGGCTGCTCTCGACCGGCACGGGCCTCGCGCCCTTCATGTCGATCATCAAGGACCCGGACATCTACGACCGTTACGAGAAGATCGTGCTCACGCACACCTGCCGTTTCGTCGACGAGCTCGCGTACAAGGAATTCATCACCGAAGAGTTGCGCGAGCACGAGTACCTCGGCGAAATCGTGCGCGAGAAGCTGGTCTACTACCCGACCGTGACGCGCGAGGTGTTCGACAACCGCGGCCGCATCACCGAACTGATCGACACCGGCAAGCTGTTCGCCGACCTCGACCTGCCCGGGTTCACGCCGGAACGCGACCGCATCATGCTGTGCGGCAGCACGCATATGCTGCGCGACACCGTCGCCCTGCTCGAAAAGGCCGGCCTCAAGGAAGGCAGCAATAACGAGCCGGGCCACTACGTCGTGGAAAAGGCGTTCGTCGGCTAAATTCAGCCGCACCGGCTGCGACTGCCGGCATTTCAGACCCGAAAACCGGAGCCGCGCGCTCCGGTTTTTGTTTGCCGATTACCCCTCGCAGCGCCCCTCGCCGCCCATCGCAGCGGCGCGACAAAACATCGCGCCTGACCGCCCGCCTGGCAGTTACAAATTTCACAGACTTCGCGTAGCTTCCGTGTCAGCGTTTTTCCTACATGGACAGCGCGGCGAAACCTCATTCAGTCTCTGAGCTTTCGCTGCTAAGTGTTGTCCCGACTGAAGTTTTTCTTTTTTTAAGATATTATCGCGGCGCAACATAAGCCGCATCGACGCATCTGGCAGGGTCATAGCCAGGTTGTTACTGGATGTAAATTTCGTTACGCTGCGCCGTGCCGGGGATGACACAAGGCGTCGTCGCGCTCGGGTGCTCCGGCGCGCAGGCAAGAGCAGAAAGGGACCGGTTCCTGAACGGGAAATAACGGGGGAAGGATGGATATGTCGACTCGCGCCGCATTCGATGCGGGCGTGCCTCGCGCCGATGCGCCAGGCACGCGTGCCGCCTGCGCGGCCGGCGGCCTCCCCTTGCTCGCCAACGCCGAAGGCGCACGCGGGGCGCTCGATGCCATAGCGCGCGTGCAGCGGCAGATTGTCGCAGCGAATGCCGCCCGCGTTCACGCCGACGAAGCGGCGCGCCACCGGCTTGCGCAAGAGCTGCACGACAGCGTCGGCGCCGAACTCGCGGCCACGCGGTTCGCCCTCGCGAACGTCCACACGTGGCTGCCCGCCGACGCGCCGCCGCAATGCGCCGAAGCGCTCGCGCTCGTCATGCGCTCGCTGGACGCCACCGGCGACGCCGTGCGCCGCGTGCTCGACGGGCTCTACGCGCCCGAGCTGGGCGCGGGCCTCGCAGCCGCGCTCGCCAGCTGGACGCGCGGCTTCGCCTCGCGCACCGGGCTTGCCGCGCGCTTCACAGTCGGCTCGACGGGCAACCCAGCCGCCGCACACACCGCCACCACCGGATTCACCCGTGCCGACGAAGCGCGCCTCGCGCGCCTGCCCACCGAGGCGGCGCTCGCGATCTTTCGCGTCGCGCAGGAAGCGCTCACCAACGTCGCGCGCCACGCGCAGGCCACGCGAGTCGAGGTGCGCCTCGCCAGCACGCCGCACGAGCTGATTGTGAGCGTGGCCGACGATGGCGTGGGCCTCCCGCGCGAAGCCGCGCGGCGCGCGAAGCGCCAGTGCGGGCAAGCGGCGCAGAGCGGCTTGGGCGGCCAGGGCCGCACGAACGGCCGCAGCGCCTACGGCATGGCTGGCATGCGCGAACGCTGCGCCGCCTTCGGCGGCACGCTGCGCACCGCGCCCGCGCGGCACGACCTGTCCGCCAGCCCGGCGACCCAGCCGTCTTGCGACATGGCTGGCGACCCGCCCAATGAGCAAGAAAGCGCCGCGCCGACCCGCCGCGCCGCCGCCGACCCGGCGCGGCCCGGCACGACCGTCGAAGCGCGCTTCCCCTGGGAGACGCTGCTCGCGCGAGCCAGCGCCGAGCCGGCACCGAACCGCGCGAAGGGCGCACGCACATGACCCTGCGCATCCTGCTCGTCGACGACCACGCCGTGGTGCGCCAGGGCGTGCGCCAGTTGCTGCTCGATCGCGGCATCGCGAACGAAGTGATCGAGGCGCAAAGCGGTGCCGAGGCGCTCGCCGCCATCGCGAAACACGCCTGCGACGTGGCGTTGCTCGACATCTCGCTGCCCGACATGAGCGGCATCGAGGTGCTCAAGCGCGCGAAGAAAAAGGCGCCGCGCGTGCCGGTGCTGATGTTCTCGATGTATCGCGAAGACCAGTACGCCGTGCGCGCGCTCAAGGCCGGCGCGTCGGGCTATCTCTCGAAGACGGTGGACGCCGCGCAGATGATCGCGGCGATCCAGCAGGTCGCGAGCGGCCGCAAATACGTGAGCCCGGCGATGGCCGAAGCGCTCGCCGAGTACGTGCTCGTCGACGGCGAGCAGATGCCCCACGAAAAACTCTCCGACCGCGAGTACCAGACGCTGTGCATGCTCGCCTCGGGCAAGCGTCTCACCGACATCGCGCGCACGCTCTCGCTTTCGGTGAAGACGGTGAGCGTCTACCGCACGCGGCTGCTCGAAAAGATGAAGCTCGCCAACAACGCCGAGCTCACCTTCTACGTGATGAGCAACCGGCTCGTGGATCTCGCGCCCGCGCCGGGACTCTGAGCCCCCCGCACGACGAGCCGCGTCGCACACGCGGAACAAGCGACCCCGCACTAAGGCGCGTTCTCGCCATAAGCCGTTGATCTGGAAATGAATTTTGTCTTTTCGACCGGGTTCGTGCAAAGAATGTACGCGCCGATGCCGCTTTGCGGCGGAATCGACCGCCGCTGCGCACCCAATCCCCTCCACACTTGCCCCGGCTGGCGCAGCTTCGACGCCCCAATCCGCTAAAATCGCGGGTTTTCCCGCCCACCCTATGGCACCGGAGCGCACGATGGCGACCCTCGCGGTTCTCGTTGCCGCCCGCGCGTTTTACCTGGAGTTCCCCGCCAAATGTCCCTCTTTCGCAAGAAGAACGTCGAACACATGCTGCAGGCGAGCGCCAAGGGCGCCGGCCTGAAGAAGGCCCTCGGCGCACTGGACCTCACCTTTCTCGGCGTCGGCGCGATCATCGGCACCGGCATTTTCGTGCTGACCGGCACCGGCGCCGTGCAGGCCGGCCCCGCGCTGATGCTGGCGTTCCTGATCGCCGCCGTGGCCTGCTGCTTCGCCGCGCTCGCCTACGCCGAATTCGCCTCGACCATTCCCGTGGCGGGCTCGATCTACACCTACTCGTACGCCACGCTCGGCGAACTGGTCGCGTGGATCATCGGCTGGGACCTGATGCTCGAATACGGGCTCGCCACCTCGGCGGTCTCGGTGGGCTGGTCGGGCTACCTGCAGTCGCTGCTCTCCGGCTTCGGCATCTCGCTGCCCACCATCCTCACCGCCGCGCCCGGCGCCGTGCCCGGTTCGTTCACGCTCTTCAACCTGCCCGCCTTCATCGTGATGATGGTCATCACGGCGCTGCTCTCCATCGGCGTGCGCGAATCCACCCGCATCAACAACATCATGGTCGCGATCAAGGTCACGGTCGTGCTGCTCGTGATCGCCGTGGGCGCCTTCCACGTGACGCCCGAGAAATGGCATCCGTTCATGCCGCACGGCTGGAGCGGCGTGTTCGGCGCCGCCGCCGTGATGTTCTTCGCGTTCATCGGCTTCGATTCGGTGTCCTCGGCCGCCGAAGAGGTCAAGGATCCCAAGCGCGACCTGCCCGTGGGCATCATCGCGTCGCTCATCGTGTGCGCGGTGCTTTACGTGGCCGTCGCGGCGGTCGTGACCGGCATCGTGCCCTGGCAGCAATTCGCCGGCATCGCCCACCCGGTTTCGTACGCGCTGCAGGTGGCGGGCGAGAAGTGGGTCGCGGGCTTCATCGACCTCGGCGCCGTGCTCGGCATGCTCACCGTGATTCTCGTGATGAGCTATGGCCAGACCCGCATCATCTTCGCCATGTCGCGCGACGGCCTGCTGCCCGCGAAGCTCTCGAAGGTGCATCCGCGCTACGCCACGCCGTTCTTCACCACCTGGCTCGTCGGCATCTTCTTCGGCCTGATCGGCGCGCTCGTGCCGCTGAACGTGCTCGCGGAACTCATCAACATCGGCACGCTCGCGGCATTTTCGATGGTCTCGATCGCGGTGCTCGTATTGCGCCGCACCCACCCCAATCTGCCGCGCGCGTTCCGCTGCCCCGGCGTGCCGGTCGTGCCGATCCTCGCCGTGGCCTCGTGCCTGTTCCTGATGCTCAATCTCGCGTGGATCACGTGGGTCGCATTCGTGGCGTGGCTGCTGATCGGTCTTCTGATCTACTTCCTCTACTCGCGCAACCATTCGCGCCTCGCGCACCATCCGCACGAGCAGTGAAGCGAGCGCGCACGGCGCGCTGATGGACACCTTTCCGGGCGCCTTTCTGCGCGCTTTTCTGCGCGCTTCTCCGCAGGTTTCGTAGCCCGGCTTCACAGCACATCGCGCTGCGCTGCAACGGCCCGCCCCGGTCTCCGGCGCGGGCCGTTTCGCATCGCGCGCAGCCATTAAAAAGCGGCTGAAAAACGGTAAAAGCCCGCGCAGCGCGAATCGATAAAGTGTGCTTTACTGTCCAGGCATCGTTGTCGCGGTAACGCGCAATATCCAGGCAATATCCAGGCACTACGCAGCTTCAGCAGCAGACTCAGGCGGCATCCAGGCAACACTCAGGCAACACCGAACACGCAAAGCACCAGCCGGACCTTCGTCCCCGTTTCCGTCCAGCCTGCCGGCCAGCGCGCGCGGCAGACGCATCGCGCCCGCACTCGCGACGCACCCTGGCCGGAAAGACAGCAGGCGGCAACAGCGGGGCAATGGGTGAACGCGGGTCCAGGCCGGTCCCTACCCATCACTTTGCATGGGACCAGAGCAAGACGCTCGAGCTCTGGTCGACAGGAGACAGTCAATGGCGATCAGTCTCAGCCTGACGGTCAACGGCAAGCCCGTGACCGCCGAAATCGAACCCCACACGCTTCTGGTCCAGTTCCTGCGCGAGCAGTTGCGCCTCACCGGCACGCACGTCGGCTGCGACACCGCACAGTGCGGCGCATGCACCGTCCACCTCAATGGCCGCGCGATCAAGTCGTGCAACCAGCTCGCCGCGCAGTGCGAAGGCATGGACGTGACCACGATCGAAGGGCTCGCCGCCGCGAGCGGCAACAACGGCGCGCTCCATCCGATGCAGGCGGCCTTCCGCGAATGCCACGGCCTGCAGTGCGGCTTCTGCACGCCGGGCATGGTGATGAGCGCCGCCGCGCTCGTCGCCGAAAAGCCGGGCCTCACCGAAGCCGACGTGCGCGCGGGCCTCGACGGCAACCTGTGCCGCTGTACGGGCTATCACAACATCGTGAAGGCCGTGCTCGCGGGCGCCGAAGGCATGCGCCCGGGCACCGCTGCACCGGCAAAAGCGGCCTGAGGGGGAGAACGCCATGAACGCACCCGACTCCCAAACGCCCCGCATGATCGGCGCCTCGGTCAAGCGCAAGGAAGACTACCGCTTCCTCACCGGCGCAGGCCAGTACACCGACGATGTCGTCCTGCCCGCCCAAACCTTCGCCGTATTCGTGCGCTCGCCGCACGCGCACGCACGCATCAAGAGCATCGATACGAATGCCGCCAAGGCCGCGCCCGGCGTGGTGGCCGTGTTCACCGGCGCCGATCTGGCCGCCGACAACGTGGGCGGCCTGCCATGCGGCTGGCTGATCCACAGCATCGACGGCACGCCCATGCACGAGCCGCCGCATCCCGTGATCGCGCACGAGAAGGCGCGCCACGTGGGCGACCAGGTCGCGCTCGTGATCGCCGAATCGGTGAAGGCCGCGAAGGACGCCGCCGAACGGGTCGAAGTCGACTACGAGGAGCTGCCCGCTACCGTCGACACCGCGCATGCCGCCGACGCGGGCCAGCCGCTCGTGCACGACGGCGTGCCGAACAACACCTGCTACACCTGGGGCCACGGCGACAAGGCCGCCACCGACGCCGCCTTCGCCCAGGCCGCGCACGTCACGACACTCGACATCGTGAACAACCGCCTCATCCCGAACGCGATCGAGCCGCGCGCCGTGAACGCGAGCTACAGCGCCCACGACGACGGCTACACCGTCTACGTGGCGAACCAGAACCCGCACGTCGAGCGCCTCCTGATGGCCGCGTTCGTGCTGGGGCTGCCGGAGACGAAGCTGCGCATCGTCGCGCCCGACGTGGGCGGCGGCTTCGGCTCGAAGATCTTTCTGTACGCCGAAGATGTGGCGCTCACCTGGGCCGCGAAGAAGATCGGCCGCCCCGTGAAGTGGACGGCCGAGCGCAGCGAGTCGTTCGTCTCCGACGCCCATGGCCGCGATCACGTGACGAAGGCCGAACTCGCCCTCGACAAGGACGGCAAGTTCCTCGCCATGCGCGTGCGCACCACGGCGAACATGGGCGCGTACCTCTCGACCTTCGCGTCGAGCGTGCCTACCATCCTCTACGCGACGCTGCTCGCGGGCCAGTACACCACGCCCGCGATCTATGCCGAGGTGAAGGCCGTGTTCACGAACACGGTACCCGTGGACGCGTATCGCGGCGCCGGCCGCCCCGAGGCGACCTACGTGGTCGAGCGGCTCGTGGAGACCGCCGCGCGCGAGATGAACATCGACCCGGCCGAACTCCGCCGCCGCAACTTCATCACGAGCTTCCCCTACGCGACGCCCGTGGGCCTCACCTACGATACCGGCGACTACGAAGCGTGCCTCGCGCGCGCGCTCGAACTCGCCGACGTGCAGGGCTACCCGGCGCGACGCGACGCCTCGAAGGCCAACGGCAAGCTGCGCGGCCTCGGCCACTCGTGCTACATCGAGGCGTGCGGCCTCGCGCCGTCGAACATCGCGGGGGCGCTCGGCGCGCGCGCGGGCCTCTTCGAAGCGGGCGAGATCCGCGTGAATCCCACCGGCTCCGTCACCGTGTTCACGGGCTCGCACAGCCACGGCCAGGGCCACGAAACGACCTTCGCACAGGTGGTGTCCGAACGTTTGGGCGTGCCCATCGAGCAGATCGAGATCGTGCACGGCGACACCGCGCGCATTCCGTTCGGCATGGGCACCTATGGCTCGCGCTCGATCGCCGTGGGCGGCTCGGCCATCATGAAGGCGCTCGACAAGATCGAGGCCAAGGCGAAGAAGATCGCCGCGCACATGCTCGAAGCGGGCGTGGAGGACATCGAGTTCGCCGATGGCGTGTTCCGCGTCGCGGGCACCGACCGCACCAAGACCTTCGCCGAAATCGCGCTCTCGGCCTACGTGCCGCACAACTATCCGCTCGAAACGCTCGAGCCGGGCCTCGACGAAAGCGCGTTCTACGACCCCACCAACTTCACCTATCCGGCGGGCGCGTATCTCTGCGAAGTCGAAGTCGATCCCGAAACGGGCGAGACGCGCATCGAGCGCTTCACGGCCGTGGACGACTTCGGCAACGTCATCAATCCGATGATCGTCGAAGGCCAGGTGCACGGCGGCTTGGGCCAGGGGATCGGCCAGGCGATGCTCGAGCGCTGCGTCTACGACAACGAGAGCGGCCAGTTGCTCTCGGGCTCGTACATGGACTACGCGATGCCGCATGCGTCCGATGTGCCGTCGTTCACCGTGGAAACCGCCAAGGGCACGCCGTGCACGCACAATCCGCTCGGCGTGAAGGGCTGCGGCGAGGCGGGCGCGATCGGTTCGCCGCCCGCCGTCATCAACGCGATCCTCGACGCGCTGGGCCCCCTCGGCGTGAAGGATCTGCAGATGCCGGCCACGCCGCATCGCGTCTGGCAGGCCATTCAAGCTGCGCAGGCTGCACCGTCTTCACAACACCCTTGAGCGGAGGCGCACCATGTATGCATTCGACTACCAGCGCGCCAGCGATGCGCAAGGCGCGGTGAAGACGGCAGCCGCCGACCCCGACGCCAAATTCCTCGCGGGCGGCCAGAGCCTGCTCGCGGCGATGAAGCTGCGCCTCGCGCAGCCTTCGACGCTCGTGGACGTCACGCGCATTCCCGAGCTCAAGGCCCTGCAGGTGGACGGCAAGGTGGTGAAGATCGGCGCGGCGGTCTGCCATGCCGATGTCGCCGCGAACGCGCAGATTCAGGCGACGCTGCCGGCGCTCGCGCAACTCGCCGCGGGTATCGGCGACCGCCAGGTGCGCGCGCTCGGCACGCTGGGCGGCTCGCTCGCCAACGACGACCCCGCGGCCGACTACCCGGCCGCCGTGCTCGGCCTGAACGCCACGGTCGTGACGGACCGCCGTCGCATTGGCGCCGACGACTTCTTCCTCGGCATGTACGAGACCGCGCTCGAACCCGACGAATTGATCGTCGCGGTGGAGTTTCCGGTGCCGCAGCGCGCCGCCTACGAGAAGTTCCACAACCCGGCCTCGCATTTCGCGTTGACGGGGGTGTTCGTCGCGCAGTTTGCCGATGGCTGCGTGCGCGTGGCCATCACGGGCGCGGCGGCTTCGGTGTTCCGCGCGACGGCGCTGGAAGACGCGCTCAAGGCGAGCTTCACGCCCGCCGCGGCGCGCACCGCGAGCATCGCGCCCGCCGCGCTCAACACCGACCTGCACGCGAGCGCGGCGTATCGCGCGCACCTGATCCCGGTGCTGGCGGCGCGCGCGGTGACGAAGGCGCTCGGTTAGACGCGTCGTCCACGGCCGCTCGCAGCGCGCCCGGCATCACGCGCGGTGCGAGCGGCCGCGTCGCGGACGACGCCGTGCGCGCCCCCGTTTTTGCCCGCATTCCTTGCCCTGATTTCACGCCCGCCATGCTCCCCGCCACGATCGACCACACGCTCTCGCAGCTCGAAGCGCACGGCTATTTCGCAAGCCGCGAACTGGCCACGGCGCTCTTTCTCGCGCTCAAGATGGAACGCCCGCTCTTTCTCGAAGGCGAGCCGGGCGTGGGCAAGACCGAGCTCGCGAAGGCGGCGGCCGCCCTCGCCGGCACGACGCTCCTGCGCCTGCAGTGCTACGAGGGGCTCGACACGGCAAGCGCGCTCTACGAGTGGGACTACCCGCGCCAGATCATGGCGCTGCGCCTCGCCGAAGCCGCAGGCGAAAAACCGCGCGGCGACACGCTCTATCGCGACGAATTTCTCCTGAAGCGCCCGCTGCTGCAGGCGCTGCAACCGGACCCGCATCATCCCGGCGCACGCCGCGTGCTGCTGATCGACGAAATCGACCGCGCCGACGAACCGTTCGAAGCCTTCCTGCTCGAACTTCTTTCGGACTTCCAGGTGTCGATTCCCGAATACGGCACGGTGCGCGCGAGCGTGCCGCCGCTCGTCGTCGTCACCTCGAACCGCACGCGCGAGGTGCACGACGCGCTCAAGCGGCGCTGTCTCTATCAGTGGCTCGGCTACCCCGAGCGCGCGCGCGAGCTTGCCATCGTCGCGGCGCGCGCGCCCGAGACCAGCGCCGAGCTGCAGCGCCGCGCGGTGGCGTTCGTGCATCAATTGCGCTCGATGGATCTGTTCAAGGCGCCCGGCATCGCCGAGACCATCGACTGGTGCCGCGCGCTCGCGGCGCTTTCGGTCACCGAGCTCGATCCGCAGTCGGTGCAGGACACGCTCGGCGTGCTGCTCAAGTATCAGGACGATCTCGCGCAGCTCGATACGCAGCGGATCGCACAAACGCTCGCGCTCGCGCAATGACGCCGATGCCGATGACCCATGCGCCGAACGCCTCTCCCGCGCTGCCGCCCATGCTCGCGCGCAACGTGGTGCATTTCGTGCGCGTGCTGCGCGGCGCCGGTTTGCCGATGTCGAGCGCCCGCGCCGTGGATGCGCTCGAAGCGCTGAGCTGCATCGACCTCACGCGCCGCGACGACGTGCGCGCCACGCTAGCCGCCCTGCTCACCGCCGCGCCCGACGAGCGCGAGCTCTTCGACGCCGCGTTCGAGCTGTTCTGGCGCGATCCCGACTGGGAGGGCAAGCTGCGCGCGCTGCTGCTACCGAAAGTGCAAGGCGCCCTGCCGCCGCCGCGCCGCAACAACCGGCTTGCCGACGCGCTCGCCGCGCGTTCAGCCTCGCGCGCGGGCACGCAAGCGCCGCCGGCTCATGAGGAGCACGAACTCCGCGCGCATGCGAGCTTCAGCGCGGAAGAGCGCCTGCGCCACCGCGACTTCGACACCCTTTCCGCAGACGAATGGCGCGCGCTGCGCCACCTGATCCGCGCGCGCCGCCTGCCGATCGCGACCGAACGCACGCGACGCCTGAAGGCGTCGTCGCACGGCACGCACGCCGATTTGCGCGCGAGCGCGCGCCACGCCGTGCGCGCGGGCGGCGACTGGACCGTCTGGAAGTACCGCGCGTGCGTCGAACGCAAGGTGCCGCTCGTATTGCTGCTCGACATCTCCGGGTCGATGAGCAGCTATTCGCGCGCCGTGCTCTACTTCTGTCATGCGCTGCTGCAATCGCGCGAGCGCCTGCAGGTGTTCCTGTTCGGCACGCGCTTGACGCACGCCACGCGCGCGCTGCGCGAACGCGACCCCGACGTCGCGCTCGCCCAGCTCGCCGCGCAGGTAGCGGACTGGTCGGGCGGCACGCGCATCGGCGAGACGCTCGCGCAGTTCAACCGGCGCTGGGCGCGCCGCGTGCTGGGCGGCCGGGCCACCGTGCTGATGGTCACCGACGGCCTCGATCACGACCCCGGCGGCGCGCTCGCCGAAGAGATGGCGCGCCTGCGCCGCTTCGCGCACCGCGTGGTGTGGCTCAATCCATTGCTGCGCTACCGCGGTTTCGAACCGAAGGCGCGCGGCGTGCAGGCGATGCTCCCGCACGTCGATTCGCATTACCCCGTTCACAACCTGGAGAGCCTGGAGGCGTTCGGCCGCAGCCTGCAAGACACGGCGCCCGGCCGTTCGCACCCGCCAGCCACCCGACAAGGAGCGAGACGATGGAGCTGACCGAAAGCCACACGCTGCCGGTGCCGCAGCAGCGCGCGTGGGAAGCCCTCAACGACACGGCGATACTCAAGGTGTGCATTCCGGGCTGCGAGAGCATCGATGCCGACGGCGAGAACGCGTATGCTGTCGCCCTCACCGCTGCCGTCGGGCCCGTGAAGGCACGCTTCAAGGGCCGCATGCAGCTCGCCGAGATCGACGCGCCGCGCAGCTACACGATCCAGTTCGAGGGCCAGGGCGGCGCGGCGGGCTTCGGCAAGGGCGACGCGCGCGTGACGCTCGAACCCGCGGGCGAGGACGCCACCACGCTCAGCTACACCGCGAGCGCCCAGGTGGGCGGCAAGCTCGCGCAGATCGGCTCGCGTCTCGTAGATGGCGCGGCGCGCAAGATCGCCACCGAGTTCTTCAAGCGCTTCACCGAGCAGCTCGGCGGGGGCGCTGCCGCGGAGCAAGAAGCCGTGGCGCAAGAGACACCTGAAACACCCGCCGCCAGCGACGCCGAAGGCGCGGGCGGCGATGAACCGCAAAAGAGGAAACGATCATGGACAGCGTGGATCTCGAAGTCCTGAAATCCAGCGTACGCTGGCTCGCAGAAGGCCACCGCGCCCTGCTGGTGACGGTGGTGAAGACGTGGGGCTCGTCGCCGCGTCCGGAGGGCGCGATGCTCGTCGTGCGCGACGACGGCCTCGTGGTGGGCTCGGTCTCGGGCGGCTGCATCGAAGACGATCTGATCGACCGGGTGCGCCGCGAAGGCATCGGCATCGTCAAGCCCGAGGCCGTGAAATACGGCATCACGGCGGAAGAGGCGCATCGCTTCGGACTACCCTGCGGCGGCACCATCCAGCTCGTGCTGGAGCCGCTCGCCGAGGCCTCCGGCATCGGCGCGCTGCTCGACGCGGTCGAGCGCGGCGAACTGGTCGCGCGCACGCTTGACATCGCCAGCGGCAAGGCGACGCTCGGCCCCGCGAGCGCCACCGACGGCGTGGACTTCGACGACAAGCGCCTGCTCACGATTCACGGCCCGCGCTACCGCATGCTCGTGATCGGCGCGGGGCAGCTCTCGCGCTACCTGTGCCAGATCGCGGTGGGGCTCGATTATCAGGTGACGGTGTGCGATCCGCGCGAGGAATACACCGACACGTGGGACGTGCCCGGCACCGCCCTCGTCCGCACCATGCCCGACGACACCGTGCTCGACATGAAGCTCGACGAGCGCTGCGCCGTGATCGCCCTCACGCACGACCCCAAGCTCGACGACCTCGCGCTCATGGAGGCGCTCAAGACGCGCGCGTTCTATGTGGGCGCGCTGGGCTCGCGGCGCAACAACGCGGCGCGGCGCGAGCGCCTGAAGGAGTTCGATCTGAACGATGCGGAGCTCGCGCGGCTGCACGGGCCGGTGGGCATCTATATCGGCAGCCGCACGCCGCCGGAGATCGCCGTGTCGATCCTTGCCGAAGTCACGGCGGCAAAGAACGGCGTCTCGCTGCCCACCCTCCTTCAGGTCGAAGGCGCCAAGGCCGCGCGCGAGCAGGCCGCGAGCGTCGGGTCGAGCTGCGACGTCTGAGGGTCCAAGGGCGCGGCGCCCGTCTTGCGGCTTGTCGCGCCCGTCAGGTTCCCCGTGGCCCCGCGCTGCGCCCGTCCCCGGGCTCGTCGTGCCCTTTGCCGCGCGCGCCGCGCGTGCGATGCGGCCTGAGCAGGCGCCCAAGCCGCGTATGCGCGAGCCGCATCGCGCGCGTCCATCCGGCGGGACGCGGGTCCGCGAGCATGCTCAGCGCCCGCGCATAATCGAGCGTCAAGCCGGGCGTCCAGGCCATCGTCTGGCCGCGTTTGCGCACCTGGGCGGCCACCCAGAGCTCCGGCGTCGCGAGCATGCGTACGAAGGCGAGCCAGCCGCCGCCCCAGACGCGCGGCGTCGCGCCTTCGAGCGCCGCCTCCAGCGCGTGCGAGACCGTGCTCGAACAGTTGCGGTGCGTGAGGTTGTAGGTCGTATCGGCGCGATAGTGCTGCCAGAAGCGCGTGAGCCGCTGCGGATCGTAGTTGCGGATGCGTACCTTGCGCGTGGACGGGCACCACGCCTTCGATTCGGTCGCGTAATCGGGCTGGAACAGGCCCGGCACGTCGTTCTCCGCGGTGGCGCGCAAGATGCGCGAGAACTCGTCGGGCGAGCGGTCGATCTCCACGGCGGGGTACAGGCTGATGTAGACGTCCTCGGGCGACTCCAGCGCCGCGTGGCCCGTCGAGATCACGCCATTGCGGTCCACGGCCGCGATATAGCGGTCGATCACAGGCTGACGCCGCGCCTCGGCCTTCGAAGTGCTCACCGGCGTCCAGACGTGCACGGTCAGCGCGTGCTCATGGTCCTCGGGCGGTCCGTCGAACACCGTCTGCGCGAGCCTCGGCCCGACGCTGCCCGTCACGCCCACGGCGCTCGCCGCGAGCGCCGCCGCGCCGCCCTGCGCCGCCGCCGGATTCACGCCGAGCCGCCGCGCGCGCAACGCGAGCAGCAACAGATTCCAGCCGGTGAAGATCAGCACGAGGCCGAGGCAATACGGCACCGTGCCCTTGTAATGCGTGGGATAAGGCTGATAGAGAAAAATCGCGATGGCGATTTCGAGCGCGCCGCCCGCCGCCGCGAATTTCCAGCTCCGAAAGCGCACGACCCAGGCGGAGGCGATCTGCAGGAGACCATCGGCAAGAAACAGCGTGGCGAACACCATCGAGAGGATGAACGACGCGTGCCGGAAGCCCGAGAGGATCAGCGCGGCGGTGACGCAGAACGCGAGCCCCTTCACGTAGCGCAGCGTACGCTGCCCGCCCATGCCGGTCCATGCGACGGCGAGCGTCGCGAGCCCCTCGACGAGCAGCAGCCAGGCGAATGGCGCGACACGGAAATACAGCACGCCGTCGAGCGCGTCGATGAAGAGCGCCGCGCCGATCGCCGCGCTCACCGCGCCCGCGATCAGCACCCCGCGCCAGCGGGCGCGCAGGTAATCGACGCCCAACAGGATCATCATGAGCCGCACCATCGTTCACTCCGCGTTGGCGAATTTCAAGAGTGCGATGCTACGCCGCAGCGGCGCATGCCTGCCACGAAGGTGCGCAGTGCGTACAGGCGCGCCGGGCCGTTGGTTGCGCGCGCAAGGACCCGCGCCCGCGAAGACTAGAGCAACCCGAGCGCGAACGCCGCCGCCACCGAGCCCGTCACGAGCGCCACGCCCACCGTGCGGCGGCGATTGAGCTCGGTCCACAGCAGCACGCCGGTCAGCGAAAGCAGGATGAGGCTGCCCGCGATGGTGTCCATCAGCAGCACCCAGCCGATGCCCATGCCCACGCCGCGGTGGAGATTGTTGAGCGTCGCGAAGAATGCGCCCTCGGTGCGCCGCACGGCGACCGTGCCGTTGCCCACCCAGTACTCCACGGCGACGCTCTGGCGCGGCCCCATCAGCGCGAACTGCCAGGACTCGGGCTGCACCACGCTGCGCTCGCCCCACGCCACCGGATGCGCGCGCTCGCGGCGGATCTTGCCGGGCTTGCCGTCGAACTTCAGCTCGCGCTGGAGCCACTGCGCGAGCGCCTCGGGCGTGGCCGGGCGCTCGGCGGGCAGCGCGAGTTGCATCTGCGTGACCTGGGGCGTGCCCGAGGAGATGTGCAGCGGCCCCGCGCGATGATTGAGCAAGAAGCCCGTCACGCCGAACAGCAGCCCCAGTGCCGCGCCCCACAGCCCGACCCAGCCGTGCACCTTGCGCAGCCACTTGATGAAGTTCGCGCGGCGCGAACGCTGGCGTCGCGCGGCGAGATCGGCGGCGTCGAGGGGCCGCCCGGCGCGGCGCAAGGGATCGAGGCGAACGTCATCGCTGACTTCGGCGCCCGGCGGTTCGAGCACGGGTTCACGCATGGCTTCCAGCAAAGGCTCGTCAAGACGGGCATTCAAGACACGACTCCAGGCACGGCGCACCCGCGTCGTCCGGCCCGCTCGGGCCGCGTCGGCGCGCCAATTCGATTGGGGATGAGCGCCGCGCAGCCCGCGCCGGCCTCACCTTACAAATGAGAATACTTATTATTACATACATGTAAGACCGTGCGCGGGCCGCCGCCAGGGCAATCCGCGCCGCTATGCGGGGCACCCGCTTGACAAGGGAAAAGCATGACTTTTAAGTGAGGGGATTGCGCCGATTTTCGCTGCGAGAGCCGTCCCCATAACCACAACGCCGCTCACAGAACGCCGCCATGCGCCACGTCCTCGTTCTTTGCATCGCAATCCTCGGCACGGCCTTCGGCGCGCATGCGGCGGGGATGCCCGCGGCCATCGAGACCGCCGAGACCGCCGCCGGCAACGCCGACGACCAGGCGCCCTATACCAACGAGGCGGAGACGCAGACCTTCACCGTCAACGCCGACGGCTCCTACACCAAGCTCGACACGCTCACGCTGCGCATCAATACCGAAGCGGGCATCGCGCGGGCGGGCCAGTACTACGTGTGGTTCAACCGCGGCATGGCGCACGTCGACGTGCTGGAGGCGTGGACCGAGGACGCCCAGGGCCAGCGTCACGACGTGCAGCCCGAGCAGATTCGCGACGTGCAGGAAGTGCGCTCCTTCGACGCCCCGATGTTCCAGGACGTGCAGGACAAGGTCATCGTGTTTCCGGCCGTCGAGCCCGGCGCGCGCGTGCACCTCACGTGGCGCAAGATCCAGCGCGTGCCGCTCGTGGCCGGCTGGTTCAGCGACTTCACGCCGCCCGACATGGCGCCCACGCACCATTTCCGCGTGATCTACGATCTGCCCGCGAAGGTGCCGCTCTACGCCGACGCGCGCGGCTTCACCGTGCTCAAGCCCGTCACGGCGAACGGCCGCACGCGCTACGAATACCGCTACGACAAGGCGAATTTCGCGCGCCTCGAATATGGTTCGGTTTCCTACGTAAGCTACGGCGACCGGCTGATGGTCTCGACCTTTCCCGATTACGCGGCATTCGCCCGGGTCTACCGCGAGGCCAGCGTCGACCCGGGGGCGCGCGACCCGGCCATCGCGCAACTCGCGCAGACGCTCACCGCGCACGATGCGACCCCGCGCGCGAAAGCGCAAACGCTTTACGACTGGGTGCGCCGCAATATCCGCTACGTGGCCGTCAATGTCGGGCGCGGCGAGATCGTGCCGCACCGCGCGACCGAAGTGCTCGCGAACCGCTATGGCGACTGCAAGGACCACGTCGCGCTCTATGGCGCGCTGCTCGACGCCGTGGGCGTGCGCAACGTGCCCGCGCTCCTGAACAGCGGCACGATCTACACGCTGCCTGCGGTGCCGGGCTTCGGCATCATCAATCACGTCATCACCTGGCTGCCCGACCTGCGACTCTTCGCGGATTCCACCGCGAACAACGTGGAGTTCGGCTATCTGCCCTCGACGGACATGGACCGCGAGACCGTGCTCGCCGGCGACGGCACGCTCCTGCGCACGCCCGCCACCGAAATGACCACGCGCGACAGCGACCTCGATATCACCGTCGCCTCCGACGGCTCGGCGCGCTTCCTCTACCGTCTGCAGTCCGATGGCTGGGCCGCGGAGCAGACGCGCAGCGTGCTGCGCCTGCAAACGCCCGCACAGCGCGAGGAATCGCTCCAATGGGAGCTGCGCAACGCGAACCTGCGCGGCAATGCCATGCTCGCGTCGAGCCCGCTCGACGCCACCTCGGGACCGCTCGTGGTCACGCTCACGGGCACGCTCGACGGCTTCGCCGACCCGCAGATGACGACGCCCGTGCCCACGCTCACGAGCCTCGTGGGCGGGCTCGACGCGAATCTGCGCTACTGGCTGGGCGAGCCGCGCCGCACGCAGCCGTTCGTGTGCCGCAACGTGGACGTGACCGAGCGCGCGCGCATCCAGTTGCCGCCGGGACTGCGCGTGCTCGACATGCCTGCGCCGCAGCGCGCCGGGAACGCGCTGATCGATTACAGCTCGCAGTACACGCTCGATGCGAACGCGAACGTGCTGCGCGTGACGCGCACGGGGCACACGCATTTCGCGAGCGAAGTCTGCACGCCCGCCGACTTCGCGCTGATGCGCCCCACCTTCGAGACGATGGCGCGGGACCTGCGCGCCCCGCTGATCGTCAAGCCCGTCACGAAGCCGGCGATGGACGCAACGGCAGGTGCGACGGCGTGCGCCACGGAGCAAACGGGCAACGCCCAGGATCTGGAGGAACCGCGGGCAGCTACGCCGCGCGTGCAGTGATGCATCCCGCGCAGCGCGCAAACGGCGCGCTGCGCAAAAAGCGCATGCTCGACAGGATCAAGCCGATCACACGGGCCAGAGCGGCCCTTCCTGCATTGCGCCAATCTGCTCGCGCAATTCGAGAATGCGCTCTTCCCAATAACGCTGCGTGTTGAACCACGGAAATGCCGCCGGGAACGCCGGATCGCTCCAGCGCCGCGCGAGCCATGCCGAGTAGTGAATGAGCCGCAGCGTGCGCAGCGCTTCGGTCAGATAAAGCTCGCGCTGATCGAATTCGCAGAAGTCCTCGTAGCCCGCCAGCAGATCGGCGAGCGCGCGCGAGGCGTCGGCACGGTCGCCCGGCAAGAGCAGCCACAAATCCTGGATAGCGGGACCCATGCGGCTGTCGTCGAAGTCGACGAAGTGCGGACCCGCATCGGTCCAGAGCACGTTGCTCGGATGGCAGTCGCCGTGCAAGCGCAACAGGCGCACGTCGCCGGCGCGCTCGAACGCCGCCTCCACGCCTTCGAGCGCGAGCGAGACGGCGGCCTGCCAGGCGGCGCGCACGTCGGCGGGCACGAAGCCGTGTTCGAGCAGGTACGCGCGCGGCTCGTAGCCATAGCTCTCGATATCGATCGACGGCCGCGCGCGATACGCCTCGCTTGCGCCCACCGCGTGAATACGGCCGATGAAGCGGCCGATCCATTCGAGCGTGTCGCTGCGATCGAGCTCGGGCGCACGGCCGCCGCGCCGCTCGAAGAGCGCGAAGCGATAACCCTCGTGCTCGTGCAGCGTGCGGCCTTCGAACGTGAGCGCGGGCACGGCGGGAATCTCGCGCGCGGCAAGATCGGCCACGAACGCGTGCTCCTCGAGAATGGCCTCGTCGCTCCAGCGTTCGGGACGATAGAACTTCGCGACGAGCGGCGCTTCGTCCTCCACGCCGATCTGGTAGACGCGGTTCTCGTAGCTGTTGAGCGCGAGCATGCGGCCGTCGGTGCGGCGGCCTGCGGGCATCAGGACGCCGTCGACGGCGTCGAGCACGCACTCGGGCGTGAGGCGGGCGTAGGGTGCGGCCGGGCTCGTGTCCGGCGGATCGCCGCTAGCCGGCGTGGGCGCGGACGGCTCGCCCGATGCAGAGGTGGTTGGATCGTTCATCCCCGCATTGTGCATCGTGCGGGCCGCGGCGGCGAGTCGAGGTCAAACTCGGGCCAAACTCGGGGCAGATTCAGCCCGGATTCAGGGCGCGCTCAGTGCAAGTTCGCGCCGGCGGGCATGACGTGCTCGCCCGTGTCGATCAGGTCTACCAGAAAAAAGGGTTCGGTGTTGAGCTGCTTCGACGCGCCAGGCTCCCCGACGTACCAGGTGACCATGGCCATGTCGCCGAGAATACGCATCACGATGCCGCGCGCGCCATGAGGCACGGCGATATGTACGGTGCGGACGATAGAACCGACTTGCATGATGTTTCCCCGTTCCCATTCCAGTGCCGGCTTCCCCGCAGGAAAGTCCGGTCAGTGCGCTGACAAAAACCGGTGCGCGTGCGAAGTTGCGCACACATCCAATCTGCTCCGGCGGGCCGCTGCCTTGCTTCACGGCTTCTTCTCCGATGCCCGCTGGCGCACTTCGGACCCGACCGGTTTACGCATTTTTGCCTTATTTTGGCGACTTGCGCAAAGCAAAAAATAGGGGGGCGGCTCGCGCACCCCCGATCGACTTACGAAACCCTGACTGTAACAGATGGTAAACACCGCCTTCGGCGCGCTTGTGAAGCGCCGGACGCAAAAGTACTCTGACTATTGCTGCCAGGCGCTATAGTCCTGCCGGAGCAAGCGATTTGCAGGGTCCGGGGCGCGCAGCAATGCTGCCAACGCCGGATTCAAGGAGACCGACGATGTGGGCCTGAGGCGCGCCTCGTCGCCAGAACCGATACCCGCGCAATAACCGCGCGCCGATACCGGCCATAACATCGCCGCCAGGGCCACGACGCCGTTCGCCGGTGTCCTCGAGCGGCGCACCGCCACCAGCGAAGGAATCTTCCATTTCATGTGGATCGTCCGGCTCGCACTCAAGCGCCCCTACACGTTCATCGTGCTGGCGCTCCTGCTTTTGATCGTCGGCCCGCTGACGATCGCGCGCACGCCCACGGACATTTTCCCGAACATCGACATTCCCGTGCTCTCGGTCATCTGGACCTACACGGGCCTGCCCGCCGACGAGATGTCGCGCCGCATCGCCATCAACTACGAGCGCGGGCTGTCGGTGGCCGTCAACGACATCGAGCACACCGAGTCCACCTCGCTCAACGGCGTGGCCGTCGTGAAGATCTTCTTCCAGCCGCACGCCAACGTGGACGAGGCGCTGGCCGAAGTCACGTCGCTCTCGCAGGCGCAACTGCGCTCGCTGCCGCCGGGCATCACGCCGCCGTTCATCCTGCGCTACAACGCCTCGACCGTGCCGATCCTGCGCCTGTCGCTCTCCTCGCCGCAACTCACCGAGCAGGAGCTGTTCGACTACGGCAACAACTTCCTCAAGACGCAACTCGCCACGGTGCCTGGCGCGTCCGCGCCGCTGCCTTATGGCGGCAAGCAGCGGCAGATCATGGTCGACATCGACCAGCGCGCGCTGCAGCAGCACAACCTCTCCCCCATGGACGTGGTGAACGCGATCAGCGCGCAGAACCTCATCCTGCCCTCGGGCACGGCGAAGATCGGCGCAGCCGAATATTCGGTGCTGATGAACGCAAGCCCCGACACCATAGCGGGTCTGAACGACATTCCCGTGAAAACCACCCCGGCGGGCACGATCTATATCCGCGACGTCGCGCACGTGCGCGACGGCTTCGTGCCGCAGACCAACATCGTGCGCGTAAACGGCCAGCGCGCCGCGCTCCTCACCATCAACAAGAGCGGCAACACGTCCACGCTCGAGATCGTCGACCGCATCAAGGAGATGATGCCGACGCTGCGCAATCTCGTGCCCCCTTCGATGAGCATCGACCCGGTCGCCGACCAGTCGCTGTTCGTGCGCGCGGCCGTGCAGGGCGTGCTGCGCGAGGCGCTCATCGCCGCCGCGCTCACCGCGCTCATGATCCTGCTGTTTCTCGGCAACTGGCGCGCGACGCTCATCATCGCCGTCTCCATTCCGCTTTCGATGATCACCTCGATCATCGCGCTCTCGGCGCTCGGCGAGACCATCAACATCATGACGCTCGGCGGCCTCGCGCTCGCCGTCGGCATACTCGTTGACGACGCAACGGTCGCCATCGAGAACATCAGCCAGCAGCTCGAACAGGGCAAGACGCTCGAGCAGGCGATTCTCGACGGCGCGCACCAGATCGCGGTGCCCACGCTCGTCTCCACGCTCTCCATCTGCATCGTGTTCGTGCCGATGTTCCTGCTCACGGGCGTCGCGCACTATCTCTTCATTCCGCTCGCCGAAGCCGTGGTGTTCGCGATGCTCGCGTCGTACTTCTTCTCGCGCACGCTCGTGCCCACGCTCGCGAAGTATTTGCTGCGCTATCACCACAAGAGCGCCGATCCGCATCACCTGCATGCGGGCACGCGCAATCCGTTCATGCGTATCCACCTCGCGTTCGAGCGCGGCTTCGAGCGCACGCGCGTGCGCTATCGCGCGTTTCTCGCGGCGCGCGTGGCGCATCCCGTCTGGTTCGTGACGGCGTTTCTCGCGTGCTGCATCGTCTCGCTGCTGTTGCTACCGTTTCTCGGCCGCGACTTCTTTCCGCAAGTGGATGCGGGCACCATCGCGCTGCATCTGCGCGCGAAAACCGGCACGCGCGTGGAGGAGACCGCCGTCATCACCGACCGCGTCGACAAGCGCATCCGCGAGCTGATTCCCGCGCGCGAGCTGCATTCGATCATCGACAATATCGGCCTGCCGGTCTCGGGCATCAATCTCTCGTACAGCAACACGGGCACGATCGGCACGTCGGACGCCGACGTGCTGATCTCGCTGAACGAAGACCACCACCCCACCGCCGATTACGTGCGTCTCTTGCGCCGCAAGCTCAACGACGAGTTCCCCGGCATCCAGTTCGCCTTCCTGCCCGCCGACATCGTGAGCCAGACGCTGAACTTCGGCATGCCCGCGCCCATCGACGTGCAGATCGTGGGCCGCGACGTGGACGCCAACCGCGCGTTCGCGGCGCGCCTGCTCATGAAGCTGCGCGGCGTGCCGGGCCTCGCCGACGCGCGCATCCAGCAGCCCGCCGATCTGCCGCGCATCTTCATCGACGTGGACCGCACGCGCGCGCAGCAGGCGGGCTTCACGCAGAAGGACGTGGCGAACGATCTGCTCATCACGCTGTCGGGCAGCCAGCAGACCACGCCCACGTTCTGGCTCAATCCGCTGAACGGCGTGAGCTACAACGTCGTCACCGAAGCGCCGCAATACACGATCGATTCGCTGCAATCGCTCGCCAACATTCCGCTCACGGCGAACGGGCGCAGCAATATCCTGGGCTCGCTCGCGAGCATGCGGCGCGTGTCCGGCGACGCGGTCGTCACGCACTACAACGCCCAGACCACCATCGACATCTACGGCAGCGCGGACGGCCGCGATCTCGGCGCCGTGTCCGACGACGTCGAGAAGATCATTCACGAAGCGCAGGCCGATTTGCCGAGAGGCTCGACCATCCGTCTGCGCGGCCAGGTCGAGACGATGAACCATTCGTTCTCCGGATTATTGGGCGGACTCGTGTTCGCGATCGTGCTCGTGTACCTGCTGATCGTCGTGAATTTCCAGTCGTGGCTCGATCCGTTCATCATCATCACGGCGCTGCCCGGCGCGCTCGCGGGCATCGTCTGGATGCTGTTTCTCACCCACACCACGCTCTCCATTCCCGCGCTCACGGGCGCGATCATGTGCATCGGCATCGCCACGGCGAACTCGATTCTCGTCATCAGCTTCGCGCGCGAGCAGTTGCGCGCGCACGGCGACGCCGCGCGCGCCGCCATCGAAGCGGGCTTCACGCGCTTTCGTCCGGTGCTGATGACGGCGCTCGCGATGGTGATCGGCATGGTGCCGATGGCCATTGGCCTCGGCGAAGGCGGCGAGCAGAACGCGCCGCTCGGGCGCGCCGTGATCGGCGGGCTCGCGGTGGGCACGCTCGCGACGCTCATCTTCGTGCCCGTGGTGTTCTCGCTCGTGTACCGCAAGCTCGGCGAGCACCGCCAGCGCGCCATCGAAAACGTAGCGCCCAAATCATGACGACGATTCTCCTTTCCCCTTCGACACGGTGCCGCCATGCAGCCGGGCCACGCTGACGCGCCGCCGCCGCGCGATCCGCAGGACGGCCACGACCGGCGCAACACGCGCCGCTGGCCGCTCGTGCTCGCGGCGCTCGTGGTGATGGCGCTCGCCGCGCAAGGCATCTGGTCGCGCTACAACGCGCACGCGGCGCTCGAACGCGACGCGCAGCGCGCCAGCACGCTCACCGTGCAGGTCGTCGCGCCGCAGCGCTCCGCGCGCGCGCTCGACCTCGTGCTGCCCGGCAACGTGCAGGCGTTTCTCGACACGCCCATCTACGCGCGCACCAACGGCTATCTGCGCAAGTGGTATGCGGATATCGGCGCGCATGTGAAGGCGGGCCAGTTGCTCGCCGAAATCGAAGCGCCCGAAGTCGACGACCAGTTGCGCGCCGCGCGCGCCGATCTCGCGAACGCCGAGGCGAACTACGCGCTCGCGAAAACGACCGCCGATCGCTGGACCCAGATGCTGCAAACCCGCTCCGTGGCGAAGCAGGACGCCGACGAGAAAGTGGCCGACATGCTGGCGAAAAAGGCGACGCTCGACGCGGCGCGCTTCAACGTCTCGCGGCTCTCGCAGTTGCAATCGTACGAGAAGATATTGGCGCCGTTCGACGGCATCGTCACGGCGCGCAATGTGGACGTGGGCGCACTGATCGACGCGGGCAGCTCGGGCGGGCCGCAAAAGGAACTGTTCCATCTCGCGCAGGCCGACCGCCTGCGCGTCTATGCGAACGTGCCGCAGGCCTATGCGCAGCAGATCCGTGCCAACCAGCGCGCCTATCTCACGCTCGACGAAACGCAAGGCAAGCGCTATCCGGGCGTGGTCGCGCGCACGGCAGGCGCGGTCGATCCGCAGCAGCGCACCATGCTCGTGGAAGTGGACGTGAACAATCGCAACGGCGAGATATTGCCCGGCGCCTATGCGCAAGTGCATTTCGCGCTCGACGGCAACGCCACGCCGCTCACGCTGCCGGGCAACGCGTTCCTGTTCCGTCCCGACGGCGTGAAGGTCGCGACCGTCGGCGCGGACAATCGCGTGAAGCTCGTCAAGGTCACGCTCGGCATCGACTACGGCACGCGCGTGGCGGTGGCCGCGGGGCTCGCGGGCAACGAACGCGTGATCGTGAATCCGCAGGATTCGATCGTCGATGGAACGCCGGTGCGGATCGTCGGAAAGCCCGCAGGCGGGCACGAGGCGGCGAGCGCGGCGCGGGCTGCGTCGTCGGCCGCTGCATCGTCGGCCACTGCGGCGTCATGAAGCGGATCGTCATGCAAGCCGCCATGAAGCGCGCCATCGGCTCGAACGCTTTCGCAGCGTGCAGGCTGCGCCGCGTGGCGCTCTGCGTCGTCGCGAGCGTCGCGCTCGCGGGCTGCAAGGTCGGCCCCGACTATGTGCGCCCGAAGGTCGAGATCGCCGCCACGTACAAGGAGCTCGAAGACGCCGGCTGGACCCGCGCGCAGCCCGCCGACACCGCGCCGCGCGGCGCCTGGTGGTCGATCTACGGCGACGCGCAGCTAGACGCGCTCGAAGCGCAGGTCGCACGCGCGAACCAGAACGTGCAGGCCGCGCAGGCGCACTTTCGCGCCGCGCGCGCGAACGTGGCGCAGCAGCGTTCGAGCTTCTTCCCGCAAGTGACGGCGGGCGCGGACTATTCGCGCGCACGGACCTCGCAGAACATCGAGTTCAAGTCGACGGCGGGCTTCACGCTCAACGACTATCTCGTCGGCATCGACGCCAGTTGGGAGCCCGACGTCTGGGGCCGCGTCGCGCGCAGCGTCGAAAGCGCGCAAGCCAGCGCGCAGGCCAGCGCCGCCGACATGCAGGCCGTGCTGCTCTCGATGCAGGCCGAGCTCGCGACCGACTACTTCGAGCTGCGCGGCATCGACCGCGAGCGCCAGCTCCTCGACGACACGCTCGCCGCCTACCGCGAATCGCTCGCGCTCACGCAGCACCGCTACGACGGCGGCATCGCCACCGACGCCGACGTCGGCCAAGCGCAGACGCAATTGCAGACCACCGAAGCGCAGGCGATCGATCTGGGCGTGCAGCGCGCGCAGCTCGAACACGCCATCGCGATCCTCGCGGGGCGATCGCCCTCCACCTTCGCGCTGCCGGCGCTGCCCGGCGCGCCGCTTGTCGCGCCGGCGTTCGTCGCGCCGCCCGGCGTGCCTTCGACGCTGCTGCAGCGCCGCCCCGACATCGCCGCCGCCGAACGCCGCGTGGCCGCCGCCAACGCGCAGGTGGGCGTGGCGCAGGCCGCGTTCTTCCCGAGCCTCATGCTCGCGGTCACGGGCGGGCTGGAGGCGACCAACTACAGCCAGTGGCTCGTCGCGCCCGCGCGCTTCTGGTCGCTCGGCCCCGCGCTCGCCGGCACGCTGCTCGACTTCGGCGGCCGCGCCGCCGTGCGCGACGAGGCGCGCGCGCAATACGACGAGAGCGTCGCGCAGTACCGCGAGACCGTGCTCGACGCTTTCGGGCAGGTCGAGGACAACCTCGCGGCCTTGCGCGTGCTCGCACAGGAAGCCGTCGCGCAGGACCGCGCGGTGGACGCCGCGAAGCGCACGCTCGCGATCGTCGAGAACCGCTACAAGAGCGGCGCGATCACCTATCTCGACGTGGTGGTCGCGCAGACCACGGCGCTCGCGAACGAGCGCCAGGCCGTGAGCATCGCGCGCCGGCGGCTCGCGGCCAGCGTCGCGCTCGTGAAAGCGCTGGGCGGCGGCTGGAGCACGGCCGCGCTGCCCACGGACGACGCGCTCGCGCATCCCCCGCAGTCCGCGAGCGGCGGCGAAACGCCATAAGGTGGCGCGTTGCGTGACTGCGCGCCGGCGCAGCGACGTCCCTGCATTCCTGCGCGGCACGGATCGTGCGAAAGGCGTATCGTTGCGCCTTTGCTTTTTCCGCGAGGAGTTTTAGTCGTGACTGCATCACCGGGCGCCGGGCGCAACACTGCCGCGCCCAGCGCCTCACCTTCCGCCGGTCCGTCGACCGTTCCCTATATCGAGCGCGGTACGCCCGCCTTCTGGCACGCCAGCCTCGCGCTGCTGTTCGCGGGCTACGCGACGTTTTCGCTGCTCTACTGCGTACAACCGCTCCTGCCCGCGTTCTCGCAGACCTTCGGCGTCAGCCCCGCGCAAAGCAGCCTCTCGCTCTCGTTCACCACGGCGGCGCTCGCCTGCGCGATCTTCGTGGCGGGCTTCGTCTCCGAAGGCTGGAGCCGGCGCGGCATGATGACCGCCTCGCTCACCGTCTCGTCGCTCTTCACGCTCGCGGTGGCGTTCGTGCCCCACTGGCACACGCTGCTCGTGCTGCGCACGCTCGAAGGCATCGCGCTCGGCGGCGTGCCCGCGGTCGCCATGGCCTGGCTCGCCGAAGAGATGCACCCCGAGGGCCTCGGCCTCTCGATGGGCCTCTACGTGGGCGGCACGGCCATCGGCGGCATGGCCGGGCGCGTGATCACGGGCATCTGCACCGACCTCTTCGGCTGGCGCGTGGCCGTGGCGGTGATCGGCGTGCTCGGGCTCGCGTCGATGTTCGCGTTCCGCGCGCTCCTGCCGCCCTCGCGCCATTTCGCGCCCAAGAGCGGTCTTGGCTTCGCCCATCACCGCACGGCGCTCATGCGCCATTTCATGCGGCCGGGTCTGCCCGTGCTGTTCGTACTCGGCTTCGTGCTGATGGGCAGCTTCGTCACGCTCTACAACTACATTGGCTACCGGCTGATCGCGCCGCCCTACAACATGAGCCAGGCCGCCATCGGCGCGATCTTTGTCGTTTATCTGACCGGCGTGGTCGCCTCGCCGTGGTCGGGCCGCATGGCCGACAAGTTCGGACGCTCTCCCGTGCTGATCGCCGCCATCGTGCTGATGCTCGCGGGCGTCGTGCTCACGATGTTCGCGTCGCTCGCGATGATCGCGGCGGGCATCTGCTGCCTCACCGTCGGCTTCTTCGCGGGGCACGCGGTGGCGAGCGGCTGGGTCGGCCGCCTCGCACGCGAAGCGAAGGGCCAGGCCGCGGCGCTCTATCTGCTCGCGTACTACCTGGGCTCCAGCATCATGGGGTCGATCGGCGGGCACTTCTGGGCCAGTGGGGGCTGGGGCGGCGTGGCGGGGCTCGTCACGGCGCTGCTCGTGGCAGGGCTGGCCGGCGCATGGACGCTGCGCGCACGCGAGCGCGAAGGAGCGGCCTGAGGCGCGTCAGGCGGTGCTCGCCCAGGCAGCATCAGTTGATTGAGGCGAGGCGGGCATTGTCGTTTTCGCTTGCGAAACGAAAGGCTTTCGTAACCTCCCGACAACCGCGTGGATTGCGCAGCGCATCAGCCGCAGCGCCACCAAGCCCCGCCAGGCGGGCGCTGCGCGCCATGGCGCAGGCACCGCGGCGGCGCACGCACACCGCCTCATTTGTCAGCCTCTCCTATACTCGAATAAGGTCCGAAGCGATAGCGACGCTCAGCGCGCGATAACGACATCGTTCATGCGCCGCCCCTGCGATGACCGATATTCGATAAAGGAGACGAGCATGGAAGGTTATTTCACGATTGGCGACTTCGTGATGATCATCCCGATGGCCCTCGCCGGCGCGCTCTTCCTCGGCGCCGTGCCGTGCGCAACCGAATTCAGGCACAACACGCTGCGGGTGATCGGCGCGCTGATCGGTGCGATGTGCGCCGTTGCGCTAGTCGAAACGCTGCCCGCACTGATGTAGCGGCACGACGCTTCATTCGCATTCGTCCCCGTTCGCTGCCGGTCGTTCGTCGTTCGTCGCAAGCCGAACGGCGCCGCACGCTTGAGCGCATTCGTTGGCGCGCGTCAGCGCACCCCGATTCCCGGCTGCAATCCCTTGAACTGCCGCAACGCCGCGTGCCAATAAGACATGCGGGGCGTGCGCGCGTGGCCCGCCGATGCCGCGTCGATGCGCGCGAGCGCGGGCAGCGCCACCCACGGCAGCGTGGGATGCAGATGATGCTGCCGATGCAGATGATGATTCATGAGCAGCACGCCCATCCCGCGCGGCACCCGAAAGTCGCGCGCGCGGCCCGGTTCGTCGAGCGCCACGCCGTAATGCGGCAGGTTGTCGGCGAGCGAGAGCCACAGCCCGCGCAGATACATGGCGACGATCAGCACCGGCCACGCCTTTCCGTATAGCGCGAAAGCCAGCCCATAGAGCGCGAGCGAGCACAGCCCGTCGCGCCGCGCACGGCGCCGCCGCACGGGATCGACGGCGTGGTTCGCGAAGAGCCGCTGCACATGCGGTCCCTCGTTGCCCTGCGCGCCCACGCCGCGCGCGACCAGCGCCTGCGCCATGCGCGCCGGCACGAACGCAAGCAGCGGTGCGAGCAGCTCGGCCACGTAAAGTCCGCCCAGCAAACGCACGTACCATGCGATCCGGCGCAGCCAGCGCGGGCCTTGCGCATCGTCGACGTCGGGGCGATCGAACGCCTCGCGCGTGAAGCGGTGATGCATCAGGTGTCCGAAACGCACCGCATCGAACGGGATTGCGAGGCCGATCGCCAGCATGCGCGCCACGGCCTCATTGGCGCGCCGCGAGCGTAGCAACTGACCGTGTATGCCCTCGTGAATCAAGCCCCAATGGATAGGCGTTGCGAGCACGACTGGCACGAGCGAAGCGAGCAGCGCATACGACGGCCCGCCCGCCGCACGCATCGAGAGCGGCAAGCCGAACAGCTGGTACGCGAGCGCCAGCCCGGCAGCGACGATGAGCGCGGCGTTCGCGCCCACATCAGGCGCGCGCCGCAACGCCTGCGCAGCGCGCGGCGCGGCTGCGGCAGGCCCAGCAGATACGGGACGAACGGCGCTCGTGGGCTCCATCGGCATTCCTCGCGGCAAGGACTGCCGCGACGTTAGCAGCGCCGCGTGACAGGCCGAAGACGTGCCCCATGGGCCGCGCCAGGATCTGGAGCGGAGCGTCGCCGCCCGGGCTCGCCGGAGCGGCAGGCCCGAGCGCATGTCTGGCCTGCGCGAGCGCGAAGCGCATCGGCGAAAAAAAACCGCATCGCATGAAGCGAGGCGGTTTCTGGTTTCTGGAGACGCTACGGATAACGACGCGCGAGCGCGTCGTTAGGGTCAGATATGCTGATCCGTCGACGGCTTCTCCCACAGGTTCACGCCGCCCTCGGTCGCATGACGATCGATCTCCGCGAGCTCTTCCTTCGAAAATTCGAGGTTCTTCAGCGCAGCGACGTTCTCGCGCACCTGCTCCGCGCGGCTCGCGCCGATCAGCGCCGAAGTCACGCGGCCGCCGCGCAGCGTCCACGCGATCGCCATCTGCGCGAGGCTCTGGCCGCGGCGCTGCGCGAGTTCGTCGAGCTTGCGCACGTGCCCGAGGTTCTGCGCGCTCAGATGCTCGCTCTTGAGCGAGCCGCCGCCCGGACGGTTCACGCGCGCATCCTCGGGCACGCCGTTCAGGTACTTGCTCGTCAGCAGCCCCTGCGCGAGCGGCGTGAACGCGATGCTGCCGGTGCCGAGATCTTCGAGCGTGTCGAGCAACTCATGCTCGATCCAGCGGTTGAGCATGTTGTACGACGGCTGATGGATCAGGAGCGGCACCTTGTACCCGGCAAGCAGCTTGGCCATCTCGCGCGTCTTCGCGGCCGAATACGACGAGATGCCCACGTAGAGCGCCTTGCCCTGCTGCACCGCCGTGGCGAGCGCTCCCGCGGTTTCCTCCAGCGGCGTCTCCACGTCGAAGCGGTGCGAGTAGAAGATGTCGACGTAATCGAGTCCCATGCGCTTCAGGCTCTGGTCGAGGCTCGCGAGCACGTACTTGCGCGAGCCGCCGCCCTGGCCGTAAGGGCCCGGCCACATGTCCCAGCCGGCTTTCGACGAAATCAGCAGCTCGTCGCGGTACGGACGGAAATCGTCCCTGAAAATGCGGCCGAAATTGGTTTCGGCGCTGCCGTAGGGCGGGCCGTAATTGTTCGCCAGATCGAAGTGCGTGATGCCGAGATCGAAGGCCGTGCGCAGGATTTCGCGCTGCGTGGAAATCGGCGTGGTATCGCCAAAGTTGTGCCACAGCCCGAGCGACAGCGCCGGCAGCTTGAGTCCCGACTTGCCGCAAAAGCGGTATTGCATCTCCGAATAGCGTTCAGCAGCGGCTTCGTAAGCCATCGTTCGAATCCTCGACGAAATGAGGGAATGACAGAGTCCGGCGACTCGCATGAGCGGCGCGGGCTGTCATGGTAGCCAATCCGCGCGGCGCCTGCAGATGCCCACCATTTGGGACATGCCGATGGACGCCGCGACGGCGCTCGCCTACACTGCGGCGTTCGTCATCCCCCGGAAATCTCCATGATCAAAGTGCTTTCGTTCGCGCTGATCGCCTGCGGCGTCGCGCTGCTCTACTTCGGCGGCCAGTCGTTTCATTCGCTCTCGAACGACGTTTCGCGCATCGTCACCGGCGCGCCCACCGACCGCACGATGATCCTGATCGTGGGCGGCGTGGCCGCGACCATCGCCGGCATCACCGGCCTCGCGGTTTCCGGGCGCCGGCGCTAGGCGCGCGGCGCCGCGTTGCGGGTCCGGCCCGCCATGGGGCCCGTCGTGCGCTCACACCAGCTTCACTTCGGGCACGGAAGCCGAACGCGTGCCCGGCAACGGCACGTTGCTCGTGCCGTGATAGGTGAACACGAGCGAGAACTTCACGTCGCCGCTCAGGTTCTGGCCCGCCGAGTGCAACGTATTGCAGTGGAAGAACACGACGTCGCCCGCATTGAGCGTGGGCGACGTCGCACGCTCGATCCACGCCTGGTTCTCGGGCAGATCGGCGCGAAAGAATTTCGCGGCGTCGAAACGCTCCGAGGTGAAGGGCTCCGTATGCGAGCCCGGCACGAACCATAGACCGCCGTTCTCGACCGTCTCGGGCCCGAGCGCGAGCCATACCGACACCAGATCGTCGCGCTCGAACGACCAGTAGCGCGAGTCGCGATGCCAGCCCGTGAGGCTGCCGTACATCGGGTGCTTCGTCATCATGCAGTTGTGATGGGTGCGCGAGAGCACCGGCTCCTCGCCGAAATGCAACTCCATCCAGCCGGCGATTTCGGGCGACGTCGCCCACTCGCGAAAACACGCGTGACGCGAATACGCGTCGAGCAAGCGGCGCACCGTATGACCGCCCGGCGCGTGTTTCGACTCGGGCGCGCCGGGGTAGCGCAGATCGGCTTCGAATTCGAGCGGCGCGGCGGCCGCGCGCAACTGCTCCTGCGCCACGCGCTTGAGCTCGGCGCACCGCTCGGGCGAGACGAGCCCCGGCACGACCACGAAACCGCGCTCGCGCAGCGCCTGCACCTGTTCCTTTTTTGACTGGACTGACATGGGACTTCCGTTGTTCGAGGCCTGCGAGGGCCACAGCCGCGCATGGCGGCTGCAGCAACGGCGGCGCGTGTTCAGCTTCGGTTCGGCTGCTCGCGCGCGCCAACCGCTCGATTGTAAAACGTGCGCGCACGCGCGGAAGGGGGCGGCGCACAACGATGAGGCAAACCGCACCGCGATGACGCCAAAGGGCGCCATCGCGCTGCCTCGAACTTGAGCAGGCCGGGTATTAACCGACTTTCGGGCGTCATGATTCGCGTGTAGTCTGCCCGCATGCAGTTTCTTCACCCAGAACCTCCATCGCGCGGACGGGCCGCCATCGAAGCCTTGCCCAGCAAGGCTGTCCAGACCGGAAATGTGCCCAGGCTGCGTACCGCCGCGCCCGCTCCTGCTTCGCACACGCCGCGCGATCCGTCTCATGACTTCCGCTATCGTGACCGTTTCGAAGACGGGCACAGTTGCTGCTCGAATCGATGTGCCGCGCGAAGCCTCGCGCAAGGCGCACTCCGAACCTGACATCGCACACGCCATGCATACCCTTTTCAGTACCCGCCGCATGACCCATGCCGCCCTGAAAGCGGCGCGCCCTGCCCGCCGTCACGTCGTGCGCGCCCTGCGCCACCACACCGCGCGCACGCGCGCGCTCACGCAACAGGTGCGCGGCACCCGCGCCGTGGACAGCATGCGAACGTGGTTCCATTCGTTCTTCTCGGTGCTGCGCCTGCGCGCGGGCGCCCGCCACTTCTCGCTGCGCACGCTGCTGTACCGTCCCAACGCGACGCTGCGCGCGCTCGCCGCGCCCGCCACGGTGCATACGGCGCGCAACGCCCGCCGGCCGCGCCGCATGGGCGCGAGCAGCACGGGCTGGTTCGGCTTCGCCATGCGCTGAGATGCGCTGATCGCGCCCCCTGAGCACGACCCGCCAGAAGCGAAAAACCCCGCCGGGGCGCATGCCCAGACGGGGTTTTTCTCCATACGAGCCCAACAAGGGCCGGCGCGTGCGCCGGCCTTCGTGCACGCGGGCCTTACGCGAGCGCGCCTACCGGCTCCGTACCGGCCGCTTCGGCCAGCGCGAGTGCGCGGTCGGTGGCTTCCCACGAGAATTCCGGCTCTTCGCGGCCAAAGTGGCCGTAGGCGGCGGTCTTCTCGTAGACCGGGCGCAGCAGATCGAGCATCTGGATGATGCCCTTCGGACGCAGGTCGAAGTGCTCGCGCACGAGCTTCGTGATGGTGGCGTCCGAAACCTTGCCCGTGCCGAACGTGTTGACCATGACCGAGGTGGGCTGCGCCACGCCGATCGCGTACGAAACCTGGATCAGGCAGCGCGAGGCGAGGCCGGCGGCCACGATGTTCTTCGCCACGTAGCGGCCCGCGTAGGCGGCCGAACGGTCGACCTTCGACGGGTCTTTGCCCGAGAACGCACCGCCGCCGTGCGGGGCGGCGCCGCCGTACGTATCGACGATGATCTTGCGGCCCGTGAGGCCGCAATCGCCCTGCGGGCCGCCGATCACGAAGCGACCAGTCGGGTTCACGAGGTACTTGATGTCGCCCTTGATGAGCTCGGCCGGCAGCACCGGCTTGATGACCTCTTCGATCACGGCTTCGCGCAGCGTGGCCAGATCGATGTCCGGCGAGTGCTGCGTGGAGAGCACGACGGTGTCGATCGCGTGCGGCTTGCCGTCCACGTAGCGCACGGTGACCTGCGACTTCGCGTCCGGACGCAGCCAGGGCAGACGGCCGTCGCGGCGCAGGTTCGACTGGCGCTCGACCAGACGGTGCGAGAGGTGGATCGGCAGGGGCATCAGCTCGGGCGTTTCGTCGCACGCATAGCCGAACATCAGGCCCTGGTCGCCCGCGCCCTGGTCGAGGTTGTTGTCGTGCGCGCGGTCCACGCCCTGGGCGATGTCCGGCGACTGCTTGTCGTAGGCGACGAGCACCGCGCAGCCGCGGTAGTCGATGCCGTAGTCGGTGTTGTCGTAGCCGATGCGCTTGATGGTGTCGCGCGCGACCTGGATGTAGTCGACGTTGGCCGTGGTGGTGATTTCGCCGGCGAGCACGACGAGACCCGTGTTGCACAGCGTTTCAGCCGCTACGCGCGAGTACTTGTCCTGCGTGAGGATGGCGTCGAGAATCGCGTCCGAGATCTGGTCGGCGACCTTGTCGGGATGGCCTTCGGAAACGGATTCGGAAGTGAAGAAATAGTCGTTTGCCACGTGTAAGGCTCCTTGTAGCTGGTGACGGTTGTATTCACGTAGCCAGCTTCGGGAGCTTTGAAGCGGCGACGCTTTAGCGGATTACCTGTCCGGCTGGCGCCTCGTTCGTGGATGGATCGTCACGATCGGCTGCCGGCCGGCTTCGCCCCGCAAGTTGTCTATTAACTCGGCGAAGCCCTTATTATAGCGACTTCCTTAATTTGTCGCAGAGTCCCGCCGCGTGCCGCCCGTTGCCTTCCTCACTGTTTTCGCGCCCTGCCCGGGAGCCGCCGCATGCTAGGCAAGCTCGGCTCCCGTTTCGCCATCGGCTTGCTCAAGCTGTTCGCGATCCTGCCCTATGGCTTCGTCGCCCGTCTCGGCGACGGCCTCGGCTGGCTGCTCTACCAGATCCCGAGCCGCCGCAAGCGCGTCGTCCACACCAACCTGCGCCTGTGCTTTCCGGAATGGAGCGACGCAAAGCGCGAGGAAGTCGCGGGCCTGCACTTTCGTCACGCGATCCGCAGCTACATGGAGCGCAGCGTCCAATGGTTCGGCTCGGCGAAGAAGCTCGAAAAGCTCATCGAACTCGACAGCGAAGTGGATCTCACCGATCCGGACCTGCCGCCCACACTGTTTCTCGGGCTGCACTTCGTCGGCATCGAAGCCGGCTCGATGTTTCTCAATTACTCGCTGCACCGCCCGTGCGGTTCGCTCTATCAGCCGTTCTCGAACCCCGAGTTCGAAGCCGCCGCGAAGGCCGGCCGCAGCCGCTTCGGCGCCGAAATGGTGAGCCGCGCGGACAGCGCGCGGGTCGTGCTGCGCTGGCTGCGCGACAAAAAACCGGTGATGCTCGGCGCGGACATGGACTACGGCATGCGCAACTCCACCTTCGTGCCGTTCTTCGGCGTGCCCGCCTGCACGCTGACCGCCGTGGGGCGTCTCGCGAAGGTGGGGCGCGCGCAGGTCGTGCCGTTCATTGGCGAGGTGCTGCCCAATTACAAGGGTTATCGGCTCAAGATCTTCAAACCTTGGGATCACTACCCCACGGGCGACGACGATCTGGATGCGCGCCGCATGAACGCCTTCCTCGAAGAGCAGATTCCGCGCATTCCCGAGCAGTACTACTGGGTTCACAAGCGCTTCAAGACGCGCCCGCCCGGCGAGCCGAGCGTGTACTGAGACCGGCGCAGACCGGCGGATACGGGCTGACAGCGAAGCCTCGCGCGTCGCATACAATAGCGGGATGAAACTCAAGTTCACCAAGATGCACGGCGCGGGCAACGACTTCGTCGTGCTCGACGGCTATAGCCAGCCCATCGCGCTCACGCCCGAGCGCGTGCGTGCGCTCGCCGACCGCCACTTCGGCATTGGCGCGGACCAGTTGCTGCTGGTCGAGAAGCCCACCGTCGACGGCGTCGACTTCCGCTATCGCATCTTCAACTGCGACGGCGGCGAGGTCGAGCATTGCGGCAACGGCGCGCGCTGCTTCGTGAAATTCGTGCGCGAGCGCAAGCTCACCGCTGCGAACCGCGTACGCGTGCAGGTCCAGAAGGGCGTCATCACGCTCGTCATGCAGGAAAACGGCGAGGTCGTGGTCGACATGGGCAGCCCCGTGTTCGAGCCCGCGCAAGTGCCGTTCGACGCGAATGGCCTCGAGGGCCGCCGCGAAGGCAACGACACGCTCTGGCCGCTCGAAGTGAACGGCAAGACGCGCTGGATCTCGGCGGTGTCGATGGGCAACCCGCACGCGGTGCAGGTGGTCGACGACGCCGAAGCGTTCGCCGTGCGCGCCGACGGCCCCGTGATCGAGGCGCACGCGCGCTTTCCGAACAAGGTGAACGCGGGCTTCATGCAGATCGTCTCGCGCAACGAAGTGCGGCTGCGCGTCTACGAGCGCGGCGCGGGCGAAACGCTCGCGTGCGGCACGGGCGCGTGCGCGGCGGTGGCGGCGGGCATTCGCCGCGGCCTGCTCGATTCGCCCGTGAAAGCGCATACGCACGGCGGCCTGCTCACGATCGCGTGGGACGGCGCGCGCGACGAAACCGCCGCGCTGACGATGGCAGGCCCCGCGACAACCGTCTTCGAAGGCGAGATCGAACTCGCCGACGATCCGTCGAACTGATTTTGCCGGGCGCGCCGGAAGCCGCATCGGCGTCGCCCCAACCACGCATGGCGCGCCCGCGCGCGCCGCATCCTCATCGAACGCGCCACCAACATGAACGATCGCGAAGTCGCCGACTATCTGCTCGCCAATCCCGATTTTTTCGTTGAGCACGCCGAATTGCTGGCAACGATCAAGCTCGGCAATCCGCACGGCAAGGCAGCCGTGTCGCTGCAGGAACGCCAGATGGAGATGCTGCGCGAGAAGAACAAGCATCTGGAGCTGCGCCTTGCCGAATTGCTGCGCTACGGCCACGAGAACGACAGCATCTCCGCGAAAACGGTGCACTGGGTCTCCCATGTGCTCGCCGAACGCGACCCGCATGCCCTGCCGCGCCTGATCGCCGAGCAATTGCGCCAGGAGTTCGACGTGCCGCAGGCGGCGCTGCGCCTCTGGGATGTCGCCGACTCGTACGCACAAGCGAGCTTCGCGAAGCACACGGGCGAAGAAGTCCGCCTCTTTGCGAACAGCCTCGAAGTGCCGTATTGCGGCGCGAACACCGGCTTCGAAGCGGCGCAGTGGCTCGACGGCGGCGAGCAAGCGCCGCAATCGGTCGCGATCGTCGCGCTGCGCAGGCGCGTGAGCGCCGAGGAACGCGACCCGAGCGGCGAAGCCTTCGGCCTGCTCGTGCTGGGCTCGCCCGATCCGCGACGCTTTCACGACGGCATGGCCACCGATCTGCTGCGCAAGATCGGCACGCTCGCGAGCGCCGGGCTTACGCGGCTGCTGCCGCATTGAAGCGGCGCCTTCCGCACCGAATCCGCACTGTCCCCGCTCTCAGGCCGCCACCGTGACGCCAACCGACCCCATCGCCGACTATCTCGATGAGCTCGAGCACGTGCGCCGGCTTTCGGCGCACACGCTGCGCGGCTATGCGTACGAGCTCGGCGAGCTGAAGAAGCTCGCGAACGGCCGGCCGCTGGAACACATCACGTCCGCCGACGTGCGCGGCGCCGTGACGCGCGCCCATGCGGGCGGCCTCACGGCGCGCTCGATCGCGCATCGTCTTTCGGCATGGCGCGCGTTCTATCGCTGGCTCGCGGGCCATATCGAGCTCGCGGCGAACCCGGTGGCCGCGGTGCGCGCACCCAAGCGCGCGAAGACGCTGCCCAAGGCGCTTTCCGTCGACGACGCCACCAGGCTCATGGAAGCGCCCGCCGCCGCTCATGCCGGCGATGGCGCCGCGCACAGCCTCGAGACGCTGCGCGATCACGCCATGCTCGAGCTGTTCTACTCGTCAGGACTGCGCCTCGCCGAACTCGTGAGCCTCGACGTCAACTACGTGAAGCGCGATGGCTACGAATCGACAAGCTGGCTCAAGCGCGACGCCGCCGAAGTGGAAGTGCACGGCAAGGGCAACCGGCATCGCCTCGTGCCCGTCGGAAAGAAGGCGCTGGAAGCGCTCGATGCCTGGCTCGCCGTGCGCGGCGCCTGGGTCAAGCACGACGACGCCCCGCTCTTTCTCTCCGTGCGCGGCAACCGTATGGCGCCCGGCGTCGTGCGCGAGCGCGTGAAGCGCGTCGCGATCGCCGCCGGCATTCCGGCGAACGTCCACCCGCACGTGCTGCGGCACTCGTTCGCCACGCATCTGCTGCAATCGAGCGGCGATCTGCGCGCCGTGCAGGAACTGCTCGGCCACGCGAGCATTTCGGCCACGCAGGTCTATACGTCGCTCGATTTCCAGCACCTCGCGAAGGTTTACGACAACGCGCATCCGCGCGCCAAGAAGCGCGAGTGATTTCACTCGCGCTTCGCACGATTCATCCCTCATTCACGCGCGCGGCATCGCTGAACTTCGCGCGCCAGCTGGCGCCGCGACGCCGCGCATCGAACCCATCATGAATATCGTCACCCTCAAGCCATCCAAAGAAAAATCCCTGCTGCGCCGGCATCCGTGGGTCTATGCCAACGCGATCGAGCGCGTCGAAGGCAAGCCCGCGCCCGGCGCGACCGTCGTCGTGCGCGCGCACGACGGCCGCTTTCTCGCGCGCGCCGCCTACAGCCCGCATTCGCAGATCCGCGCGCGCGTCTGGAGCTTCGACGAGAACGAGCCCATCGACCACGCGTTCTTCAAGCGCCGCGTGCAGCGCGCGGTTGCGCACCGCGAGGCGATGGTGAGCGGCACGGGCGCGGTGCGCCTGATTTTCGGCGAGGCGGACGGCCTGCCGGGCGTGATCGTCGATTACTACCAGGAAGATGTCGCGGGGGACAACGCGCGCGGCCAGCTCGTCTGCCAGTTCATGGCGGCGGGCGTCGAGGCATGGAAGGAAGCCATCGTCGCGGCGCTCACGGCGGCCACGGGCTGCCCGAATGTGTACGAGCGCTCGGACGTCGCCATCCGCGAAAAGGAAGGGCTCGAACAGATCACGGGCCTGCTGGCCGGCGACGAGCCGCCCGAAACCATCGTGACCAGCGAAAACGGCGTGCGCTATCACGTGGACGTGCGCAACGGCCACAAGACCGGCTTCTACGTCGATCAGCGCGATAATCGCGCGCTCGTGCAGACCTACGCTGAAGGCCGCGACGCGCTCAACTGCTTCTGCTATACGGGCGGCTTCTCGCTCGCGGCGATGAAGGGCGGCGCCACGCGCGTGGTGTCGATCGATTCATCGGGCGAGGCGCTCGCCACCGCGCAGAAGAACGTGGTGGCGAACGGCTTCGACGCGGCCCGTGCGAGCTGGCTCGACGCCGACGCCTTCAAGACGCTGCGGCGCCTGCACGAAGAGGGCGAGCGCTTCGACCTCGTGGTGCTCGATCCGCCCAAATTCGCGGCCTCGCGCGAGCACGTGGACCGCGCCGCGCGCGCCTACAAGGACATCAATCTCACGGGCTTGAAGCTGCTGCGCCCGGGCGGCCTGCTCTTCACGTACTCGTGCTCGGGCGCGATCGATGCGGAGTTGTTCCAGAAGATCGTCGCGGGCGCCGCCGCCGACGCGAAGGTCGATGCGCGCATCCTCAAGCGCCTTGGCGCGGGCGTCGATCATCCGCTGCTCACGGCCTTCCCGGAAGGCGAGTATCTGAAGGGACTGTTGTTGCAAATCGCCTGAAGCGGCCTTATTTACGGCGTCATCCGCGGGGAACGGCGCGCTCGCGGCGGCGGAGCGCTCCGACCCTGAAACGGCATGGCCGGCCGCCGCGTTTGCCAGGCGAAAGCAGGCACAAGCAAGCGCAAGCGGGCGCGTCCCACTTATGTTTCAATAGGCAGTTATGTTGTAACACCGGCCGCGCGGCACACGGCCCTCGCGGCGCCCGCCGCGTGGCCCATGCAGGCAGCCCGATCGCCGGTCCGGCGCGCGTATCCGACATCTACCAGGTAAATTCAGGCAAAGAGCATGGCAAACAGCATGATTCCCGTCACCATCCTGACCGGCTTTCTCGGCAGCGGCAAAACCACGTTGCTCAAGCGCATCCTGAACGAACAGCACGGCATGAAGATCGCCGTGATCGAGAACGAATTCGGCGAAGAGAACATCGACAACGAAATCCTCGTGCAGGACAGCCAGGAGCAGATCATCCAGATGAGCAACGGCTGCATCTGCTGCACGATCCGTGGCGACCTCGCGCGCGTGCTCGGCGACCTCGCCCAGCAAAAGCGCGACGGCAAGCTCGATTTCGACCGCGTCGTGATCGAGACCACGGGCCTCGCGAATCCGGGCCCGGTCGCGCAGACCTTCTTCATGGATAACGAGATCGCCGACGAATTCCTGCTCGACGCCATCATCACGCTCGTGGACGCCAAGCACGGCAACCATCAGCTCGGCGAGCACGAAGTGGTGCAGCGCCAGGTCGGTTTCGCCGACCGTCTGTTCGTCACCAAGGCCGACCTCGTCGGCGAAAAGGAACTCGACGACCTGCGCCATCGTCTCGTGCACATGAACCCGCGCGCGCAGATCCGCCAGGTGAATTTCGGCGAGGCCGACATCAAGGAAGTGTTCGACCTGCGCGGCTTCAACCTGAATGCCAAGCTCGAGATCGACCCCGACTTCCTCGCCGAAGACGATCACGATCACGCGCATCACGACCATGACCACGATCATGAGCACAGCCACGATCACGACGATTGCGACCACGATCACGGCAAGTGCAACCACGAAGGCCACGATCACGGCCATCACCATCATCACGCGCATCACGACGACAAGATCAAGTCGTTCGTGTACCGCAGCGACCGTCCGTTCGATCCGAACCGCCTGGAGGACTTCCTCGGCGGCATCCTGCAGATCTACGGCGAACGCCTGTTGCGCTACAAGGGCGTGCTCTACATGAAGGGCGTGGACCGCAAGGTGGTGTTCCAGGGCGTGCACCAGATGATGGGCAGCGACCTCGCCGCCAAGTGGCTGCCGGTCGAGAAGAAAGGCAGCAAGATGGTGTTCATCGGTATCGAGCTGCCGCAGGATCTCATCACCGACGGCCTCGACGCCTGCCTGGCCTGATGGCCGACGCGTAGCCTTCGTAGCGGCGGAGCCCCGGCCCGCCGCACATGTCAAATAACGTACCCGACCATCGCTTTTTCACGATGGGCGCGTTATATTTTCTGGATATCGAACGTTGACGAAAGCCGCCAATACAGGGATTTCCCGCTTGCGGCGCGAGTTTGCGGTTCGGTTACAATACGGCCCCACTGGAAAGAGAGGCACCCCGGAATTTCCATTTGAGCGGATTTCGGCAGAATGTTGCCTCCCCGGCCGCGCATCGCGTCGCAGCGCGCAGCCGGTACGAAATATGCCTCAGGAGCATCTGAATAGCGGTTTCCAGAGGAGTTCGGCCCCGCAGCGGCGCTTCGGCGTCACGACAATTCATCGTCCGTGCCAGCCAGCGCGTACATTGGCGCGATAAAGCGCGCGTAAAAAGTGGGAAAGGCCACTGCGGGCAACACAAAAGTGCAGGCAAGATATGCCAGTTTTGCCTCACTCATTGAAGAAGCAAGCCAGATGACGACGAAACGACTCTTGACCGAAGCCGAAATCCTGAAGATGAGCGACAAGGATTACATGAACGAGGATCAGCTCGCCTTCTTCAAA